>Ga0307511_10000109_pt1 | contig 74186 bp, 54 predicted proteins | sample 13_EM_MG_FD_200266 | JGI IMG/M metagenome (GOLD analysis project Ga0307511, IMG submission 200266) | Populus trichocarpa ectomycorrhiza microbial communities from riparian zone in the Pacific Northwest, United States - 13_EM | ecosystem: Host-associated > Plants > Roots > Unclassified | place... | reverse complement strand
CATGCCCTTGCCGCCGCCCGAACACCTGATCAAGTTCTTCCCCATCCAGGACACCCCGGTGGAGACCCTGGTGGCCGACACGCGCCACCGCATCCAGGACATCCTGCACGGCCGCGACGACCGCCTGCTGGTGATCATCGGCCCCTGCTCGATCCACGATCCGCAGGCCGCCGTCGAATACGCGCGCAAGCTCAAGGCCGAGCGCGACCGCCACGCTGGCGAATTGGAAATAGTCATGCGCGTCTATTTCGAGAAGCCGCGCACCACCGTAGGCTGGAAGGGCCTGATCAACGACCCGTATCTCGATGAGAGCTTCCGCATCAACGAAGGCCTGCGCATCGCCCGCGATCTTCTCGTGCGCATCAACAACGAAGGCGTGCCGGCCGGCTCCGAGTTTCTCGACGTCATCTCGCCCCAATACATCGGCGACCTGATCTCCTGGGGCGCGATCGGCGCGCGCACCACCGAATCGCAAGTGCACCGCGAACTGGCCTCCGGTATCTCCGCCCCAATTGGTTTTAAGAACGGTACCGATGGCAACGTGAAGATCGCCCTCGACGCCATCCAGGCCGCCAGCCGCGGCCACCACTTCCTCTCGGTGCACAAGAATGGCCAGGTGGCGACGGTGGAAACCAAAGGCAACCAGGACTGCCACATCATCCTGCGCGGCGGCAAGGGTCCGAACTACGACGCCGCCAGCGTCGCCGCCGCCATCAAGGAACTGGCCGGCGCCAAGCTGCCCGAGAAGCTGATGATCGATTTCTCGCACGCCAACAGCTCCAAGCAATACGCCAAACAGGTCGAAGTCGCGCGCGACGTCGCCGGGCAGATCGCCGGCGGCTCGCAAAGTATTTTCGGCGTGATGATCGAAAGCCACCTCAAGGAAGGCGCGCAGAAATTCACCCCCGGCAAGGACCACGCGTCCAAGCTCACCTACGGCCAGAGCATCACCGACGCCTGCATCGGCTGGGAAGCTTCCACCGATGCGCTGGGGATCCTGGCGGATGCGGTGAAACAGAGGCGCGGCAAGTCATCGTGACTCCCGATGCGGAGCCGCGCGCCCGCGGCCCCGCATCGGGCGAGCGCGACGCCTATACGCTCTTCGCATAGGCCGACCGGCAATTGTCCGGACATAATTCGGGCAACATTCGCGGTTTATGATCGGCGCGTGGCACCGCACTTGCATGTGCGGACCGCCATGTACCCGCGAGGAGTCCGCCCCATGCCGTCCGTACCACCCACGATTTTGCTCGTCGATCCGGCCCATTTCGATGTGTCGTATGCGATCAACCCATGGATGCAGCCTGGGGCATGGGCGCGGGATCCGGCGGGCATGCAGGCGGCGGCGCGGCGCGCGTTCGACGCGCTGCGTGCCGCGCTGGAGGGCGCCGGCTGCCGTGTGCTGGTGCATCCCGGGGCGCCGCGCTTGCCTGACATGGTGTTTCCCGCCAACGCGGCGGTGGTGCTGAACGGACGCGCGCTGGTCGCGCGCTTTCGCCATCCGCAGCGCCGGGGCGAGGAAGCGATTTTTCTGGCGATGTTCGAGCGCCTGCGCGAAGAAGGCGTACTCACGGAAGTCGCGCAATTGCCCGAAGGTTGCTACCAGGAAGGGGCGGGTGACTGCATCTGGGACGCCACGCGCGGTCACTTCTGGGGCGGTTACGGGCCACGCTCGAGCCGCGTGGCGGTCGATGCGATAGCGCAATTCTTCGGCCGCGAGGTGGTGCCGCTGGAACTCATCTCCGATCGTTGCTACCACCTGGACGTCGGCTTTTGTCCCTTGAGCGGCGGAGAAATTCTTTATTTCCCGCCGGCGCTGAGCGAAGAGGCGCTGCGTACCCTGCATGCGCGCGTGCCGGCGGAAAAGCGCATCGAGGCGGGCGAGGACGAATTGCGCCACTTCAGCGTCAACGCGGTGTGCGTGGGCCGGCGCATCATCATGAGCCGCACCACGCCGCGCCTGCGCGAAGAACTCTCCGAGCGCGGCTACAAGGTGATCGAGGTGGACCTGGCGCCGTTCATCCTCTCGGGTGGCGGCGCCTTTTGCATGACCCTGCGCCTGGACCTGGCGGCCGGCTGAGCGCCGGCCCGCGTTGCACAGCGGCCTTCATCGTGGGATGGCCTGCGTCGTAGGGCAGCCCTGGCGGCCTTCCCTACCGGCAATACCAGGGCACGAAATTGCCGCTGCGCAAGGTCTTGCAGCGCTGCATCTCCTCGGGCGTGGCGCGCATGGTCGAGGGCTTGACCGGCGGGGTGCACACCGGGCTGTCGGTGAATTCATCGCCGCATTTATAGACGTAGCTGACCTTGCCGTCCGGGCCCTTGACCTCGATGCGCTCGGCGTAGGGCACCGGCTTTTTCGCCGCATCCGCATCCGGCACCGGCGGCATGACCTCGATCGGGCGCGGTTGCCCGGCCTTCAGTTCGTTGGGGTCCTCGGGGCGGATGATGTCCTTGCGCGCGGGCTGCGCGCCGGCGTGGGCCGCCAGCAGCAGAGTACAGGTAAGGGCGGAGGCGAGGGCAGAGGCAAGGGAAACTCGGGGCATGCGCATGGCGAGTGTTGCCGGCATGGCGCGAGGCAAACAGGCCCGCTGCCGTTCCGGCGCTGGAACGTGAAGTCCTAGCCTACCGCGTTTTCGGCTTTTGCACCGTGGCGCGCGGTGTTTTGGCCGCGGCCTTGTCTCTGGCTTTTTCCGGCGTGCTGCTGAACACCCGCGCCGCGTGCACGCCCAGGCCGCGCGCCACGCTGCTGAAGCGGTCGCCGTTGACCATCTTGCTGTTCGGAAAGCGCGCGCTGAAGGCGTCGCGCAGGTCGCGGATGCCGGTCGAGCCGCCAGTGAAATAGAGGGTGATGGGCACATCAGGCGCGACTCCAGCCTCGCGCAGGGTCTCCTCGGCGGTGGCGGCGATGCGCTGTACTTCGTCTTCGATCGAAGCCGCGAGCAGTGCGCTGCTCACGGGCAAGTGCAGGCTGGGTTCGACGAACTGCAAATCCAGGTCGGCGGCGCCGCCGTCGGCCACGGCGATTTTCGCGGTCTCCACCTGCGCCGCGAGGCGGTGGCCGAGGCGCTGGTTCAGCACCTGCATCAGGCGGCCGTGCAGCGCCGCGTCCTCGTAGTAGTGGCGCAACTGCGCGGCGGCGTGCAGTTCCTTGTTGGTGTAGAGGAAGTTGATCTTGTGCCAGGTCGCCAGTTCGAAATAGATCGAGGCCGGCACGATGCGCCCGTTCAGCGCGGCGCTGCCGTAGCCCAGCGCCGGCATGGCGGCGGCGAGCGACAGTTCGCGGTCGAAGTCGGTGCCGCCCAGGTGCACACCGCCGCTGGCGAGGATGTCGTCCTTGCGCTCGGCCTTCAGGGCGCGGGTGGGCGAGAGGCGGATCACGGTGAAGTCCGAGGTGCCGCCGCCGATGTCCACCACCAGTACCAGTTCCTCGGCGGTGAGGCCCAGTTCATAGTCCAGCGCCGCGGCGATCGGCTCGAACTGGAAGGCGACTTCGCGAAACCCCGCACTGTGCGCGGCGCGCTCCAGCGTCTGCTGCGCCAGGGCGTCGCGCCTGGCATCGTCGTCGACGAAATGCACCGGGCGGCCCAGCACCACGCGCTGCAGTTCGTGCGACCCGTCTTGTGACAGATGCTGCTGCGCCAGCTTGCGCAAATGCCCGAGGTAATAGGCGATGATCTCCTCGAAACCCGTGGCGCGCCCGGCCACCAGGGTCTTCTCCTCGATCAGCGAGCTGCCCAGCACGCTCTTGATCGAGCGCATCAGGCGGCCCTCGATGCCCTCCATGTATTCGCGCATCGCCTGGCGGCCGAAGGCGGTGCGATGCTCCTCGGCGTTGAAAAACAGCGCCGTCGGCATGGTCGCCTCCTCGCCTTCGAGCGGCACCATCGCCACGGACGTGCCGTCCGAGGCGCTGACCGCCGAATTGGAAGTACCGAAATCGATGCCGATGAACATGCTGCGCGGGATCTGAAGTGAAAGAAAAAAAGAAACACAGGCCGGGTCGCGGCGCGGCCTGGCGGAAAGCGAAAATGGACGGCCGCGCGGGCAGCGGCCAGGGGGGACGGATTTTCCCACAAACCGCGCCGTTTGCGCGGCGCGGTGTTCAGGACGCGCCGCTCAAGGCACGGCGTTCAGGAAGCGGGAGCGGCCTCGATCACGATATTGTTGTAGTGAGTACGGTGATACATCTGCGCGCCGTTGCGGTCAAAGCCCAGTTCCACCCAGCCGGAGGGCGCGTCGAAATACGCGACCACGTAGGACTTGAATTCCGGGCTGACCCCGACGATGGCCGCCGAGATCGTCTTGCCGATCACCACCCAGGGCGGCAGGTAGTGCTGCTCCTGAATGCGCCTGGGCGCTTTTTTCGCGGCGGGCTTTTTCGCAGCGGACTTTTTGGCGGGTGACTTGGCGGCGGCTTTTTTGGCCGCGGGTTTCTTGCTTGCCATGGCGGGCTCCTGCATGAGTTGAGGAAGGGAAGGCAAGCGCAGTGTAGCAACCCGCGGCGCGCGCCGCCGGGCTCGCCGACGGCCGGGTCCGCCGCCGGACGCGCAGGCGAGGTACCATTCCCGGCAATGCGGGTGCGGCCAAGGGCTGGCGCGCCCGCCGCGCAAATTCTGGAAGGAAGTCCCGATGGCGGATGGTCAACGGCAGGATAAACGACAAGACAAGGCGGCAAGCGCATTCGAGCTGGCCGAGGTGGTGCAGGGCCTGCGCGCCGCGCGCGAGCGCTGGCGCGGCTCGCTCAAGCGCCCGCGCGAACCCGGCGGGCGCGAGTTTCCTTCGCCCGACGCGGTGGCGGGCGTGGTCGATGGCCTGCGCGGCGCCCTGTTTCCGATGCGCCTGGGCCCGTCCGAACTGCGCCAGGAGAGCGAGGACTATTACGTCGGCCACACCCTGGACACGGCGCTTTCCGCGCTGCTGGTACAGGTGCGCCTGGAGTTGCGCTACCAGGCGCGCCAGCAGGGCCTGATCGAGCAAAGCGAAGCCAGCGTCGAAGGCCGCGCGCGCGAGGCGCTGCGCGCCTTCGCCGCTTCCCTGCCGAAAATCCGCGAACTGCTCGACCTCGACGTGCAGGCGGCCTACCATGGCGACCCGGCGGCCGGCAGCGTCGACGAGGTGCTGCTGTGCTACCCCGGCATCGAGGCGATGATCCATTACCGCCTGGCGCACCGCCTGTATGAACTGAAACTGCCGCTGCTGGCGCGCCTGATCGCCGAAAAGGCGCACGGGGCGACCGGCATCGACATCCACCCCGGCGCTTCCATCGGCCAGGGCTTTTTCATCGACCACGGCACCGGCGTGGTGATCGGCGAGACCGCCGTGATCGGCGCCGGCGTACGCGTCTACCAGGCCGTGACCCTGGGCGCCAAGCGTTTCCCGGCCGACGAGGAAGGGAACCTCAAGAAGGGCCTGCCGCGCCACCCGATTGTGGAAGACGAGGTGGTGATCTACGCCGGCGCCACCATCCTTGGGCGCGTCACCATCGGGCGCGGCTCGGTGATCGGCGGCAATGTATGGCTGACGCGCAGCGTGCCGCCGGGCAGCAACGTGACCCAGGCGAACAGCCAGGAGCAGCCCTGCGGGCCGGGCGCCGAATAGGCGGCGCCTGTTGCGTTGACCGCGGTATGCGCCATGCCGGCATCGGCCGGCCCGGCGGGCGCATGACATCCGGGGGAATGAAGGGCGATGCAAAAGGCTGGACGACCGCGCGAGCTGGGTGCGAGGACCCCCGGTCAGCCGCGCCCGGCTACCATTGCAATTGGACCGACAGGGTGGCCGAGGTATCCTGGTAGCCGAAACCAGTGGTGTTTGACGTGCGCTTTTCATTTTGGAGCGTCGCGTTCAAGACCAGCGGCCAGGCCAGTTGATAGCTCAGGGTCAGGCCCGCCGAGTTGACCCGGTCGATGCGGCGCTCGGTGTTGTTCAGCACGATGCCCGGGTCACCAAGAAAGCGCCGGGTCTTGGCCTCCAGGCGCCCCTGAATCTGCGTCTTCGCCGTCACTTGCCGGACCGCCGTCAGCGACACGCCATCGGTGACGATGTAGTTGGTGGTGAAGTCCTGGTAGGCGCCGATTTCGCGCTTCAATCCCAGGTTGAACGAGGTCTTGCCGGTGGCCTGCCACTCCCAGTTGGCCCGTCCGGTCGGGCCGTTGTAATCGCGCTGCGGCAGGTCGGGATAGTGGCGGCTGGTCTTGGCGAACAGGCCGGAGAACCGGGACTGCCCGCTGACCTGCCAGTAGATTTCCGCCTCCAGGTCGTCCTGCGTGAAATCGTTGCTGACAGAGGTGCCGAGAAAGATTTGCCGGTTGGGATAGCTGGCGCGGGTGTTGCGCGCCCGCACGGTTAAGCGATTGCCGGAGGGCGGCGTATAGCTTAAGCCGCCATCGACCGCTTCGGTCTCGGAATTGCCGCCCGTGCGTTCCACCGAACTGTTGCGCTGGCGCGTGTCGTACACGCCGCCGACCAGCCGCCAGCTGGGCGCAAGTGCGTAGTTGGCGGTGGCGCGCGAGATCTGCGTGGTGCTGATATTGCGCGCTGTCGAACGCACCTCGCTGAAGCCGGTCAGTGACTGGACCCGCTCGGTGCCGATCTCGCCGCTCAGGTCGTGTCCAAGTTGCCAGGCCCAGGTCGCCGATCCGTTGACCAGATCCGCGTCCAGATAGGCATAGGTACGGTAGCGGTTCTGGTTGGCGCTGATGTCGAAACTGAGCCGCTGCCGGCCGATGTAGCGCTCGCCGCGCACGCCGGCCTGCAGGCTGCGGATCAGGTCGCCGCGCTGGGAGCGCCCGGTAACCTGCGCGGCATCGACATCGGCCGGCAGGCGGAACAGGTTGTCGTCCATCGTGTAGCTGAGCGAGAGATAGGGCGTGAACACATTGCCGTCGCGTGCGTGGGACGTCGCGCCGGCCATGCAGCCGGCCAGCAAGGCAATGCCGCGCAGCCCGAGCCGCCGCGCGCGCGCGGCTTTTGCCTGGATGCGCATCGCCTACCAGTATTCCCAGCGGCCGCCCGCCAGAACCCAGAGCGCCAGCAGGCCGTTGGTCACCGCGTGCGCGATCACCGGCGCCCAGAGGGAAGCGGTGCGCATGTAGAGATAGCCGTAGGCCAGCCCGGCGATCACGCCCGCCAGCCACAGGTCGTGCTCCAGCCCGAACACCAGGGACACCGCGACCAGCGGGGTCCAGCCGATCTTGCGGGGGTCGATACCGCCGAAATCGCGGTCCATCATCCAGCGCATCAGGAAGGAGCGCCAGAACAGCTCTTCCATGACCGGCACCACCAGCGCCGCGCCGCAGGCGCGCACCACCGCCAGCCAAGGATCGACGCGCCCGTCCTGCCGCAGGGGCGAATATCCGGCCGATTCGCCCAGCTTCATCCAGGATGCGTCCAGGTTGATCCAGACGATGAATACCGCGATCCCGCACAGGACCGACAGGGCCGACACCGGCGCGGTCGGCAGGTGGCCGCGCAGGTCCGCGTACTGGCGCGCGCAAGCCAGCAGCAGCACGCTGACCACGGCAACCTGCACACCGTAGAGCCAGCGGACATCGAAAGCCGCGTCGGTGCCGAACTGCATGCGCAACGCCAGGAACAGCACGTAACATGCAAACGGCGCTGCATAGGCGAAAACTTGCCGTGACATCAATTTGCCGCGTCCTTCACGCTGAACGCCGGCATTCCGGCGCTGCCCTGATGCAGCGCCATGCTCTGAAGCGCTGTGCTTTTCCATGCCCGGCCGCACGCCGGGCTCCATCCCGCGGCGCGGGCCCGGACGCGGCCGACGCTCGTGTGCCGGCCACGCATGGTGTCAGGCCGACATGTCGCGCTCGTTAAGCCGGGCGGCCGGCTTCATGAGGCAAGCGGACTACGCCGGTGGTCACGCGGCGGACATATTGCGGACACATGGCCTGCGTAGCTTGAGGCCATGCGCTGTGTCCAAGAACGCTGCGCCCAAGAACGCTGCGCCCAAGAAATCGATACCGGCGGTGCGGGCCGGCCACCGAACCGCCTGGCCGGATCAACATGACCACTTTCAGCACGAAGCGGCGCAGCCTGGCCGGGCTGGCCGCCGCGCTGGGCGCCGCCAGCCTGGCGCCGCCGTGCGCGGCGTTGATGGCCGGTGCCGTACCGGATACGCCAGCGGCGCGCGTGGACGCCAACACCGCGGCTTCGCCCTGGGCCGGCGTGGGCAGCATCACCCAGGGCGGCGCCACTTATACCGGGACCCTGATCGGCCGGCGCCACGTGCTCACCGCCGCGCATGCCGTGCCCGCCGACGCGGCCATCGCGGAGGTGATGTTCAACCTCAATTTCGGTGCCGACCTGTCGCACCGGATCCGCGTCGTGCGGGTGCATCGGCATCCGCGCTTTGTCGACTTCAACAAGCCGGACCTGCGCCACGATATCGCCGTTCTCGAACTGGAGCGCGAGGTGCCGGCCGGGGTGCCGATCTACGGGCTGGTCGCCGCGCCGCTGCAGGCCGGCACCACCCTGACGCTGGTGGGTTATGGCGCCAGCGGAAACGGCAGCACCGGCCCCGCGGTGGACCGCAACCCGGCGGTCAAGCGGGTAGGCCGCAACAACGCCGACGATTTCGAGCCCGGGGACGACGGCGGCGCGGAGCCGTCGCTCTACCTGTTCGACTTCGATGGCGAGCCGGGCAGCAGCAACTTCCTGGGCGGCAAGACGCTGGGCAATGCGGTGGAGACCTCCCTGGCCAGCGGCGATTCCGGCGGGCCGGCCTTCGTGCGCGAAGGAGGGGCCTGGAAGATCGCCGGCGTCAACACCTTCGTGCGGTACTTTCCCCAGGGCATGAAGGCGATGGGGCGCTTCGGCACCGCGGCCGGCGGCCAGGTCGTGCATGCCTATCGGGACTGGATCATCCAGATGGCGCGTGCCGCGGGCGGCCAGGCGTCACGATAAGCGGGCCGCGCAGACTCCTAACCGGGGCGCTCCTCCGTGGTCGCGCCTGTCCCCATCCTGGCGTGCGGCTGCCCCCATGCGCGGCGGTCGACAAACAGGGTGTTGCCGACTTCCTTCTTGGCCTGCGCCTTGGCTTCGACCGCGCGCGCGGATATTTCATGCGGAGTGGTGCGTACGCCGCCGGAAACCTCGACCGCGCCCAGCGACAGCGCCGTCAGGGGAAAGAACTGCGGCTGGCCGCGCCGGTCCAGGGAACTGAAGCCGCTGTTGGCGATGTCCTCGGGGGCAAACAGGGCCAGGCGCGCGGTTTCGAACCGCGCCAGCGCGGTACGCGCGCGCGCATCCCAGTCGGTGCTCTGGAAAATCAGGATGTAATCGTCCCCGCCGATATGCCCGACCAGATCGCAGTCGGGATCGGCGCAGGCCAGCAGTACATTGGCCACCAATTGCAGCATTTCGTCGCCGCGCTGATACCCGTACAGGTCGTTGAAGGGCTTGAAATAGTCCAGATCCGCATGGCAGACGCAGAAATCGAGACGCGCCTCGAGCAGGCGCTGGATGTGCAGCGTGATCGGTACATTGCCCGGCAGCAGGGTAAGCGGATTGGCGTAGCGGGCGGTGCGGATCTGTAGTTCGCTCAGCTCGCGCAGGAAGCCCTGTCCGGTGCTCACGCCCACGTAGTAGCCGTCCTGGGTGATGATGAAGCCGTCGGCCAGGTCATAGCCGCTGCTGTTGGCGCTGAGTCGCTGGCCGATCTCCTGCAGGTTCACGGTGTGCTCGACGATCAGGGGATTGGGATTCATCAGGCCCAGGCAGGACTTCTGGCCGTATAGTTCGCGGCGGTAGGGCCGGGCGAAACGGTCAATCAGGCCGTAGCGCGAGATCAGCCCCAGGGGCTTGCCGCTTTCCACGACCGGCACCGCGTGCAGGCTGGAGTCCCCCACGAAGCGTTCGTACACCTGTTGCCCGGTCTGCCGCGGGGTGGCCGGTTCGACGCGCACGGCGAGCTGGAAGGCGGTGGTGCCGGCATCGCCCACGCCGGCGATCTCCGGGTAGAGCTGGATGCGCCTGGCCACCTTGCCCACCCAGGGGCCGCTGGTGCGCGGCGGGGCCACCGAGGGCCGGGCAATGAAGTAGCCCTGCGCGAAGCTGACCTTGAGGTCCTGCACCACTTTGTACTCGGCCTCGGTTTCCACGCCCTCGGCGACCAGCTGGGTCTGCGCCGCCAGCGCGATGTCCTGGATGGCGCGCAGGAACTGGCGCTTCCACGGATCGCTGTCGATGCCGCGCACGAAATGCTGGTCGACCTTGACGATCTCGGGTTCCAGGTCCTTCCACATGCGCAAGCTGGCGAAGCCTTCGCCCAGATCGTCCAGGGCGATCTGGAACCCGAGCGAACGGAAGCCGTGCACCGACCAGCGCATCTGCTCGTGGTCCTGGATGCGGTCCCCTTCGGTGAATTCGATGACGATCCGTTCCGGCCGCAGCCCGGTGTCCCGCAAGCGCCGGGCCACGCTGAGCAGGTCCTTGGCGCGCTGGGCCACCAGCGCCGGCGAGACGTTGAGGAACAGCCGTCCCGGCAGGCCCAGGTCGGCGAAGGTGCGGGTGGCAATCTCCAGGGTCAGGAGTTCGACCTTGGCGCTTTCGCCGGCGCGGCGCGCGACATCGAAGATCGTCGCCGGGCTGCGCATCGGCGATCCCAGCGGCCCGCGGCTCAGGGCTTCATATCCTTCCAGCGTGCCGCTGGCGGCGCGGATGATGGGCTGGAACACCGCATGGATAGGCGGCAGGCCGGGGACCCCGGTGTCGATGATGTGTTCGGGCCTGACCGATTCGGTCTCGGGCTCGCCGTTCGCCGACAATGGGGGTGGCACGGTCGTGTCCAAGTTGCTGTTCTCCGCATTCAAAAACGCGCCGGCGCCTCGCGGCTTGCGCACTCTTCAGCCCGCGGTTACCGCGGTCCCCTTTTCGATGCACGGCTGCCCGTGTCGAGTCCACGCTCTGCGGCGCTTGCGCGCGCAGGCCGGCCGGGCCGGATCGCGCGTTGTTCTGCTGGTCCTCGTTCTGGCCGGATTCCGCCCGCCCGCAACCGCCGGCGCAAGCCCTTCCATACCGTCCGATTCTTGGCGTAGCCCGTGACGCATCCATGACGCGCCCGCCCAGGAATCAATTGTTGACAGTTGTCCGCGCAACAGTCTGCGCGGGCGATCCGGCGCGGGCCACGGTACTAGGAGTCTGGGCGGCAGAAGGTCGTCGGTCAGGAAACTAAAATGCGCGGCGAGAAAACGGTATCGTGAGCCGACACTTTCGGCGGCAATAGAACGACTATTGCCTTGAAAGTCCCGTCCCACGCTCCGCGTTTTCGTTACCTTTTCGCCACTTTTTCCTCGACTCCTTCTACCGCCCAGACTCCTAGGGCCGGATGCGCTGCGCGTCCAGCTTGTCGCGGTACTCTTCCATCAGGTTGTCCATCTGCGCCTGCTTGAGCCCGGTCAGGGGTTCGGCCTGGCGGATCGCCTCGAACGGCGACTTGTCGCGGTAGCGCCCGATGAGTTCGGTACCGAAGCCGTAAAGCTTGGCATTCTTGTCCTCGCAGGCGGCGATTTCGCCGCGCACCTGCGTCAGCGTGCCTTGCTGCAGCTTGACCTGCGAATCACGGGACGCGATCGTGCGCAGCGCCTCCGTATGCTCCTGGCTCAGTCGGGCAAAGCGCGCGCCTGCCTCCGCGAGCTTTTTCTCCAGGTCGGCGCCGGCGCTGCGCGAGCGCGACAGCTCGGCTTCAAGACCGCCGGCACGGCGCTGCGCCGCCGCCAGCTTCTGTTCCGCGTCGGCCAGCTTGTCCGCCTTGGCGCTGGCGGCCTTGAGCTTCTCCTCCAGCGCGCTCTTTTCGGCCTGTAGCGCCGCGCGCTGTTCCTCGCCTTGTTTCAGGGCCTGCTGGGCGCGCCTGAGCATCTCGCGCTCGCGCCCCGCCTTCTTGTCTTCCTGCGCCTGCGCGCCGCTGCCCATGACGGCGCAAGCCAGCAGCAGGCAGGGGAGCAGACGCATCGTTCTGTATGGCACGGCGAACTCCTCTCAGAAGCGGGCGTTGAGGTCCATCTGCAGCACGTCGATCGCCAGCGGCAGGCCGCTGGCGCCGGCGTTGTAGTCGACCAGGTTCTTGGTGCTGGTCCAGCGCAGGGTCATCCAGGCGTTGCGGTCGATCGCATAGCTGCCGCCGATGCTGTAGCCGCGGTAGTTGGTGCCGCCCAGGTGCCAGGTGGTGTCGGTGAAGCCGTCGATGACCGCGTCGCGCTCGAGCTGGCGCAGCATGCCGAAAATCTGCCAGTCGCGCGGCGCGGTCATCGACGGCATGCCGACGGCGAGCCGGTACTGGTAGCCGGTGGTCTTGGGTTCCAGGTCGATGCCCGTGCGGGTGAGTATCTCGGCGCGGTCGAAACCGTTGTTCTTCACATAGTCGGCCGTGAAGATCACGTGCACCGGGTCGAAGTGCGACAGGTCCACCGTGGCGGTCAGGTTGAGGGGGCGGAAACGCGGCGCCAGGGCCCAGAGCGGCGAGGAACCCGCCGGCAGCCCCGGGTCGGCGATGTTGAACAGCGTGTTGCCCTTCTGGCGCACGTTCTTGCCGTATTCGTTCTGGCCGTAGGTGGTCAGGCCGGAGGAACCCACCGCCTGCGGCGATCCCTCCATGTTGCGGAACTGGTATTGCGCGATGCCGAACTTGATGCGCGCGCGCGGCGACCATTCCCATTCGCCGCCCGCCTGCACGCCGGTCAGCCAGCGGTCGTTCTTGGTGACGCCGGTCTCCTGCAGGGGGAACACCCCGCCTGTCGCATAGGCGAGGAAGTTCGGGCTCAGGTTGGCCTTGAGCGTGGCGGCCACGCCGTCGAAAGCCAGGTCCTCGGCCCAGACCAGGTCGGTGCTGAAGAACGGGTTGGGCATGCGGCCGCCGTCCAGGCGCAGCCAGCGGCGCGGCTCCCAGCGCAGGTAGGCGCGATCCAGGCCGATGGTGTAGCGGTTGAAGTTGCTTGCGTTGGCGCCCAGGGTCTGGGAAGTGGAGGTCGGGCTCGACAGGCTGCCGGTCGCCAGGCGAAAGCCGCCGGAGACCGTGTCGCCGATCTTGGCGGTGAAGCCGAAGCGCGCGCGTATCGCCATCCGGAAGCGGTCCTCGGTGGTGTTGGTGAGGTCCACGCCATAGGCCGGGCCGATGGTCTGCAGGGCATAGATCGACGCCGGCGCGTTGTTGCGGTCGAACAGGTCCTGCTCCAGGCGCAGGCGCAGGTCGCCCTCGAAATGGATGCGGTCGATCCAGTCCGGCAGCGCGCCCGGGTCGCCCCAGCGCTCCTGCTTGGCCTGCGCCAGCACATCCTGCTTGACCTGTTCGCGAATCTCCGCCTTGACGCTCTCGGGCACATAGGGCACGCGTACCACCGGCTTGCCGTCCGCGCCGACGCGCGCCGGATTGCCGGCGGCGTCGGTGACATTGCGCGATTGCGCTTTTTTCATCAGTTCATCGGCCTTCTCGCGCTTGAGCAGGCCCTGCTCCACCAGGGCCTCGATCAAGCCCAGCGCGGTGTTGCGCAACTGTTCGATGTCTTCGCGCTCGGTGGCCTGCGCGTGGCCGGAGCACAGGCCGGCCGCGGCGCAGGCCAGGGCCGCAAGCACGGAGGCGCGGCGCGCGCGCGTGGGTGCGCGGCGCGCAGGTGCGGATGCGCGGCGCGTATGGGGCGGGTATTTCATGCTGCTCCTCGTCAAATGCTTGGGTCCAGGCGCCTCAACCGGCCGGGCGCAGGGTGAATTGAAAGCGCAACGGCTGGGGCAGGTCGGGCGGCGGGGCCAGGCTCAGCCCCCGCACCTCGGCCAGCGCCATGCGCAGGTCGTCGTCGACTTCGCGGTTGCCGGTGGGCGTCAGCTCGAAGCGCTTGATGTTGCCCTGCTCGTCGAGCCAGATCTTGTAGCTCACCCGGTAATTGCTGCTCTTTACCTTGAGGCGCTTCTTGATCTCTTCATGCAATATCTGCTGCGCGCTCGAGGTGAAGACGCTGAATTGCGCCCGGCTGGCACCGCCGGTGCCCCCGCCGGTGGCAAGCAGGTCGGTGCCGCCCTTGTTGCCGACCAGGCCAAAACCATCGCCGGGTCCGCTGCCTTCGGCATCGACGCCCAGGTCCTTGCCGGCCGGCTTGTTGTCGTCGCTCTTGGGCTCGGGCGCCTGGTCCGGCTTGGGCTGGTCGATCTTCACTTCTTCCTTCTTCACCGGCTCGGGCGGCGGCTTGTCTTCCTTGGGCGGCGGCGGGGGCGGCGGCTTGAGCAGGGTGATCTGCGGCGCCTGGTGCTTCTTGCCCTGGGTACCGGCGATCAGGTGGCGGATCAGGAACCCGGCCGCCACCAGCACCAGCAGCCCGGCGGCGGCGATGGCGATCCTGGCCGCCCATTGCTTTGCGGCGTCGCTCATGGCGCCCTATTTCACCAGGCGCTGGGTGACCAGGCCCAGCTGGGTGATGTCAAGCCGGCCCATCAGGTCGAGCACCTCGATCACCTTGTCGTACTGGATCTTGGCGTCGCCCTTGATCACCACCGGGAAATCCGGATTGACCGCCTTGAGCTGGCGCAGCCGCTCTTCCAGTTCCACGATGGTGACCGGATAGGCATCCAGGTACACCTGCCCGTTCTCGGCGATGGTGATCGCCTTGGTGGTCGGCTTGGCCAGGCTGGGCGCGGCGCTCGCCTTGGGCAGGTTCACCTTGATGCCCTGCACCGAGGCCGTGGTCATGATGATGAAAATCACCAGCAGCACGTAGGCGAGATCGAGCATCGGCGTGATGTTGATGTCGTCGAACGGCTCGTTTTCGGCTTGTACCTGCATGATGCTCCCCTCAGCGGCAAACGGTCAGGAATAGGTTTCGGCGATGCGGGTCTCGAACTCGTCGACGAACACCTGCATTTCGATCACGATGCCCTTGATGCGGCTGCCCAGATAGTTGTAGCCGAACAGGGCGGGGATGGCGACCACCAGGCCGGCCACGGTGGCCACCAGCGCCGCGGCGATGCCGGGCGCGATGGCGTTGACGTTGACGTCGCCCGCCGCGGCGATCGCCGCGAAGGTGATCATCACGCCCACCACCGTGCCGAGCAGGCCGAGGAAGGGCCCGCCGGAAATGGCGATGGTGAGCAACACCATCTTGCTGTTGAGCTGCGCCATTTCACGGGTCAGGCCCGCGTTGAGCGAAGCGCGGATCGCCTCGATCGACTGGGCCGACAGCACGATGGGCTGATCCGTCTGTTCTTCAGCCACCACGCCGCGGCGCGGCGCCGCAAAGCGCTTTTTCAGTTCGTCGACGCCGACCGTGTAGAGCCGGAACAGCGAAGACTGCTCGCGTACCGGGGCGGTGAACCCGGCGCCGCCCGCCAGCCGCGTGATGTCGCCGGAGAGCTTGCGGAACGCGTCGGTGAACACCCGGTTGGAACGGTCGGTGCGCACGATCAATATGGCCTTGACGACCATCACCGCGACGCTCACCACCATCATCACGCCGAGGATGCCGATCACCACCCAGCCGTCCAGCGTGACCGCGCCGAGCAGGATCGCGAAATACGAAGTGCTGCCGCCTTCCCCGCCTTCGCCCTCGGCGGCGATCGCGATCAGCTTGCCGCCGTCGGCGCCGTTGGCCGCCGCGATCTTCACCCAGTCGGGCGAGCGCGCGGCGTTCAGCAGCACGACTTCGTCGATCTCGCCCTTGTAGCCATTCGCGCCGCTCGTGCCGCCGGCGCCGTCCGCGCCCAGGGTGAGGGCGCCGGCCAGTTCCGGCGCCTTGGCGGCGGCTTGCGCCACCTCGGTGCCGTTCAGGTACAGCGCCAGGCGGTCCGACACGATCAGCGCGACGTGCTGCCACGCGCCCGCCTTCAGTTCGCCCGCGCGCGGCGTCTCGGCGCCGTTCAGGCGGGCATACAGCTTGCCGCCTTCCAGGCCCAGGGTCAGCGCGGTGGCGCCCTCGCCCCAGGAGAGCAGGGTGGCGGCGCCGGCCACGTCGGCGGGCTTGATCCAGGCCGAGAAGGTGATGGCGCCGCCCACCGGCACCTTCAGCGTCGGGGCGGCGGCCAGCTGCACCACGGCGCTGCCGTTGAAGCTCGCGCCGGTGCCCAGCAAGCCGGGCGTGCCGAGCTGGGCGCTGACCGTGCCCGCCGGATGGGCGTAGGCCGACACATCCTTGGGCGGCGGCCCTTTCTCGCCGAAATGCAGCACCGCGAGGGTGGCTCCGTCATAGCTGCCCTTGGCGTCGTCGCCGGCGGCGGCCTTCTCGTTGCCGTAGTACATCCAGAGCTTCTGATCCTTCGCCGCCGGCGCGATCTGCGGCACCTGGACCCAGATCACCGCCAGTTCGCTGAGCGAGTCGAACTGCTCGATATGGAATTTCAGCGGCGTCTTGTCGTCACCGCCCACGAAGCGCAGGTCGGAGCCGTCCGGCTTGGCGTCGGCAAAAGAAAAATTTCCGCTGTGCAGGCGCACCGGAATGACCACCTGGGCCAGCCCCTGCTTGGTGGGTACGCCGCTGTCGCTGGTGTTGAGCGTGACCTGCTTGCGGCCGCTCCATTCCTTGTTCCACCACGCCTGCGCGGTCGCGGGCAGCAGCAGCAATGCGGTGAGCAGAGCCGCGGCGCTTCGCGTGGTCCAACGTCCCTTGATTCCCCTGGGCATCTTTTTTACTTTCGCAATGTTCGGGAGCAGGTACGTCGAAGACGCACCTGCCTGTAGGTTTTCTTGATTCGACGGCTCATTCGCCGAAGCCGACGAACACGTTGCTGGTCACCGGCGGACGCCCCGCCAGCGCGTCGGAGACGCCCTTGCTGACCTGCTCGACCGCCTTGCGGCTTTCGTCGCCGAGATTGGGCGGCGGCGGCGGCGCGCTTTGCACGTTCTGCGCCGCCAGGCCGGTGCTTGAGCCGGACACCTGGACGTTGTCGGCGCCTCTGATGATCGCGCCGGTGACGACCAGTTCGGGAAATACGCCGCCTGCATCGTTGAAATTGATGCTTCCCTTCGGGGCTGCCAGGATCGCGCGTCCCGGGGCCTTGGTCTTGTCGGTACTGATGATGGCCAGCCCGCTGCCCGATACCGCGCCGGAGTAATCGACCACCAGGTTGCCCTGGTTGTCCAGGCGCAGCACCGGCGCGGGCGCGCTGCCGGCGGTCTTGGCGCCCCGGCCGGCGTCCAGGCTGCCTTCGGAGGACCACATCAACAGGCCGCCGCCCGCGAGCGTAAACACGCGCGACTGATTGACCTGGAAATCCCCCTTGACGATCGCGTTGATGTCTCCGTCAGCCACCGTGAGTATGCCAAGGTCGCTGGCCGGCTTGGTGACCAGGGCATTGGGCACCACCTGCCCGGCATTGACCATGCCGCCCGGAACGAAGATGGCGATATCGCCGCCATCCTGGGTCTTGATCTGGCTCGAATACATCAGCAGGTCGCCCTTGTAGCTGCTGCCGGGGAAGAACGTGGCGATCGCGTCGTAACCGCGCTGGTAGGCAATGTCCTTGGCCGAAGTCTTGGTGGAGCCGGCTGCGTCGCTCGCCGAGATCCCCACTTCCGCGTAAAGAATGCGTTGCAGGAACGGCTGTTGCGCCTGCGCCGACAGGCTCCGGAACTGGGCGAGCGCACCCGTCGTCACCCTGGCGGGCGAGGCGGCGTAGTCGGCGAGCAATTGCCGGAACGCGGGCAGCGTGGCAATAAAGTTATTCTTCGTGGCGAGGCTGCCGAGCAACTGCGCCTGGCTATCGGCGGGCAGGGCGAAGAAGCGTTCCAGCGCGCTCCACTGATCGATCGCGGGATTGCCGCTTGCCTGGCGCACATACGCGGCCATCTCCGAAAGGTAGCCGCCGATGACGGCATCGCCCAGGCGCAGATACGCCGCGGCATACAGGCCGTAGGAGTCCAGGTAGCGCGAGGCGAGCGCGGCGTAGTCCGGCTTGCCGGACACACCGGCGATCACTGTCAGCGAGGCACCATGCTCGCTGAGGAACCGGTTGGCGGTATTGCCGCTTGTTACCAGGCCGCCGGAGATGCCCAGGTCGACATTGCGGCCCGCTTTGACCAGAACCTGCCCCGGCCCGTCCACGCGCAGGAAAGTATCGCCGCTGAACACGCCATCGTTGCCGATGTAGTCGCGCCCGGCGGACACCACGGTCTGGTCATCGGCATTGACGTTCTGCACCGTCAGCGCCAGGTTCTTGATGTCGCGGCCGGCGACGAGATGGGCCGACTTGCCGATGAAGCCGCTGGCGGTCAGGTCGCCCGCCAGCGCCACCAGGCGCGCCGGAGTGCTGTCGCCGAGATGGGTGGTCGCATAGCCGTGGCTGTCGGCGACGAGATAAGGCTTCAGGCCGCCCGGATTGGTGATGGTGGCCAGGGAATCGGTGCCGCCGGCCGGCCGGTCCAGCATGGTGACCTTGGCGGTGACGTCCGAGCCGGCGAGCAGGTTGAGCTGGCCTTGCGCCGCCGGCATCATGGTCGCGGTCGCGCTGACGTCGCCGGACAGCGCGACCGCGTTCAGGTTGCCGGGCGCTATGGTGTACGGCTTCGCACCGAGGGTGTTGTTCAGCCCCGCGCCGGCATTCCCGGTGCCGCTGTTGGGGGTGCGCAAGCGCGCGAATGCGGAGATGTCGGCCTGGTCGACGATGACATCGCCGCGCAGGCTGAACAGGTTGACCGCGCTGGTGTCGGCATAACTGGAGAAGGCGCCCGGCGTGAACCCGCCGCTTGAATTGAGCGTGGCAGCGGTGGCGAGGGTCGGATTGAAGATGCCGCTGGTGCCGACGCTGCCGTTCGCGGTGAGATTGAAGGTGCCGTCCTGCAACGCCAGGATCGGGTTGTAAGCGGTCATCACGCCACTGATGTCGCGCGGCGTGCCGCCGGTGATCGCCCCCCCGGCTTGCAGATTGGCGGTCCCGCGGCCTTCGTAGTACATGCCGCCGGCGATGTTGCGCCCGGCGCGGATGTCCAGGTCGCCGCCGCCCTGCACCACCAGCGCCCCTTGCTTGACGGTCGCCGGATTGGCCGGCAGGCGGGCGTTGGTGGCCGCGGAAACCGACACGTCGGTGATGTCGTGGCCGGCGCGCACCGTGATGTCGCCGCCGCCGAAGGTGGCGAAGTTCTGGCGGAACAGGTCGTAGCGCGCCCACCAGGCGGTCTGCGGGTTGTCGGCGTTGTTGTTCTGCCGGCGGAACAGCCAGTTGCTGATGGCCTGGTTGTCGCCGGTCGGCCCGATCACGTCGTTCTTCGCTTCCACCCGCAGCGAGCCGCCGCCGCTGGTGAACGGGTTGGCGCTGGTCCCCAGGACCGTCGCGTTGATGGCGTTGAAGGTCTGGGTGGCGGCGTTCAGGCTGGTGCCGGCACCGGTGGTATAGACCACCGCGCGCGGATCGCGCAGCTGCACATTGCGACCGGCGGCGATCTCGATGTTGCCGGTGGCGGTGCGCACGATCACGTCGGCATTGGCGGCGGTGTTGCCGATCAGCACGTCGCCGGTGCCGTTGTTGTTGGTGCGCCGGGTATCGGCGGCGGCCAGGTCCGAGCCACCAACCAGCCGGTAGCTCCAGGTCGGCACACCGGTCTGGCCGGCGCCGTCGCCGACCTGCAGGGCGCTGTTGGCGGCGGTGCCGTTGAAGCCGTCGGTGATGCTCGAGCCGATGTTCAGGTTGCCGCCGGCGCGCAGGGTGAGCACGCCGCCGCGCTGTTCGGGGCGTGACGTGGCGGCGCTGCCGGGGTAGAAGTTCAGGCTGTTGTCGGTGGTCACCGTGCCGCTGCTGTTGACCACGCTGTTGGCGATGCTGATGTCGCCGCCTGCCTTGACTTCGGTGCCGGCGCGCACGTCCACCGCGACCACCCCGCGGCCCACCCGGCTGGCCACCGCCGCGGCATTGGCCATGAACGCCATGGCGTCGCCCAGGATGGTGCCGGCCGCCGGGGCGCTGCCCGTGCCTTTGGCCAGGGTGGTGGCGCTGGATGCGGCGCCATTGGAGATGTTGACATTGCCCGCGTAGGTGTAGGTCTTGACGCCTTCGAGAACCAGCGAGGACGCGCCGGTCACCGGCGCGCTGATCGGCGCCACCGCGCCCACCGCATTGCCGCCGGCGTCGGCGTCCTGCGGCGCGCGCAGCCACAAGGTGCCCCCGGTACCGCCGGCGCCCGCGCTGACGTCGACCCCGCGCCCGCCCAGGCTCAGGTTGCCGGCGCTGGCCGAGGTGGTGGAAACATAGACGGTGCCGCCGGCCTTGCCGGCACCGGTCGATGCGGCCACCAGCTGGCCGTCGCCGCTGACCATCACGCCGGCCGCGCTGGCGATCCTGACTTCGCCGGCCTTGGCGAAGGCGCCGCCGACCTTGCCGGCGATGTTGATGTTGCCGCCATTGTCGTTCTCGCCGTCCGCCTCCAGGCTGACGTTGCGCGCATTGATGGCGGCATTGGCGGCGGACCCGACCACCAGGCCGCCGGTGTGGGCGCGGAAGTCGCGCTCCTCGGCGAAGCCGCCGCGGTTCAGGGCGATATTGATGGCGTCGAGACGGCCCAGGGTCTTGGCCTCGAAGCTGGCGCTGCCGCTGCGATAGCCCGCGGCGGCATCTCCCTTCAGGGTCGCATTGCTCGAAATCTGCACGCTGCCGTTGCGCGCGGTGGCGGTGAGCGTGCCCGCGTCGCCGCCCCCGCTGGCGCCCGAGACATCGATCAGGGTGCCGCTGCCGACCCGCACGCTGCCGCCGGCGGCGTTCAGGTCGATGCGGCCGGCGGGCGCATAGGCATTGACGCCGTCAAAGCTGGTGCTGGTGCCGGTGGCGCGCAGCACGGTGCCGGAGGCGATCAGCACGTTGTCGGCGCTGCTGGTGCCGGTGGCGCTGATGCCGATGCTGCCGGCCGGCAGGTCGATGGTGCCGGCGACCCGCACGTCCTTCCCGGACAAGGCGAGTTTGGCGCCCGTGCCCACGGCATCGGCCAGTGTGCCGCTGGCCAGCCCGTTGCGGATTTCCAGATGGCCGGTGGTGCTGATCGCCTGGTCGGCCCCGCTGGCCGCGCCGATGCGCGCCGCCGTAATGGTGAGCGCGGCCGGAGCGGCCACGCCGGCCGCGCTGACCGAGAGCTTGGCCGTGCCCTGGCTGGGATCGTTCTGCAGGCGCAGTTCCTTGCCCGCGGTCAGATTGACGTTGGCAAAGCCCTGCAAGGTCTTGTTGCCGGCGCCGCTGACCAGGTTATCGGTGGCGGTGATGTCGAGGGTGCCGCTGCCCAGGGGCTGCGCGGAAGCGCTCAGCGCGCTGGCGCCGGACGAGTTGGTCAGGGTGACCTGGCCGGCGGTGATGTCGACGGCGGGATTGCTGTCCCGCCCGGTCAGGGCATACGCGTCCAGGGTCAGGCGCTTCAGGCTCGCCGAGCCCAGGGATGCGGCGCCGGTGAAGTCGATGCTGCTGTAGCTCTTCAGGGTCAGGTCCTGCGCCTGGCCGAGCTGGCCGAGCAGGGGCGCCCCGAGCCTGAGGCCCGGCGCGCCGGGGGGGACCGCGCCGGCGCTCATGCTGGCAGCGGAGATCAGCGCGGTGCTCGCGTTGATGGTGGCGCTCGCGTCGATGGTATTCGTGTTGGTCGAATCCAGGATCACGCTGGCGGTGCCGCCAGCGTTTTGCGCGCCCAGGAGCGTATTGGCGCCGACCGACAAGGCGGCCGCGCCGGTGGCCGCGCCGGTGCGCGTCACGCTTGCCGAGTCGCTTCCCGCCACGCGCAGCAAGGCGCCCGCGCCGCTGGTCTGCAAGCTGTCGGCGCGCCCCAGCGGCGTGGCGACGATGCTGCTGCCGGCGCGCACGTCGAGACGGCCGGTGCTGGCCAGGATGATGTCGCTGCCGGAAAGCGCGGTATCGGCGCTGTCGACCACCAGGTCGGTGGTGATGGTGGTGGTGGCGCCGCTGGCGCTGCGGTTTCCGCCTATCATCAGGCTCTCGATTTTCGCCGCATTGAGCTTGGCGCTGTCCAGGACCACGTAGCCCTGCGAACGGTAGCTGTCGGCCACCCCGGGGGCCGCGCCGGTCACGGCGATTTTCGCGGAGGCGATGTCGATTGCCGCGCCGCGCGCCCCGGCGTCGCCGGCCAGGTTGAGCGTGCCGTCCAATGCCAGGTTCTGCCCGGCGTTGATGCTGATGATGCCCGCGTCGGCCCCGTTGCGCTGCGCCGCCTTGCCGGCGGCGGCCGCCAGGCCCGCGAAAAAGCTGTTGCCGCCGCTGTCCCGGTATTCGGCCTGTTGGCGCGCCACCGCCCCGGGTGTCACCAGCCAGCCGCTGCTGCGGCTGTCGATCAGCCCGGTATTGAGGGTGCCGCGATAGCCGGAGACGATCGCCGAACCATCGGTCTGGGCCACGCTGACTTCGGCGCGCATGTCCTGGTAGCCGGACACCGGCTTGACCAGATAGGCGCCCGGCAGCAGGGCGTAGCGCGCCGGCAGCAGGGTATAGGTGCCGGCCGACAGGCCGCTACCCACGCCCAGGGTGATGGTGTCGCCGACCTTCAGGGCGCCGGGATTGCCCGCATATGCCGCGTAGATTTGCGGATCGTACGGCGCATAGGCGCGGCCCAGGCTGGGCACGATGGCGTAGGCGCCGGTATTGGCAAGCACGTCGGTCGAGCCGCCCACCCCCGGAACGAATTCGTAGCCGTACAAGTCGCCGCCGCCCGACACGTCCAGGGTCGCGCCGCGCGATACATTGACGCTGGTACCGCTCAGGTTGAGCGATTTGGAAGGCGCTATCAAGGTGCCGCCGTTGGCGCTCAAGGGAGTGCCCGATGCGGTGTCGTAGGTCCAGTCCTGGCCGTTGACGGTGCTGCCGTAGGGAATCAGCTTGCCGCCCGCCGACACGGAGGTAACGCTGCCGGGCCGCAGGTCCAGGCCGTTGTCGGCCACCAGGCTCAGGCGCCCGAGCGGCGCGCGCAAGATGCCGCCCTGCACGATGTCCTGCGCCGTGACCAGCAGGCTGCCGCCGGCCGAGAGCGGCGTGTCGGCCGCCGCGCCGTTGGAGGCAAAGCTGATCGTGTGGCCCGGCGCGTTGAGGTTGAAGCTCCAGTTCCTCGGATTGGCCGGATCGACATTGCCGGCAAAGCCGGTGGTGGGATAGGTCTGCGCCGATGTCAGGGTGAGGTTGCCGCCCGTGTTGAAGGCGCCCCAATAGCCATTGGTGGTGCTGCCGGACCATACGCCTTGCAGGCGGATGTCGCCGGCGCTGTTCAGGGCGGTGTTGCCCACGCCGGTGAGCGATACCAGGCCTTGCAGGTCGATCAGGCTGGCATTGACCGTCAGGGACGCGGTGCCGCCGGAAGCGGCCGGCGCCGCAAGCTCGCCGGCAGTGCCGCTTGCGTCCTTGACGTTGCTGATTTTCACGTAAGGCGCGCTGGCCACCAGCGACCTGCCCGCGGCGACATCCAGGTTCGGGCTGTTCAGGGTAATGCTGCGCTGGGTGCTCAGCGACACCGAGTCGGCCGCCTGGATGCGCTGCTCCGCGTTCAGGCTGATGTCGGCCAGCCCGGCCTGGTTGAGCTTGTCGGCGCGCAGGCCCAGTTTTCCGCCGAAAGTGGTGCGGTCCAGGCCGGCGGCCTGTTGCGCGCCGGCCGGGACCAGGGCCGTGGCGCCGCTATTGAGGGCGATGGTCTGATCCAGGCTCGGGACGTGGCTGGCATAGGCGCTGCTGTTGCCACCGTCGTGGGCTGCCTTGCCGCCGGCGATACTCGCGCTGAACTGCCCGCCGGCGGCATTGGGCGTACCGCCGGAGGCCAGCACCGTGGCATCGAACAGGCCGCCGTCCAGGGTCTTGATATTGATGCTGCCGCCCTTGCTGCCGACCAGCGTGGGTTGCGCCGCGCCGCGCGAACTGCCGAGATCGACAATGGCGCTGGCGCCCCGTACGTCCAGCACCGCGTCTTCGCGGGCCACCAGCAGGCCGACCGCCAGATCGTTGCTTCGCTGGGTGAGATCGATGGAAATGGTCCCGCCGTCCAGGACATTGCCCTTGGCCAGGCCATTGCTCACGGTGGATGGCACGAAGGTGCCGGCGGTGGACAGGACGCTGCCGCTGCCCAGCCAGATCGAACGATCCAGAAGCGTCGCGTCGGGCGTGACATCCGAAGGGCGCAGGCTCAGGTTGATCGCGCCGGCCGGCGCGCTGATCGAACCATCGACCGTCATTTGCCGCCCGGCCACGAGATTGACGGTGGCGCCGGGGTCGGTGCTGATCGACGCGCCGCTCTCCACCCGCAGGTTCCCGGTGAGGTCGCCCACGGCCTGCAGGGTCAGGTTGACCGGGGCGCGGCTCGCGTCGGGCAAGGTGCCCAGGGTCGTGAAGCCGCCCAGGTCGGACCCGGTCGCCTTGCCGCGATAGTTGCCGCTCAAGACCAGGTTCTGCGCGCGCGCCGCCAATTGCGTGCCCGAGGCCACGGTCAGGCCGCCGATGCTGGCGACGTTGTAATCGGCAAAGCCGCCGCGGCCGAAAAAGGCGGCATCCAGCCCCATTTCCCCGGCCAGCGGCGTACCCCCGATGCGCACCGGGGAGGCCATCGCAATGGCGAGGCTGCCGCCCCTGCCGAGCGCGGCGCCGCGCATCTGCCCATCCAGCCGCAGGGCACCGCCCAGCCAGTTCGGGGCAGCCTGCGAGACATTGCCCGAGGCATCGAATTTGGTACCCGCGCGGGCCAGCGCGATCTTGCCGCCGTTGCCCAGGGTCAGCTTGCCGTCGGCCCCAAGGCGCGCGCCGCCGGAAACATCGAGCAACGCGTTGCTGCCGACATTGATGCCGTCGCCCTGCAGGCTGATGCTGCCGCCGTTGATGAAAAGCGGTGTGACCGGCCGGCCGGTGCCGTTGACCAGGGCGCTGTCGTTGATCCAGCCGCCACTGGTGTCGATCCGTCCCGTCACCGAGACGTTGCCGGGAGCCGCGCTGGTCTTGGTCGCCGTTGCCGTGATACCCACCTGGCCGCCATGCGCGGTGATGTTGCCGTTCAGGGTCGCCGAAGAGGCGATTGCCGTCAGTCCGCCGCCGGCGGGCAGCCTGAGATCGGCGCCGCCTTCCTGGACCAGGCTGCCGTTGGTATAGAGCTTGAGCGAACTGAGTCCGGAGTCGTTGAGCATGCCCGCGCCGAGCACCACTTCGCCGCCCGCCGCGCCGGACGCGGCACCGGCCGGGTCGGACCAGAACGACGAACCCAGGCCGGTGGCATTGGACGCGATGCGGATGTTGGGCCCGACATAGTCGCCCGGCGTGAGCAGGGTGGCTACCGGGTCGCTGGCGGCGCCGATGGTCAGGGTGCCGCCCGAAGGCGTGGTGCTTGTGTCGCGCTGGTAAGGGCCCGAGACGGCGCCCGCCTTGATGGTTGCCTCGGTCGAGATGCTGCGCGACATCAGGGTGATGTTGCCGCCGCTCTTGCCCTCGATATAGGCTGGCTGATAGACGCCCTTGGTCGGGATGGTCCAGACCTGGGTCGCCTCGCTGCCGAACTTGGGGGCATAGACGGTGTAGGTGCCGTAGACGCTGTCGTATCTCAGGTCCTTGGGCGCGTTGGCGATGTCGTAGATCTTGCCGTTGGAGACCAGCTTGGTGGTGTTGACATAGCCGCCCTGGTAGGCGAGCGAGCCGCCCGAGATGTTGAGGGTGGCATCCTTGGCCAGCGCCACGTCGCCGGAGGACAGCACCTTGATGTTGCCTCCCGCCGAGAGCATCTCGGCGGCGCTGCGCTGGATCGCTTTGACATAGGCGCTGGTGTCGCCCAGGATGGGTACCGGGTTGCGGATGTCGAAGGTGATCTTCTGGCGGTACAGCACGCCGTCGCGCTGCTCGGGAGAGTCCTTGAAGTCGTTCGCACCCAGCAGCGCCGTGGTGACGCTGTTGCGTTCCATCGCGATCGGCACCGCCTGCGCGCCCGAAACGTCGATCGAGGCACCCGATTCCATGACGAAGCGCGCGCTGTCTTGCGCCACCGGCTGATTGCCGTTGAGGATCAGGTCGCTCCAGAACTGCGTGCCGGTGCCGGATGGGCCGGTGGTGGTCTGGGTGACCGGGTCGAATGTCGTCAAGGCGGCGGCGGTGACGGTGCCGCCGGTGGCGACCACGGAGGCACCGGACTGCATGCGGATCAGGCGGCCGCTCATGTCCACGCTGGAGGCGTAGAAGGTCTTGTTGTAGTCGGTCGTGTCGCCGTTGCCGTCGGGGCGCACTTCGGTGACGCTGCCGGCGCCGAGCACCAGTTCGCCGCCCCGCCCCGCTACCTTGACCAGCGTGCCGCCCGCCAGGTTGCCGGCGGCGTTCACGTCGAGCTGCCGCGCATTGACCGAGTCGCGCGCCTGCAGGTAGATCGAACCGTTGGCGGTGGCGCTGGTGGTGGCGGAAATGCGCCCGTTCTGGTTGACGAAATATCCGGTGAGGGTGGTATTGCCGCGCGCGGTCTCGATCACGCCGCTGGTCTCGTTGGTCACGCTGGAGGTGGCCGCCGTGGGCAAGGCGGCGCCGGCGCGGGTCACGTCGATCAGCAGGCCGCGCAGGTTGGCGATGCTGGGCAACGCGAGATAGATTTCCGAGCCGCCGGCCAGCGCGACCTGTCCGTCGGGTGCCGAGATGCGTCCCGCGTTGCTGACCCGGCCGCCGAACAGGAAGAGGCGCCCGCCGGGCGCCGAGAGGCTGGCGCCGTTGTCGACGATGACCTTGGCGTTGGCCAGGCCCGAGAAGGGGATGCTGCCGCCGCTATCGTAGAAAAACGTCGGCGCGGTGGTGTTGATGCTTTGCAGGCCGGAGAGGAAGTCGTTGGTGTCGATGTTGAGCGCGCTGGCCACCAGGCCGGCGACGTTGACCTGGGCGCCCGAGCCGAACAGGATGCCGTTCTGGTTGATCAGGTAGACCTGGCCGTTCGAGCCCAGCCGCCCCTGGATGACGCTGGGGTCGCTGCTTCCCATCACCCGGTTCAGCGCGCGCGCGCCGCTGCCTTGCGCCATGTTGAAGTAGACGCTGCTGCCGTTGGCGATGTTGAACGTGTCCCAGTTGTAGACCGCGGCGCTGGCCTGCTGGCTGATCAGCTGGTTGACGCCGGTGCCGGTGAGGGTATTGACCAGGGAGGCGGCCGGGTCGGTGCTCCAGGCGCCGTTGCTCCATTTGATCGGCACCGTTCCCTGCGGCAGTACCGGCGCGGCGGCCAGCGCGCCATCCGCGAGGCAGGCGAGAACGCCGCCCATGGCAAGCGCCACCACGCTGACGTGATGGGCGGTGGGCATGCTGGCGGGCACGGCCGGCCCGGAACGGGAGACGGACCGCTTGCGGCGTTTCGGTACCAATGCGGACATGAGGTCGCTCCCGGAGCTATGCGGTTCAGAATTCGTGGACAAGGCGGAAATGCAGGCGCGGATCGCGCGTGTTGGTACGCGCGCCGTCGAGCAGGGGCCAGGCAAGGTCGAGCGCCGCGGTGAGGGCATTCCATGCCTTCAGGCGCAGTCCCATGCCGACCGAAGCCAGGTGGAAGCGGTACTGCTGCGAAGGCAGGGCCTGCACCACGGTGGCGTCGCCATAATCGGCGAAGGCCAGCAGGTTCAGCTCACGCAGGTTGCCGGTGCCGGCGCGCAGATTGGGGGTGCGCAGTTCAACGCTGGCGTACAGCGCGCGGTCGCCCAGGCGCTCGTACTCGGTGTAGCCGCGCACGCTCTCGGCGCCGCCGATGCCGAACTGCTCGTTGCTGATCAGCGGCTGGCTGGCGTACTGCCCGCCCACCTTGCCGAACAGGCTCCATTGCCTGGGCAGCATCTGCAGGCGCGACAGTTCGCCGCGGGCGTAGAAATAATTGGCGTCCGCATTGAAGCGCTTGCAGGCGAACGCGCTGACATGGACGCCGGCGCAATCGACATCGGTATCGCCCACGTGGCGGAAGTGCCAGTTGCCGGTCACGCTGAACTGGGTCTGGCTGCCGCCCTCTCCGGCGATCTTGCCGTTGTAGCCGAGCGTGAAGGGGGCATAGCGGATCGGGGAAATGATGCCGCTGTCGGCGCCCAGCGGGGTGGTGGTGTCGGCGAAGTTCTTGTAATCCACGCCGGCCACCAGGCTGTGCGAATAATCGGGAAGCGGCGGCAGCGAGCGGATGTAGCGCAAGCCGACGATGTCGCCGTTGCCGATCACCCCGGTGCTGCCGATGGTGACCAGCTGGCTGCCCGAATGGACCGCGTACAGCGCGAGATTGGCGCCATCGCCCAGGGGCAGGACATAGGTGCCGGAAAAGACCTTGATCTGGTCCGGCTTTTCGGGCGTGGTCTGATAGGAAACGGACAGGCTGTGGCCGCGCTGCCACAGATTGTCGTAGCGCAGGCTGGCCGCCAGCCGCAGGCGCGAGGTGTCGAACGAGTAGCGGTCGTTCAGTTCGATGCTGCCGTGCAGCGGCAGGCGGTCGTCGACCTTGAGTTCCGCCTCGACCGTGCCCGGCGTGGTGCCGGCGCGCAGTACCGGCACCACCTTGCGGTCGTCGCCCCGGCCCAGCTGGGCCAGCTCCTGCTGCATCTCCGGAAAGTACGGCACCTGGCCCGGCGCCAGCGCCGGCACCTGCTCGCGCAGCGCCTGCGGCGAGGTATAGCGCGCGCCGGTGACGCGCAGGCGCTCCACGGTGCCCTCGACCACCTGCAGGACCACCACGCCGTCCACGATCTTCTGTTCCGGGGTCTGCACGAAGACACTCAGGAAGCCGGCTTCCTGATAGACCTTTTCAAGCGCGCCGCGCGCCAGCTCGACGTCGCCGGCGCTGCGGCCTTCGCCCAGAAATGGGGTCACGGCCTTTTCTATCGCCGCGGCGGGCAGTACCGAATTGCCCTCGACCTGGTATTCGAAAATGTCAAAGCGATGCCCGGCCTCGCGGGCGGCCGGGCTGCCTGGCGAGGAAGATTGGTCCGACGGCGCGGCCGAAGAGGGCGTCTGCGCAGCGGACGGAAGGGAGAGCAGACCCGCGATCAGCATGAGACTCCAGCAAAGACAAATGCTTTTCAGCCGCGTTTTTGACATGGGCACATTATTCAGATGGGCCGTGACCCACCCGTGAAGAAGAGGTGATAGGCAGGGGGCTGAATGGACTACGGGATACCCGATCGCGAAGCTGGAAGAACCACGCGCCGGAAGCGCTCCGGTTCCGCGTCATCAGGCGGGCACCCGCCTACCCGCGAGCGAAACCGCGCCGCGCCGCGCGCAAGCAGCCGTGATTGGTCCGTTCGGATCATCGCTTTGTTGATCAATGATCCGAACGGACTTGCAAACAAAAGCCCCGCCTCGCGGCGGGGCTGAATTGAGGCGGTCCGGAAATGCGCCGGACCGCTTCGACTAGCGAGTGCTTACAGCTGCCACTGGGTCACCGAGCAGCTGTTGCCCAGCTTGGTGACGCGCGACACGAAGGCCTTGTTGTTGGCGCTGGCCGGATCGTTGAAGATGTAGTTCACGCCGTCGTAAATCGCGGCCACGCCGTCCTGCACGGTGGTCGAGTAGGTCGCCATGATGTCGGGCGAGCCGGAGCGGGTGCGGAAGCTGCCCAGGTAGTTGCTCAGCTGGGCGGCGGTCACGCCGGCGGGCAGGGTCTTGAAGCTGCTCAGGTAGGTCGGGTTCCACTGCATCGATTGCTCGACGAACCAGTCGTACTTGCCGTTCTTGACGTTGTCCTTGCCGGGCGAGACGCCGTCGATGGCGACCCACTGGGAGCCGGTCGGCAGGGCGTTTTCCTTGCCAACGATGCCGATCGCGTACTGGCCGGCGGTGTTGGCGGCGGTCAGGCAGGTGGTGACGGCGCCGGTGGAGCCACCTTCATTGACAACGAAGCTGCCCGGCACGCTTTGCGCGGCGGTGGCGGGGAGCAGGGGGCTGCTGCCGCACGGGTTGCTCAGGAAGAAGGAGTTGGCACCGGCCTTGGTGCCCGAACCGGCGGAACGGGTGCAGATGTTGACCTGGCCGGCGGCGGCGGTCGGCAGCGGGAGGGTGCTGGTGGCGAACAGGGGCTGCCAGCCGAAGTCACCGGACGGGTCGGTGAAGGTACCGGCCAGGTAGCTGGCAACGGACGACTTGGACAGGCTGGGCGTGCCGCCGGTCGGGATCATGCCGGCGGCGACTTGCATGGCCTGCAGGTCGTTGTACATGTTTTGCGAAACCGCGATGCCGAAGATCTGCTGGAACTGGGTGGCGGTGTCGATCTTGCCGAATTCGGCCGGGGTGATCTGCTGGCCGGACCAGGCGGCGGGGCGATTCAGTTCAACGTTGAACAGGGACGGCTCGGTATCGGACACGCCGGCGTCGCTGTACTGGTTGGCGGTGGCGGTGCAGTTGTAGGTGGTGCCGGGGTTGCCGGACACGGTGCCGGCGGAAGCGCAGATGCCGGCGCCGCTGACGTTGGACAGCTGCGGGCGCTGCAGGGCGGCGATTTGCGCGACGTTGAGCGCGTTGGTGGCCGGGATGATCAGCTTGGCGATCGGGTAGACGCCGTTGGCCGAACCGCCGTTGGCGTTGTAGGTCAGGAACACGTTCTTGCCGCCCAGACCGGAGGCGCCGCCGCCGGCAGTGGCGGACAGGGTGCAGGAGATACCGAACACGTTGCCGGCGTCGCTGGTCAGTTGCAGGGTGTCGACGGTGCCGGCGGCGCAGTCGGTCGTGGCGATCGCCTTGATCACGCGGACCTGGGCGGAGGAGCCGGACAGGTAGATCTTCACGGTGGAGGCGGCGTCGGTGACGGCCGGGGTCAGGGCAAAGGCCTGGCTGCCGAAGGCAAGGCCACAGGCAGCGGCGAGGAGCTTGAGTTTCATGATGTTGTTCCTTGTATTGGGTGATTGCTGCGTTCGAAAAGCGGACAAAACGATCCCCTCGGCCGGCGCCTTGCGGCACCGGCCGGGTCAAGCAACTTCAACTTCGGTACTTGTACGGGCGGCGATGCGCGGCCGCCCGCCCTGCGTCCCGTCCTAGACGGACAGGCGACGGCGAGCCACGCCGCCGACGAACAGCAGGCCGGCGATCATCAGGGCCCAGGTGCCCGGCTCGGGGACCGGCACCGAGTAGGTCAGGGTGACCTGGCCGGAACCGTTCTGGACCAGATCCCAGGAGGCGGCGCCGAACGAGGAGCCGAACTGGCTGACGGTGGGGGCCAGGGCGTTGTTGGAGCTGCTGCGCGCGACGTTCCAGAACGAAGTCGCGGTGTTGATGGCCGAAGACATCGGGGTGCCGGCGTTGAGCAGCGCGTTCCAGGTGTCGCCCAGCTGGCCCGGCTTGCCGATGTTCTGCGAGTCGGAATCAGTGGCGAAGGTCGAGCCGCCGCCGCTGTTGACGGCCGAGGAGAAGTGGCCCATCGTGTTTTGCAGAACCGCGCCGAAGCTGTTGATGGTCAGGTTCTTGTTCGGGTTGGCAAGCGGGCTGACCGAACCGGTGAAGTCATAGCTGCGGTTCACGTCGTTGCCGGCCACCACGAAATAACGCAGGCTGGGGCTGGAGGAAGCGGCGCTCAGGAAGCTGCTGAAGTTCGCGTCGCCCGAGATGTTGTAGCTCAGGCTGTAGCCGGCGGTGCTGGCGTTGGCCGTCATGTCGCTGAACGTGAGGTTCAGGTCCTTGATGTACGACGTGTTGGTGGTGGTGTCGAAGATGACGGCGAACAGCTCGCCGTTACCGGTCGAGGACGACTGGAAATTGGCGGCGGCCGCGTGACCCGAGACCAGGGCCAGGGCAACAGCGGCGGTGACTGCTTTGAGTTTGAAAGACATTGATCACTCCTGTGATTTGATTCCCGGCCTCGCGGCCGGCGGATTCCCCAAATTGCGTGAACTGCAATATCCAGTTTCTGACCGCCAGGTCGTCCCTCCTACTTTCCGTATCCTCGCGGTGCGGAAGCGATTGCCGGGCGGGCGCGCTGCGCCGATGTCTTGGTGAGGCGCGCGATGTACAAAGAGCGGTGGTTGCCTTGGGTTCGCTTCGGATCGCGGACCACATGCTGCTGGCATCCGGTTCATTCAGTGCGCAGAGTCTATGTTGTCAATGTGTCCCGAGCGCGAACCCGGTGCAGATCGCGCGTAGTCCCTTCGACTTGAACCGGTGGTCTTTCCGGCAGCGGCTTCGCGCGACGGACGGCGGGATCGCGCCGCCTCGCGCGGGCCGTGGTCCGAATGAACCACGGCACCGGTCCGATCGGCTCATTGGCGCCTATTGGCGCTCATTTGGCGCGCGGGATCGCCGCTCAGGCCGTGGTGTTGGTCTGGGTGATCAGGCGCAGGGAGAGCGCCTTGGAGACAGCCTGCGCCCGATTGGTTGCCTTGAGCTTGCGAAGAATCTTCTGGATATGGTTCTTCACCGTCAGCGGGCTGATGTTGAGCAGCACGCCGATCTCCTGGTTGCTCTTGCCCTCGCGCACCCAGCCGAGGATTTCGATCTCCCGATCGGTCACCAGGACGAGGTCCACCGCCGGCACGGGCTGCGGGCGCTCGCGCGAGCGCTCGTTCGACTGCAGCGTGCGGATGTAGGTGGCGTGCAGGTGCGGCAGCAGCATCTCCAGCATGAAGCTGTGGCGCGCCGTCATCGGCGCGTGATCGCGCTTGATCTGCGCGGGAACCAGGCCGCCGAAAATCCGCGCGAAGATGAAGAACGACTCCACCACGTGGGGCTCGTGCGATGACATCACCCCGTGCGCCAGCACCTCGCTGACGAACGCGCCGCGCAGCTCGGCGGCCAGCTCGCGGTTCGGACAGAGGACCGTGTCCTCCGTGCTGATGGCGAAGGGCGACCCTTCCAGGGTGGCCCAGCAATCGAGCAGTTTCGGCGCCAGCCCGTTGACGGGATCGAAGCTCTTCTCCAGCAGTTCCCTGGGAATCGGAAACATGCTGAAGATGTCGTAGGACATGCACTTGCGCGCATAGTCGAAATGCCCGCAAATAAGCACATCGTGCGGAATCAGGGTGAACAGGCGACTCTGCGCCCAGATGTGGAACTGATACCTACGGCGCATCTGCAACGACGACTCAATGGTGAAAAAGAGATGGTCGATCTCGCTAGGCGTCAGGCTCGTGAGTCCTTCAAAATCTCCGGCCATATTGGTAAAAATCCCCTTTGATTGGACGCTGGTCCGCCAGTGCGCCATTGCCTGGTCCCACTGCGGTATCCCGCACCTCTAGCTTTTATAGCCCTGCCCAAGGAACGTAAAATTTTGTAAATGAATGTAAAGGCGGGGGGTTGCAACGGAGTTACACCGGGAAAAATGTGTGCTCGATTGCAGCCTTTGTTGCCTAATTGCCTAATTTCCTCCCTGTCCGGGCGGACCCTGCGCCCGGCTTTCCTGCCTGGCCAGCGCGCCCAGCTCCCGGGGAATGTCGATTTCGGCTTCGCCCAGCGGGGCACCCGCGGCCAGCAGCAGGCGCGCGGCGCCGTCGTTCTTGAAAAACAGGGCCCAATAAAGCGGGGTCCGGCCCTCGGCATCCTGGCGCCCCAGATCGGCCCCGCGTTCGACGATGCGGCGCGTGATCTCGAGATTGCCTTCCACGATGGCGTATATCAGGGCGGACTGGTGATCGGCGTTTTCGAGTTCCACGTCGGCCCCGGCACGCAACAATTCGGCGGCCACCGCGCCGCGCCCGTACTTGATGGCGGCAAACAGCGGCCGGTACCCTGCGGCATCGCGCGCATCCGGATCGGCCCGCTGGCCCAGCAGCAGGCGCGCCATCCAGCGGTCGTCCGCGATCAACGTCTGCATCAGCGGCATCGTTCCGCCGGCGCCGCGCAGGTTCGGATTGGCGCCCTGTTCCAGCAGAAAGCGGACCATGTCGATGTTGCCGGCGCGCACCGCGTGCAGCAGCGCGGTGTCGCCGGACGCGTCGGGCAGGTTCAGGGGGATGCCGGAGGCGACGGCGCGGCGCGCGACCGCGACATCGCCGCCGCGCACCGCCGTGATCAGCGCGGCCGGCGCGAGCAGTTCCCCTTCCGGTTCCACCCGGCCGCCGCCGGCGCCAATCGGAGAAAAGTCGGTCAGCGCGGCCTTGCCGGCGCTGCGCGCGCTTGTGGCAACCGGATCGCGCAGCCAGGCCGGCCCCAGGTCCGCCTCCTGCGAATACCCCGGGGATGGGGAAAGCAGCGCCACCATTGCGCTTGCGCCGATCCAGCCTGTGCCGATCCAGCGGCGGCGCGCGCGTGATGCGGATGCGGTGTTGCGAACTGACATGGCGGATCTCCTTGCAGCCGATTGATTGTTGCCAAAAACATGACAGCGTCGCCAGGGCATGTTTTTGTCACTATTCCCAGTTCTTACTAATTGCGCGCCGCGGCACGCCCCGGCCGCGCGGGCAGGGGCGCGGTGGGACTTGCGCTTGGCAAAGCGGGCGGCGCGTTTGCCAGGTTGAGCGCGACGAAACGCCAGTCGGCGTAGCTTTGCGACCCGGCAAAGCCGGCATTCGGCCCGGCGAAGCCGGCCTGGCGTACCGGCTTGCCGGGTGCCAGGCTGTACACGCCGACCAGGCGGCCGTTGATCACGACCAGGCCCCAGTCGGTCTTGGCGGTGAAAGGGTCCGCGTATACGCGCCGCAGGTAGCGCCTGGGGTTGGGAAAACGCCGGTCCTCGACCAGTTCCTCGAAGCGCTGGGGATACTGCTTGGCGGCGGCCGGCGATCCGTCGTAGTAGGCATCGATGGCGCGGCGGAATTGCGCGCCGATGAACAGGAGTTCGGCCTCCTTTTCGCGGCGCGAGCGCAGCTCCCACACCACCCCGGCCGCCGCCAGGCCCAGCCCCATCAGCAGCAGCAGGAACAGCAGCGAGAGATAGGCGAGCCCGCGCGCGCGGCCGGCGCTGGCGGTGATTCTCACCATGACGAATACGGCGTGCCGTCCATGCCGTTTCCTTCCGCACCGCTTTTCACGTCGTAAACCCCGCCCAGTCCGGAAGCCGCCGGCGGGGCAACCACGGCCCAGGTGGCGTTGCTTCCGGTCACCGGATCGTCCGGCACCTTGCGCAAATAGCGCTTCGCGCCGAGTTCGGCGACCGACTCCGGGTAGCGGCCGTTGTCGGCGTTGAACTTGTCGATCGCCTCGCGCATCACCGTCAGGTTTTCGCGCAGCACGGCCTCGCGCGCCCGCTCGACACTGTGGAAATACCGCGGGGCGGCGATGCTCACCAGGAGCGCCACGATGGCCATCACCACCACCAGTTCGATCAGGGTGAAGGCACGCTGTCCCGGCCGCATGCGCATGTCGTTCTCTCCTCACCATTGCCGGTACGGCACGCCGTTGATGCCGTCGCCGGGCGCCAGGGAAAATACGTCGAATACGTCATCGCCCGCCGCCGGCTGGTCGGGCGGGCTGGCATAGCTGCGCTTGCCCCAGGTGGCCGCGGCGGGCTGGCTGCCGTCGGCGAACGGGTCGCGCGGCAGGCGCCGCATGAAATAGAGCCGCAGTCCGTTCGGGCTGGTAATGTCCGGCACGCCTTCGACCAGCGCCTCCAGGTTGGGCGGATAGCCGCTCGCGTTGGCGGGCTTGGCCACCTTGCCGGCGTCGGCCGCGACCTTGTAGGCGTCGATCGCCTCGCGCATCTCGCGCAGCGAGCGCCGCAGGTCCTGCTCGCGCGTGCGGCGCGCATCCAGCTCCAGCAGGGGCATCACGCCGGCGGCCAGGATGCCCACGATGGCGGCCGTGATCACCACTTCGATCAGGGTGAAGCCGCGCCGGCGGATCGCGCGTGATCTCATGGCCGGATCACCACGGAAAGCGGCGCGGGGGTCAGGACCATGGCCGGCGAGCCGTCGCTGGCGCGCGCGGCGGCGATCGCCAGGGTGGCGCTGGTGCCGCCCGCGGCCGTCACCTTGAAGCGCACGGGTACGGCCCCCGGGCCCGACAGGCTCACGCTTACCTGGCCCGCCGGTGCCGCGCCGGTGCCGCCGACCGGCTCCAGCGCGCCGGCGGGGTAGCTGATGTCGACCTGCAAGCCTTGCCCAACCGGCAGGTTGGCCGCGCCCACCGTGATTTCCATTTCCTTGCCAGAGCGGGCCTCGCCGTTCATGCCGATGCTCAGGGTCACCTCGGATGGCGCGCCGCTGCCGGTGCCGTCACTGGGTCCCATAGCGCCATTCCCGGGTCCGGCCGCGCCGGCTGCCGCAAGCGCCGCCGGCACGCTGCTTTCGGGGGCAACAGCGGCTGGCGGTGGCGCGGCGGCCGGTGGCGGCGCGGCGGGTGCGGCGGCCGGCGCGCCGCCGCCGCTGGCCAGGGCGGCGCGGCGCGCGGCGATCGCTTCGCGCCTTGCCTGGATGCTGTCCTGGGGCGACGAACTGGCGGTCCCTCCCAGGCTGGCGGTTACCAGCGCCGGCCCGGTCGAAGACTGCAGGCTCAGGGAGCCGGGGCCGGCCATGCGCAGGCGCAGCGGCGCCCCGCCGAACTGCGCCTCGGTGCCGGAGTATTGGGCCAGCATGGCCGAGTCGGGCGGGGTGATGTTGCGCAGCACGCGCGGGGTGATCAGCAGCACGACCTCCGATTTGTTGCGCGTATCCGACTGGGTCGAGAACAGGCGCCCGAGTATCGGCAGGTCGCCCAGCCCCGGCACCCGGTTGGCAGTGCTGCGGTCCTCGTCGCTGATCAGGCCGGCGAGTATCTGGGTCTCGCCGTCGCGCAGGCGCAGGACCGTGTTGGCCAGCCGGGTGCCGATCTGGTAGGCGATCGAGCCCGACGGGCCGGTGACCTCCTTGGTGACCGTGCTCACTTCCAGGCCCAGCTTGATCGCCACCTCGTTGTCGCGATACACGTTCGATTCGATCTCCAGCTTGAGGCCGACGTCCAGGTAGTTCACCGACGCGGAGACGCCGACGTTGGCGGTCGCGGTGGTGGTGAACACCGGCAGCTTGTCGCCGATGTGCACCTTGGCCTTTTCGCGGTTGCGCACGCGGATGCGCGGATTGGCCAGCGTGTTGGCGCCGGTGACGTCGGCGCGCAGGTTGGCGATCGCCACCGGATTGGCGACCGAGCCGACAAAGCTGTTCGGCTTGCCGAAGGGCACCTGCCCGGTGGCGTTGGGAATGCCGTACTGGATCTGCGCCGGCCACTGGATGCCGAGCGCCTGGATCCGGCTGCTGGCGATTTCGAGCACCTCGATCTCCAGCATCACTTCCGGTTCGGCCAGGTCGACCGCGGCGACCATCTTCTCCACCAGCCGGACCGCTTCCGGCGTATCGCGCACGATCAGGGCGTTGAGCTTTTCGTCGACGTACAGGTCGCGGGTCTTGGACAGGGCGCGCACCATCGCCTGCACCTGCTTGACGTCCGCGTTGACCAGGTAGAAGGTGCGCATCACCAGGTCCTGGTACTCGCGCGCCTTGGCCGGCAGGTTCGGGTAGATCAGCACCGAACTCTCGTTGAGTATCTTGCGCTCGAGCTGGTTGGTGGTGAGGATCAGGCGCATCACTTCGTCGATCGAGGTGTTGCGCACGAAGATGGTGATGCGCGTGTCCGGCTTCACATCCTTGTCGAACACGAAATTGACCCCGGCCACGCGCGACATGGTCTCGAACACGCTGCGGATCGGCGCGTCGCGGAACTCCAGGGTGACCGGCCGCTGGAACGGCGAGCCGACCGCGGCGGGCGCCGATTCGCTGGAGCGGCGCGCCTCTTCGATACGCGCGATCAGCGCGCGCGCCTCGCCTTGCATCGGGTTCTGGGCGAGCACGCCGCGCGCCAGCGACTCGGCGCCCGCGGTGTCTCCGCGCGTCATCAGGTCGGCGGCTCGCCTGGCTGTTTCCGCCTGGCGGCGCAGCGTGCCCATCTCTTCCAGCCCGGCCCGCGCGCGCGCGTTGTCCGGGTCGTAGGAGAGCGCCTTCCGGTACCATTCCTCGGCCGTGTCCCACTGGCCGCCGGTGCGCGCCGCCTCGGCCGCCGCCTGTGCCCTGGCCACCGCCAGCTCGCGCTGGCGAAAATAATAGGCGCGGTATTCGCGCTGTTCCGGATGGTCCTGCGCCAGTTGCGCCAGGCGGGGCAGGGCCTCGTCGTAGCGCCCGGCCGCGATCAGCGCCTGCCCTTCCTGGTAAACCGGATTGGCGCAGCCCGACAGCACTGCCGCGGCCAGCACTCCCGCGGCGAGCCAGCGCCACGCGCGCAAGCGCCGGTCCGGACCTGCAAACGCCCGCCTATTCATTGTGGTCCTTCGAGGCTGAGTTCCTGCCGTATCTTGAGCGGCAGGAAGGTGAATATCACGTGGCGCGGCGTTACTTCCTCGACGCGGTAGCTGCTGTCGATCATGTCGCCGGGGCGCACGGCATAGGTGCGGTCGCCGCCCAGCAGGAAGGCGGTGACCGCGGCGCCATCCTCCAGCTTGCCGATCGCCCGGAACGGCAGCGGCGGCGGCGGGGGCGGCGGTGGTTTGTACCCTTTCGGCAGCACCGGCGGCGGCGGCGGTGGCGGAGGACCCCAGGCCAGCGCGACCCGGGTCGCGGGCGACTCGGTCCACGCCGGCCGCTTGTATTGCTCGGGCGTCAGCCGCGGCACCGCGGACACCGCTTCGCCCCGCTCGTTGCCCCCGGCGCGCGCGCCTTCCCTGGCCGGGCCGGCCGCGACAGCGGCGACAGCCGGCCGGCCGGCGCCCTTGCGCGCGGGTGCGCGCTCCTCGGGCACGCTCGCGGCCCACCAGGTGGCGCCCAGGGTCAGGACCAGGACGGCGGCGAGCATGATCTGTCGTGTCCGCATGGCGCGCCTCAATCCTGGCGGACGTACAGGGAAAAGCGCAACTGCGCGTCGACTTCGCCGGCGCCGCGCGACTCGCGCTTGATCACGATCTCGTCCAGCGCCAGGCTCGGCATGGCGTTGAGCGCGGCGGCGATCAGGCCGTACACCTGCGCGTAGGAGCCGCGTACCGGCAGGCGCAATTCGTAGCGCGCCAGGCGCAGGTTTTTCTCTTCGGTGAATTTGTAGTCGCCGCTGGACAGCACCAGGTTGCGCTGCCCGGCCATGCGGTTGATTTCATCCAGCGCGGCGCCGATCTCGCCGCGCGGCGGAAAGTAGGCCTGGAAGGCGCGCAACTGCTCGGCGGCATCGGGTACGCGCGGCGGCGGCGGGGCCCGCCTGGCTTGCTCGCGCAGCTGGCCGATCTCGCGGCGCAGCCCCTGCATCGCCACCGGCTGGCCGCGCACCGCGACCCACCACAGCACGGCCGCGCCCGCCAGGCACAGCAGTCCGAGAGCGCCGGACCAGCCGAGCGCGCGCGCGAACCGGCGCGCGGCGTCGCCGCCGGCGTGCCACGCTTCGGCGAACGCCGGCCGGCGGCCGGGCAGCACGATGTTGCGCATCCGGTAGGCCGCGGTCATCGCGCTTCCTCGCGCCAGGTCGCCAGCACGACGAAGCCGAGCGCCGCTTCGGGATCCTTGCGCTGCATGTCGTGCTGGGCCAGGTAAGCTTGCGCGAAGCCGGGCTTGGCCTGCAGGCGGCCGACAAAAGCGTTCGCCGCGGGCAGGTCGCGCGCCAGCCCGGCGATGCGGACGGTACGGGAGGCCGCATCCGGTTGCAGGCCGGTGAGCGCCACGCCCTCTCCGGCCGCGTCGGCGGTTTCGTCGAACAGGCGCTGCCAGGGCAGCCGCAGGCGCGCCGCGACCACCGCCGCCTCGCGCAGGGCGCGCGCCTCTTCTGGCCGCAACTGTGCTTCGGGAACGGCGCGCGCCTCGCGCGTGCGCGACTGGCCCGATGCCCTGGCGCGCTGGTCGTCCAGCACCTGCCGCTGCGCGGCCCAGTCGGCCGCCTCCAGCGCGGTGACGGCCAGCAATCCGATACCCCCGGCCAGCAGCGCGAGGCCGGCAAGATTGCCGACCCCGGAGCGCTTGACGAAATCGAGTTCGATGCGGTGCATGGTTTCAGAAGGACAGCAAACCGGCGGGCATGCCGGGCGGCCGGGCCGCGATTTCGATGTCCCAATCGCCCGCCGCCGCGCAATCCAGGCCCGAGACATCGCCGCAGACATACAGCGCGCGCACGGCCGGCTCCTCGGGCAGCATCAGCACCTGCTGGCGCAGGACCGCGAACAGCGAGGCGCCGGCGGTCCGGTTCAGGCGGGCGCGGGCAACGTGCCGCCAGGCGCCCGCGTCGCATAGCGCGAGGGCGCATACGTCGTCCTCCAGCACCGCCAGCCAGGCGCGCCGCCGGCCGATGCGGCGGCACAGGCCGTTCGCGGCATCGACCAGATGCGGCCGCACCGAGCGCAGGCGCAGGCCGCCAGCACGGCAGGCGGCGGCCGTTTCGTCCAGCAGGCCGGCATCGGCCGCGCCCGCCAGGCGCGCCCCCGTGCCGGCGCGGTCGATGGCCACGCGCCAGCCGTCCACCTCGTCGCCGTATTCGCCGCGAAACAGGTGCTTCACATAGGCGGCCTGTTCGGCGGCGCCCTTGATCCCGGCGTCGGCCGGCAGCAGGCAATGGCGCACGAAATGCGTGGACAGGACCACCTCGATCGACGCGCCGCGCCAGTCGCCTTGCGCCACCTGGGCCTGCAACGCCGCCAGCGCTGCGCGCCAGCCGGGAGCGCCGGCCACCGCATGGCGTTCGCGCCGCAGCCAGCGGCCGCGCCAGTCGCGGGCAGCCAGTTCCACCGCGCCCGGCGACAGGCCCGCGTGCAAGGTCAACGGCAGGGAGAAGCGCATGTTCATCGTGGATTCCGGCCCGCTACGCGCTCAGGGTCACGCGGTTCAATTCCACCAGCGAGGATTCGCCGCTTCTCACCAGGGCGAGCCCCGCCTCGCGCAGGGTGCGGGTGCCGCGCGAGCGGGCCGCTTCCTTGAGGCGGCGCACCGGTTCGCGGGTCACGATCATCTCCCGCAGTTCGTCGTCCAGGACCAGGATTTCGACGATCGCCTTGCGGCCGCGATAGCCGGTGCCGCGGCAATGCGCGCAGCCGCGCCCCTCGCGCAACTGGTCCGCGAACTCGGCGGCCGGGTTTGCCTGCGCCTGCGCCTGCGCCTGCGCCGGGGCGGCAAGCGGCACCGCGCAATGCGTGCAGTTGAGCCGGATCAGGCGCTGCGCGACGATACCGTTCAGGGACGACACGAAGCTGTACGGGTCCACGCCCATGTGCAGGAAGCGGCCGATCACGTCGAACACGCTGTTGGCGTGCACCGTGGTGAACACCAGGTGTCCGGTGAGCGCGGACTGCACGGCGATCTGCGCGGTCTCGGTATCGCGGATCTCGCCCACCATGATGCGGTCCGGGTCGTGGCGCAGGATCGAGCGCAGGCCGCGCGCGAAGGTCAGGCCCTTGCGCTCGTTGACCGGGATCTGCACCACGCCGGCCAGCTGGTATTCGACCGGGTCCTCGATGGTGATGAACTTGTGCTGGCCGTCGTTCACCTCGCCGATCGCCGCGTACAGCGTGGTGGTCTTGCCGCTGCCGGTCGGCCCGGTGACCAGCAGCATGCCGTAGGGCTCGCTGGCCAGGCGCCGGATCGTCTCGCGATCGGTCCCGGTGAAACCCAGGCTCTCCAGGGTGATGCCGCGCCCCGCCTCGGCCAGCCCCTGCTTGTCGAGCACGCGCAGCACCGCATCCTCGCCGAACACGCTGGGCATGATGGAGACGCGGAAGTCGATCTCGCGCCCGCGCGTGCCGATCTTGAAGCGGCCGTCCTGCGGCACGCGGCGCTCGGCGATGTCCAGCTCCGCCATCACCTTGATGCGCGAGATCAGCTGCTCGGCCATGGCCGCGCCGGGCACGGTGCCCACCGGCACCAGCACGCCGTCGACGCGGTACTTGATGTGCATGGTGGTGGGGCCGCACTCGAGATGGATGTCGCTGGCCTGCGCGTTGAGGGCGTCGTACAGGGTCGAATCGATCAGCTTGACCACCGGGCTGGTGTGGGCGTTGATGGCGGCGAGCGACAGGCCGTCGACCGCCGCCTCGCCGACCGCCTGCGCCGCCGAGGCAAGCACGCTGTCCATCGCGCGCATGCCCTGCTCGCGGCGCGCCAGGTAGCCGCTGATCTCGCTGCCGTGCGCCAGGTGCCATTCGATCGCGGCGCCCACCCTCTCCTCCAGCCAGGCGCGGCGCCGCGCATTGAAGGGATCGGCGATCACCGCCAGCCATTCGCTCCCGGCGCGGAACAGCACCATCTCGCGCGCCAGGCATTCGGCGTAGGGCAGCTGTTCGAACGCCGGGTTCAGGGTTTCCATCCGCGCGATCGCCAGCAGCGGCAGGCCGGTCATCTCGGCCAGGGACGCCATCAGTTCCTCGGGCGCGCAGCCGAGGTCCTCCTGGAGCACGGCCGGAATGCCGCGCGCGCCCTCGGCGGCGCGCGCGCGCGCCTTCGGCAGGTGCTCGCGCAGGGCGCGGGCCATCGCTTCGGGATGCAGGGCGGTTTCGCGCGGCGCGTTCATTTGATCTGCTCGGCGAGCTGGAAGATCGGCAGGTACATGAGCACCACTACCGTGCCGATGATCAGGCCCATCAGGAGCATCAGCACCGGGCTGAACAGGCGGGTCAGCCAGTCCGCGGCGCGTTCCACCTGGCCGTCGTGGAACATCGCGATGCGCTCCAGCATGGCGCCGATCTCGCCGCTCTTCTCGCCGACCCGCAGCATGCGCGCCACCACCGGGGTGGACAGGCCCTGCGCGGCCAGCGCGGCGGACAGCGCCTGCCCCTCGCGCACCTGCCGGACCGCGTTTTCAAGGGCGATCTGCAGATGCGATTGGAGCAGGCCTTTCGACATCTCCAGCGCGGTGACCATCGGCACGCCGCCGCGCACCAGCATGCCGACGGTGCGGAAAAAGCGCGCCAGCTGGTATACCTTCAGGCGCGTCCCGATCACGCCGATCCGCCATAGCTGCGCGCCGGCCCAGGCGCGCACCGCGCGGCCGCGCAGCGCGGCGGCCGCGCCGGCCAGCGCGGCCAGGAATACGCCGCAGGCGAGCACGCCATGGCGGCCCATGAACCCGCCGGCCTCGAGCAGCCAGCGCGACATCAGCGGCAGGTCGCCGCCGATGTCCTCGTAGATGCGGGCGAAGCGCGGCACCACGTAGATCATCAGGAAAGCGATCACCAGCCCGCCCACGGAGAGAAGCAGCACCGGATAGATGGCGGCGCCGACCAGCTTGGAACGCACCAGGTTGAGCTGCACCTGGTAGGACGCGAAACGCTGCAGGGCGTCGGGCAGGTTGCCGGTGCGCTCGCTGGCGCTGACCGAAGCGACGAACAGCGGCGGGATCGCGTCGGGCTGCGCCCGCAGCGCGGTGGAAAAGCTGCGCCCTTCGCGCAGGTCGGTCACGAAACCGTCATAGGTCTGCCGCAGCGCGGGCTTTTCCTCTTTTTCCGCCAGCGTCTCGATCGCCTCGATCAGCGTCACGCCGGACTCGAGCAGGGAATTGAGTTCCTGCGCGAACTGCAGCAGGGGAAAGCGCGTCCGCCCGCCCGCGAACCCGAACCCCTGGGCCCCGGCCGCGCGTATCGACAGGACATTGAGCCCGCCGGTGGCGGCCTGGCGCACGGCGGCATCCGCATCCGCCGCCTCGATGGTGGTCTGCGCGATGGTGCCGCCGGGGCTGATGGTCTTGAGCTGGAAGCGCATGGAGGGGACCGGATATGCCCGAAGGCCTACCAGTTGACTACGTCTTCCGCATCGTCGGTGCCGCCCGGCTGCCCATCCTTGCCGTAGGAAAGCAGGTCGTATTCGCCGTGCTCGCCGGGAATCTTGTACAGGTACTGGCGGCCCCAGGGATCGGCCGGCACGCCTTTCTGCAGATACGGGCCGCTCCAGCGCGGCTCGTTGGCCGGCTTGGCCACCAGCGCATTGAGGCCTTGCTCGCCGGTCGGATAGCGGCCGTTGTCGATCCGGTATTGATCCAGCGCCTTGCCCAGCGCGTCCAGCTGCGCGCGCGCCGTCTTGGTTTCGGCCTTGCCGATCTGGCTGAAGAACTTCGGGCCGACATAGCCGGCCAGCAAGCCGATGATGACCATCACCACCAACAGTTCGAGCAGGGTGAAGCCGCGGCCGCGCCGCCGGCGCGGCGCCGGGGCGCGATCTCCAGCGGCGGCTGGCATGAGGACGAATGAATGGTGCATGTTATGTCCCGCTGATCAAGGTCCGGAGAATGCGCAAGCTGCAACAGGAATTTCTTATGTGGCCGATTTCGGCAACAGCGACCGCACAAGGCAGGCCGCAAAGATATAGAGGGGCGGTGACGCTATGATGAAGCGCAGGGCCGTCCAGCCCACGCGCTCACAGTCGATCGGACTATTCAATATTTCAGCCATGGGCCGAAAGGCCCATGGCGAAGGCGTGATTCCGTGATTCCCGCCCCTTCAGGCCTTGACCACGTTGGCATGGCCGCCCCGATAGACGCCGCGCGTATCGACGATCAGGGCGGCATGCCGCAGGATCAGGTCATAGTCGAAATCGTCATGGTCGGTCGCCAGCAGGACGCAGTCGTATTCCGCGAGCGTCTCGGGGGTGAGCACCACGCTGTCCATGCGCATGTCGTACTTGCGCATCCTGGCGAAGGTGGGCACGTGCGGGTCGGAATAGTCGACCCGCGCGCCCTTGCCGCCGAGCAGGTGGATCAGTTCGGCCGAGGGCGTCTCGCGCACGTCGTCGACGTTCTTCTTGTACGCCAGGCCGAGCACCAGGATGCGGCTGCCCTGCACGGCCTTGGCGCGCAGGTTCAGCGCGTCCGCCACCTTCTGCACCACCCATTGCGGCATCGCCGAGTTGACCTCGCCGGCCAGTTCGATGAAGCGCGTGTGCACGCCATAGGCGCGCGCCTTCCAGGTCAGGTAGAAGGGGTCGATCGGGATGCAGTGCCCGCCCAGCCCGGGGCCGGGGTAGTAGGGCACGAAGCCGAACGGCTTGGTGGCCGCGGCGCGGATCACCTCGTGGATGTCGATGTCCATGCGGTCGGCGATGATCTTCATCTCGTTCACCAGGCCGATGTTGACGGCGCGGTGGATGTTCTCCAGCAGCTTGGCCAGCTCGGCGACGCGGGTCGAACTGACCGGCACCACGCTGGCGATCGCCTGGCGGTAGAGGCTGATGCCCACTTCCAGGCAGGCCGGCGTGGTGCCGCCGCAGACCTTCGGAATCGAGCGCGTCGTGTAATGGGCGTTGCCGGGGTCCTCGCGTTCCGGCGAGAACAGCAGGAAAATGTCCTCTCCCACCTTGAAGCCGCGGCTCTCGATGCGCGGCTTGAGTTCCTCGTCGGTGGTGCCCGGATAGGTCGTGCTCTCCAGGGCCACCACCTGGCCCTGGCGCAGGTGTGGCAGCAGCGATTCGGTGGTGCCGATGACGAACTGCATGTCCGGCTCGCGGTGGGCGTTGAGCGGTGTGGGCACGCACAGGATCAGGGCGTCGGCCTCGCATGCCAGCGCGTAGTCGCTGGAGGCGTGCGCGCCGGCGCCCACGGCGCTGGCGACGGCGGCCGAGGGCACATGCTTGATGTAGCTTTCGCCCCGCCTGATCGCCTCGATCTTGCGCGCATCGATATCCAGGCCGAGGACCCGGTAGCCGGCGTCGGCGAAGGCCAGCCACAGCGGCAGGCCGACATAGCCCAGCCCGACGATCCCGATCGTCGCCGTCCGGTTGTCGAGCTTTTCCATCAACCGCATCTGGTGTGTCGCGCTTTGCATCGCAATGACTCCGCAATCATGGGCGGCCACTATCGCAGCCGTCGCTTACAGAGCGGTTACCGCGCCATGGGCCGGTCAGCGCTCAGGCGCGCTTGAGCTGCCGCATGCGCAGCAGGATGGCCGGCACATAGGCCTGCGTCTCGCGGTAGGGCGGGATGCGCATGCCGGCCGCGACCACCGCCTGGGGCCCGGCGTTGTAGGCCGCGAGCGCCAGTTCGGTGTTGCCGGAAAAATGCGCGAGCAGGTCGCGCAGGTAGCCCGCGCCCGCCAGGATGTTGGCGCGCGCGTCGAACGCATCGCCCACGCCGTACAGGCGCGCGGTGCCGGGCATCAGCTGCATCAGGCCGCGCGCGCCCTTGCCGGAGACCGCGCGCGGGTTGCAGCGCGATTCGACCCAGATCACCGCGCGCAGCAGGTCCGCGTCGATCCCCCATTTTTCCGTCGCGGCCTGAATGGCGGCGTGCACTTCGGAGGCCAGGCGTTCGGCCTGCGCCGGCGCGGCGCTTGCCGCCAGCCGGGCCACGCATTGCGCATCGAGCGCCGCCGACGCGCGCCTGCCGCCGTCGCTGGCGCGGTACAGCAGCTGCCAGCGCTGGTCCGCGCGCGGCGCGTCGCCGAGCCACAGGCCTTGCGCGCCGTCCGAATAGGCGTACACGTCCGCGCCGGCCGGGCCGGCGTGGGGCAGCAGGCACAGCGCCAGAAGCAGCGCCGGAAATTGCGCGATGAACAGCGGCGGCGAGCGGCGCATGTCAGGGATCGCGCACCACGCGGAAATTGGCATGCACGCGCGTGGCCGCCACCACCAGGCCGGCGGCGGCCATGTCGGCGAGAAAGTCCGCGACATCGGCCGAGCGGCCCGGCAGCCAGAGCTGGTGGATTTCGTCGGCCGCCGCGATCAGCGCGACGATGGCCAGCGTCAGCCAGGGGCGCCGGGCCCGGAATACCCCGCTCCACAGGACCGCGAGCGTGCCGAAGGTGACCGCGTGCGCCAGCTTGTCCCAGGGCGGCGGAAACAGGCCGACGGCCATCGGCTTGGCTCCCAGGTAGAACAGGTTGCCGACCAGGATCAGGATCAGCAGCAGGCACGCCGCGGGCAGGTGCCTGAACAACGGATAGAGCATCGCGCCGGGATTCCAGGCGGACCCGATGCGGGACCGGCCGGCTTCAGGGGATGGATCAGTAGGCATTCTGCCGCTTCATCACCACCAGGATGGTCTTGAGAATGATCGAGAGGTCGAAGCGCAGCGACCAGTTGCGCAGGTAGTCCAGGTCATAGTCGATGCGCGCCTTCATCTTGTCCACCGTGTCGGTCTCGCCGCGCAGGCCGTTCACCTGCGCCCATCCGGTGATGCCCGGCTTGACCTTGTGGCGCATCATGTAGCCCTTGATCAGCTTGCGGTAGGTCTCGTTGTGGACCACCGCGTGCGGGCGCGGCCCGACGATGCTCATGCGTCCCTGCAGCACGTTGACGAACTGCGGCAGTTCATCCATCGAGGTGCGGCGCAGGAAGGCGCCGAAGCGCGTCACCCGGCTGTCGTTGCGCGTCGCCTGCGCCACCACCGCGCCGTCCTCGGCGACCGTCATCGAGCGGAACTTGTAGACCACGATCTCGCGCCCGTCCAGCCCGTAGCGCCGCTGGCGGAACAGCACCGGGCCCGGGGAGCTGAGCTTGATGCCGATCGCGATGGCGAGCAGGAACGGCGACACCAGCAGCAGGATCAGGGAGGCCAGGATCAGGTCGCTGGCCCGCTTGATCGCGCCGTTGATGCCGTAGAAGGGCGTCTCGCAGACCGCCACCACGGGAATGCCGTTGATGTGGTCGATGCGCGCCTGGATCAGGTCGTAGACGAAGATGTCGGGGGCGAGATAGATCGACGCGGTGGTGTCGCTCAGCTCGTCGAGCAGCTTTTGCAGGCGCGGCTGGGAAGCCATCGGCAGGGCGATGAAAATCGCCTCGACGTGCTCGCGCTTGACGAACTGCGGCAGGTCCGCGAGGCGGCCGCGCACTTCCCCCTCCTCCGGCCGGCCGAGGCGCTCGATGCCGCGGTCGTCGAAAAAGCCGATGAAGCGCACCGCCAGCTGGGATTCGTTGACGAACTCGCGCGCCAGCTTGCGGCCGATGTCGCTGGCGCCCACGATCACGGCGGAGCGGTAGCCTTCCACGGCCAGCAGGCGCGGCATGATCAGCGGCACCATGCGATAGGCGGTGTAGAGCAGCACCGGCACCGTGAGCACCCAGGCCAGCAGGACGCGCGCGTCGAAGTGGCGCAGGGAGCGCGTCGCGTAGCCGAAAAACAGGAGCAGCAGCGCGATCATCAGCCAGTTGGCGATCACGTCCAGCAGGCCGGGCCGCGCCAGCCGCCCCTGCGCGAGCCGGCCCGGAAAGGTCAGCGAAAACACCAGCAGCGACAGGATCATCTCCTTGCCGGCGAATTCGCCGTCGAAGGCCAGCGTCGCGCCCAGCAGCGCCGCGATGATCAATACGGGCTCGATGGTCGAGCGTACCAGCCGAACCAGCGAGAGCTGGCTGCGGATCAATTCCTGCTGATGTGCGGCGCCCAGCAACATGACGATAACTCGCGGAGGCGGATCGGGGAACGCGGGAACAGAACACTAAGCCCGGGGCATGACCGGTTCATTAAGTCGGCGGAATCGGCGGAAAACACGCCGTTCCCCCCGGTACGCGCGCGCCATGCGGCGCATGCCATGGTCCGAACGGCTCATGGCCCGGGCCGTCAGGCCGGGGCGCGGCGCCGCTGGCCGCGCCCGGCCAGCGCCCTGGCGAGCAGCCAGAAGAAGAACATGTCCTCGATGAAATAGCGCCGGAACATGCGGCGCGGCTCCTGCAGGAAACGGTAAAACCATTCGAAGCCGCTTTTCTGCATCCACGCCGGCGCGCGGCTGACCTTGCCGGTCGCCACATCGAACGTGCCGCCCACGCCCATCGCGAAGGGCACCCGCATGGTGGCCTGGTGGGCGGCGAGGAACTGCTCCTTTTTCGGCGAGCTGATGGCGACGAACAGGATGTCGGCGCGCGCCTCGCGGATCGCCTGCACCACGCCGTCTTCCTCATCGGGCCGCCAGTAGCCGTTGCGATGGCCGGCGACGGCCAGGCCGGGATGCCGGTCCCGCATGATCTCCACCACCCGTGTCACGACTTCTTCACGGGCGCCCAGGAAATAGATCCGCCAGCCGCGCTCGGCGGCGCGTTCCACCAGGCGGAAGAACAGGTCGACCCCGGTGACCCGCCCCTTCAGGGGCTCGCGCAGCAGGCGGGCTGCCCACACCACCGGCATGCCGTCCGCGTTGATCAGGTCGCAGCGGTTGATCACCTCGCGCAAGGCGGGATCGTGATGGGCCTTCACCACCTTGTCCGCGTTGACCACCACATGCTGGTGCGGGCGGCCGCTGGCGACGAACTCCTCGATGCGCAGCAAGGTCTCTTCCATGTCGAGGTTGTCGACCTCGCAGCCGAGCACGGTCTGCCTCATCGCGCCCCCATCTCGTCGGCCAGGGTGGAGACGATGCGCCGCGCCGCCAGGCCGTCCCACAATTCCGGCCGGGCGCTGGCGCGCGGCTCGCCCGCCAGCGCGCGCCGCGCCGCGCCGATGATGCGCTCCGGGTCGGAGCCGACCAGGGTATTGCTGCCCTGGCTCAGGGTGATCGGCCGCTCGGTGGAATCGCGCAGGGTCAGGCAGGGCACGCCCACCGCGGTGGTCTCCTCCTGCACGCCGCCGGAATCGGTCATCACCAGGCGCGCCCCGGTCCAGAGATTGAGAAAATCGAGATAGCCCAGCGGGCCGGTAAGCATCAGGTCGCCGCTCAGCTCGAAGCCATGCTTGCGGATCTGCTCGCGGGTGCGCGGATGGACCGGAAACACGATCGGCAGGTCGCGCGCGACTTCCGCGATCGCGCCCAGCATCGGCCCGAGCACGCGCGGATCGTCGACGTTGGCGGGGCGATGCAGGGTCAGCACGCCGTAGTCGGGCGTCCGGCTCCTGATCGCCGAGCTGGAAAGCCGCGAGGTGTCGATGCGCTTGAGTTTTTCGAGCTGGTGGAACAGGTTGTCGATCATCACGTGGCCGACGAAATGGATGCGCGCCGCGTCCTTGCCTTCGCGTTCCAGGTTGCGCAGCCCGCTTTCCTCGGTCACGAAAAAGTAGTCGGAGATCGCGTCGGTCGCGATGCGGTTGATCTCCTCGGGCATCGACATGTCGCCGCTGCGCAGCCCCGCCTCGACGTGGGCCACGGCGATGCACAGCTTCTTGGCCACCAGCGCCGCCGCCAGGGTCGAGTTGACGTCGCCGACCACGACCACCAGGTCCGGCGCGTAGTCTTCGCAGACGCGCTCGAACTCGATCATGATCCTGGCCGTCTGCGCCGCGTGCGAGCCGCCGCCCGCGCCCAGGTTGTAATCGGGCGGCGGTATCTCGAGTTCGTCGAAAAAGACGCCGCTCATTTCATGGTCGTAGTGCTGGCCGGTATGCACCAGGCAGTAGGAAAACCTGTCCGGATGCAGGCGCAGTTCACGGATCAGCGGTGCGACCTTCATGAAATTCGGCCGCGCTCCGGCCACCAGGCAAACCTTGATTGCACTGCGCAATTGAAACTCCCAAGTCAATAAGCCAGGCCGCGCGCGCCATCCGGAACGAGCCAGGCAGCCAATCTATGGCGGGCCGGTTACAGCGGCGTGTAGGGCTGATGGCCCTCCCGGCCCATGTCGACCCGGCGCGAGCTGGCCCCGGCCAGCCGGTAGAGCAATCCCAGGCGCGACAAGGCACCCTGCATGCCGAACTCGCCCTGTACCAGGCGCCGTCCGGCGGCGCCCATATCGGCGGCAAGGCCGCGCTCCGTGAGCAGCCGGCACATGGCGGCGGCGAGCCCGGCGCTATCGCCGGGAGCCACCAGCAGCCCGTTGTGGCCGTCCTGTATCAGGTCCGGCACGCCGCCGACCGGCGTCGCGATCACCGGGGTGGACAGCGCCATCGCCTCCAGGATCACCATCGGCAAGCCCTCCGCATAGGAAGGCAGCACCAGCGCGCGGGCGCGGGCGAGCAGGGCCTGTTTGCCCGCGCCCTCCACCCAGCCGGCCAGTTCCACCCGCCCGTCGATGCCGAGTTCGCGCGCCCGCGCCAGCACCCGCGCGCTTTCCCCCGTTCCGGCGATCACCAGGCGCGCCTCGGGCTGCGTGGCGGCAACCAGCCGGATTGCCTCGAGCAGGTCGTATACGCCCTTGCCCTGCGTGATCCGCCCCATGTAGACGAAGCACGGCTCGCGCGGACCGTCCGCGGCCGGCGCGCCGACCGGCACGCAGTTCGGCATGACCACTATATTGGCGCGCGGCACCATCGCATGCAGCAGCCCGCGCCAATGCTCCGACAGGACCACCACGCGAAATGCGCCGGCGAACGCGCGGCGGATCAGGCGCCGCCGCCACGGGCCGCATTCATCCTCGTAGAACTGCTGGAACTGGCCGCCATGCAGATGCCAGATCACCGGCACGCTGCCCAGGCGCGCCAGCAGATAAAAGGTCCATTTGCGCCAGAAGCTGGCGCGCGAAGCCGTGTGCAGATGGATCACCGCGCAGCGGCGCAGCGCCACCATCCAGGCCAGCCGCATCCAGGACACCAGCCAGCGCGCCAGCTTGCGCGCCCCCCCCGTGTCGCCATGGCTGGCCAGCAGCACCACCGGCCACTGATCGCCCAGGCCCGCCTCGAAATAGCCGCGAATCACCGCCGCGATGCCGCCTTCCCCGCGCGGGTGGGTGCCGATCATCACGACCACCGGCGATTTCCTTGCATCGGAGCGCCTGGTCGTGCCCGTCGCGCCCATCGCGCGTCCGGTGGTCGTGCGCCCGCTCATCGCAGGTCCAGCGCCTCGTCCTGCGCGGCGCCTTCCTCCTGTGCTTGCTCCGGCGCTTCGGCGGATGCCCCGGCCGGGGCCGTGGCGGCGCCGAGATAATCGGCCAGGTCCAGGTGCTGGATCAGCATCCGGTGCTTGCGCCGGGACGTGCGCTCGATCCGCGCCACGCGGTGTACCCGCACTGAAACGCCGCCCTGGGTCTTCTCGCTGACCGCGCGCTCGATGCTTGCCACGGCGCCGGCATCGAGCTCGCGCCGTGCCACCACCTTCAGGTCGAGCCGGCCCGCTTCATGCTGTTCATACTGGATCGAGTCGGCCAGCGCCAGTTCGGTGAAATGCGCCGCGCCCAGGGTCGTGATGGAAACCAGGCGGCGGTCGCGGCAGACCACGAACTCCTGCAGGCGGCCATCGATGCTGCGCAGCACCGGCGCCGTTCCCGGGGCGGCCTCGCCCCAGGTGCCCAGGTCGCCGGTGCGGTAGCGCAGGAAGGGCATCACGTGATTGTCGAAGCTGGTGCCGACGATCTCGCCCGGCACACCCGGCGTGGTGATGGTCCGGCCCGCCGGGTCGACCAGTTCCAGATGCCCGTAGAGCGGCGCGAAGCGGTACGCCGTATCGCCATCCACGGAGGTGGCCATCAGGACGCGTTCGGAATGGCCGTAGTGCTTGACGATGCGCGCGCGCGGAAACATCGCGCGGAGAAATTCGACCTGCGCCGCGTACATGTTCTCCGAGGTGAGCAGGATGCCGCGCACGCCCTCGCTGAACTCGGGGCAGGGATGGTCCGCCAGCCAGCGCGCCAGCGGCAGCAGCGCCGAGGGGTAGGCGTGGATCTGCGCCGGCCGCCAGCGCCGCAGTTCGCGCGCGTAGTCGGGCATGAAGCGGCTTTCCAGGTGGTCGGAGCTGAACATCAGGTGACGCTTGATCGGCTCGTACATCCACAGGCGCCCCCCTTCGCGGGCCGCGCTGCCCACCGTCCTGCCGTGCAGCGACAGCGTCAGGTCGTGCCGCGCCATGCCGAGAATCTCCCGGTTGAGCGCGTCCACATACGCCGTTTCGCGCGGACGCGAGACGTGGCGCTCGAGCAGGAATTCCAGGGGCTGGGCGGTCGAGCCGCCGGTGAAGGTGCGCAAGCCGCGAGAGGCCGGCGCCGCCATCGACCGGTAGGCGCTGGGCAGCCGCTTGATGTCTTGCTTCGAGGTCAGCGGCAGCCGGGCCAGGCAGGCGCGCGGCCCGTCGCCGCGATCGAGCAGGGCGCGGTAGGCGGTGTAGGCGGGTACCGTGAGCAGGGCGATGCGCAGGGTCGCGGCGAGCTTCTCGTCGGCCAGCCGTTCGATCATGACCGGATCGCGGCAGGCCGCTTCCCTTGCGAAACGCGCGTAATTGGGGCCATGGCGCAGCCGGGGCGGCAACAACGCGTATCCCTCGCCGAGCAGCGAGCGCAGCCACTGCGGGGCAGCCAGGTAGCGCCCCTGCAATCCATGCAGGCCGTCTTCGATTCCCATGGCTCAGCTCTCCGGGCCGGACCGGGAACTCAGGCGCGCCGGCACCCCGACCGCGGTGGCCCCGGCCGGCACGTCGGCCAGCACCACCGCGTTGGCGCCGATCTTCGCGTAGTCGCCGATCGTCACCGGCCCGAGGATTTTCGCGCCGGTGCCGATCTGCACGCCGTCGCCGATGCGCGGCACGTCAAGGAAATCATTGCGCCCGCCGATGGTCACGCCCGGCCCGATGCTCACGTTGCGCCCGATCACGGCGCGCGCGTGGATCACCACGCCCAGGCCCTGGTAGCCGATCAGCGTGCCGGCGCCGATCTGCACCGATGGGGGCAGCACCAGGCCGAACAGGATGCGGTTCACGCCGTACAGCACGCGCGGCAGCAAGGGAATGCCGCCGCGGTGCATTGCATGGGCCAGGCGATGGATGAACAGGATCATGGACACAGATGCCTTGGCGCGCCCACGCAAACCCGGGAAAGGATGCTGGCGGAAATCGAACAGCGGGAGCGTGATTCTCGCGCGGGTGGCGTGACAAACCTATTACGGCCCCGTGCGCCGTACGGCGCGGTTCCGTGCCGGAGAACGGATGCGGGACGCAATTTCCAGGTCATATTCGGACAGTAAGCTCCTTCGCTCCTGGCGCGTTCGCAGCGCGGCCGCATTCCAGGACGGAGCGGGTACCGGCATACCGCACCGCCGCCGTCCATCCAGTCAGAAGAAGATCCTCACACCATGTCAGTTGCAGGGGGCACGACAGTGCCGGCGATACGCCGGTTCCGCCTCGGTCCGGTCATGCCGGGCCTGTGGCGGGCGGGCCGCTGGCTCGCGCTGGTCGGCGCCCTGTTCATCGTCACGTTCCTGGCCGGCGCCGTGCTGGCGCTGGGCGCCTCGCAGCTGGACCTGCTCCTGTTCGGCGCGGTACTCGGGCTGGCCTTCCTGTTCGTCCCGTCCAGCGCGGTGCTCGGCCTGCTCGTGATCCTGACTTTCGTCGTGGTCGGCCTGGCCAGCTATTTCCTGTCGTTCGACAAGGGCTTCTGGCTGCCCTACATGATCTGCATGCTGCTGTTCCTCAAGCTGCCCATCGAGGCGCTGCAAGGCGCGCGCAAGCGCGCCGGCGGCATCGGCGCGACGCCCTATATCGTCCATGCCCTGATTCCCTTCCTGGCCGCGTTCGCCCTCTCGGTCCTCTTCAACAGCACCCCGGTGATGGCCGTGCTGGTCGGCGCCAAGAATTTCGTCTTCATCTGGAGCGTGCTGCTGCTGCTCGCCCTGGGGCGCATCGACGAGACGGTGCTGGAGCGCATCTGGATGGCGACCCTCTGGATCGCCGTGCTGCAACTGCCTTTCACCATCTACCAGCATTTTTTCGTGGCCGCGAGCAACTACAACAGCGTGCGCGGCGGCATCTCGTGGGACGCGGTGGTCGGCACCTTCGGCGGCAAGATCGACGGCGGCGGCGCCAGCGGCACGCTCGCCCTGTACGAAGTGATCGCCATCCTGCTCGCGCTGCTGTTCCTGGAAGCCCGGGTGCTGAGCCGGCGCGCCGCCTTCATCGTGGTGGTGGCCGCCTCGCTCTCCATCCTGCTGGCGGAAGTGAAGGTGGTGTTCGTCCTGCTCCCGGTGATCGTGATCGGCCTGCTGCGCGGCCGGCTGGTGCGCAACCCGCTGTTCAGCGCGGGGGCGCTGGCGGCGGCGGCCCTGCTGATCGGCGCGCTGTTCTTCGCCTATCAGCAGATGTACTGGGTCAAGACCGACCGCAAGACCGACAACGCCAGCGGCGCCCTCGAGTACGTCTTTCGCGTCGATACCAGCGACAGCCTGGTGAACTACCGTACCGGCGAGGTGAGCCGGCTGGCCGCGCCCCTGATCTGGTGGCGCGAAACCAGCGTGCGGGGCGCCGACCTCCTGCTGTTCGGCTACGGCCCGTCGGCCAGCCGCGTCAGCGAGACGATCGGCTACGGCGTGGCGGCCAAGCACTACGGGTTCAGGCTGGACAACGCCACGCTCTCGGTCCTGCTCTGGGACCTGGGCCTGTTCGGCCTGTGCACCTTCGTAGGTATCCTCCTGACCGGCGCGGTGGCCGCGCTGCGCCTGATCCCGCGCCCCGGCATACCGCCGCTGCACCTGGCGGTGCTGCGCGCGGTGCCGACCGTCATGGCGGTGGTCCTGATCACGCTGCCCTACAACCGCGACGCGGTCGACAACTCGGCGCTGCAACTGCTGGTGTGCCTGCTGCTCGGGCACGTGGCTTACTGGCACCGCCGCGTCGCGGCCCGCCGCGGGCTGCCGGCCGCGCCGGCCGGCACGCCCGCATCGGCTGCGGCACCCGCATCGGCTGCCGTGCCCGCGCCGGCCGCCACATCCGCGCCGCGCCGGCCCGGGATGCGCCGGCCATGAGAATCCTGATGTCGATGCGGGACGCCTTTCCGCCCCAGCGGCCCGACGTCAAGGCGCTGTTCGGCAAGTATCTCCTGTCGCACGGCCTGCGCACCGACCTGCTGGCCGAGGGCAGCGCGGACGGTGCATCGGCCCAAGCATCGCCGTGGCCAGCACCGCCGTGGCCGGCCGGACGCGTCCACGCCCTGCGCGCCGCGCGGCGCGGCAAGCTGGCGCGGACCCTGGCCGCGGCCTGGCATTACTGCGCCGGCCTGGTGCGCTTCAGCGGCGAGGTGGAAGCGATCCAGATGCGCGACCAGGTGTTCCTGGCGCTGCCGGCGCTGCTGGTGGCCAGGCTGCGCGGCCTGCCCTTCTTCTACTGGATGTCGTTCCCGTTTCCCGAGGGTTACCTGGAGATGGCCCGCGCCGGCGGCTCCGCGTCGGGGCCGCTGCGCCGCTACGCCAGCCTGGTGCGGGGCAGGCTGGGCTACCACGTCCTGTACCACTGGGTGGCGCCGCGCGCCGACCATGTGTTCGTGCAAAGCCAGCGCATGCTGGAGGTGATGTGCGAGCGCGGCGTGCGGCGCGAGCGCATGACCCCGGTGCCGATGGGGGTCGACATGGCGGGCATCCGCGGCGCCGCCATCGAGGCGGTGGATGATGCGCGCCTGGCCGGCAGCCGTCCGCTGGTCTATCTGGGCGCCCTGGACCGCGCGCGCCGGATCGACTTCCTGCTGCATGTGCTGGCCCGGGTCCGGCAGGACATCCCGCGCGCCGTCCTGATCCTGGCGGGCGACGCGAGCGAGCCGGCCGACATGGACTGGCTGCGCCGCGAAGCGCGCCGCATCGGGGTGTTCGACGCGGTGCTCTGGCTCGGCTGGCAAAGCGCCGAGCAGGCCTGGCGCTACGTCAAGCGCGCCGAGGTCGGCCTGTCGCCCATTCCCCCCGGCCCGCTGTACGACGTTTCATCGCCCACCAAGGCGCTCGAATACATGGCGCTGGGCGTTCCGGTGGTCGGCACCCGCATTCCCGACCAGGCCTACGTGATCGAAACCAGCCAGGCCGGGATCACCGTCGACTACGAGGTGGCGGCGTTCGCCGACGCGGTCATCCATCTCCTGCTCGAGCCCGACGAGGCACGCGCCATGGGGCGGCGCGGCCCGCGCTTCATCGAGCGCGAGCGCGACTACGCGGTGATCGCCGAACACCTGGCCGCGGTGTACCGGGGCCTGCTCGCCGGCCAGGCGCCGAACGGCGCCGGCGCGCTGCCGCAGACGGGCCGGCCGCGGCCATGAGCGCCGCCCCCTATTCGCGCGAGCGGGTCAAGCGCGGCCTGGCTTATTTCTTTTTCGGCAAGGGCACGGCCGCCTTGCTGGGCCTGCTCAATTTCACCCTGATCGTGCGCCTGCTGGCGGTGCCCGAATACGCCGCCTACGTTTCCATCATCGCCGCGATGGAACTGGCCCTGGCGTTCTCCACGTTCGGCCTGGACTGGGCCGGCCTGCGCTACCTGCCCGAGGTGCGCGAACTGGGCGGCGGCGCGGCGCTGCGGCGCATCGCCGTGCGCCTCTGCCTGTACCGCGCCGCCAGCCTGGCGGCCGCCGCGCTGGCCGGCCTGCTCGCCCTGCCGCTGCTTGCGGACGCCTCGCACGGCCAGGCGCTGATTCCCGTTGCGCATTTCTATCTCGGTGTGCTGATCACCGAAGGCATGCTGCGCTTTGTCGCCGGCGTGATATTCGATTCCCTGCTGATGCAGGCGTACGGGCAGGCGGCCCTGCTGACCCGCAACGCCTGCTTCGCCGCGGCGCTGTGGTTCGCCGCGCCCGGCACCGGGCTGGCCGGTATCGCCCGCTTCGAGCTGGCCTCTTCCTGCGCCGGCGCGGCGCTCGCGGTGACGCTCCTGTTCCTGTTCCTGCGCACCCGGGATGCGGCGGGCCCGGCAGGCGGCGCGGCGCCCGCCCTTCCTTCCGGCGCGCGGATGCGCAAGATGGCCCTGCACAACTATCTCAGCATGCTGCTCAACCAGCCTTACAGCCCGCAGGCCCTGTTGCTGATGGCCAGCCTGTTCCTCTCCCCGGCGCAGACCGCCGTGCTCGGCTTCGCGCGCAATCTCACCGAGCTGATCCGCCGCTACCAGCCGGTGGAAATGCTGCTGGGCCTGCTGCGCCCGATCCTGATCTCCACCTACGCCCGCGCGCGCGACTTCGCCGAGCTGGCGCGCCTGAGCAGGCTGATCTACAAGCTCAGCCTGCTGACCCTGTGCCCGGTGCTGATCGCCTGCACCGCGTACGGCGATGTGCTGATCGCGCAGCTCGCGCAGGAAAAGTACGCGTCAGCCTATGCCCTGGTCGCCGGCCTGGCCTGGACCCTGCTGCTGCGCAGCCACCGGCTCCTGGCCGGCACCATGGCGAACATCCTGGACCAGCCGCAACTGCTGACCCGCACCGCGCTGGCCACGCTGGTGGTACTGCCGGTCTGCGCCGCCGGCTTTTCCCTCGGCCACGGCGCCCTCACCCTGTTCGCCGCCGCCTGCGTGGAAGAAGTGATCGGCACCTGGATCATCGTGCGCGGCATCCGCGGCCTGGGCCACGACTACGCGCCGCCCTGGTCCGCGATGGCCAGGATGGCGGCGATCTGCGCCGGCGCCTCCGGCCTGCTGTTCCTGGCGCGCTCCTGGCACCCGTCCGTGCCCTGGCTGGCGCTGCAGCTCGCGCTGGCGCTGGTGTGCGCGATCGGTCTGGCCCTGGCCTCCGGCTACCTCGACCGCTCCGAGCGCTCGATGCTGCTCGGGGCCGCCGGACCGGGAGCCCGGTAGATGAGCGGTCGACCGGCACTGCTTTCGCTCGACGTGTTCGACACGCTCCTGACCCGCGTCCACGCGCGGCCCGCCGACGTGTTTCCCGAAGTGGCCGAGGTCCTCATACAGGTGCAACTGCTCGATTGCGCGCCCGCGCTCTGGGTGGCGCAGCGCAAGAGCGTCGAAGCGCAGTTCTGGCGCGCCGCGCCGGGGCGCGCTTCCCTGGAAGCGATCTACGCCACCCTGGGCGAGCAGATGAACTGGTCCGAGGCGCAGTGCCGGCAGGCCCTGGCGATCGAAATCGAAGTCGAATGCGCGAGCCACGCGCCGGTGCCCGCGCTCAAGCCGCGCCTGCGGGCCTGGCGCGAATCCGGCGGCAAGGTGGCTTTCGCCTCCGACATGTATCTGCCCGCCTGGGCGATCCGCCAGTCGCTCGCGCGCCACGGCTGGATCATGCCCGACGAACCGCTGCTGGTCTCCTCCGAGTGCCGGGCCACCAAGGCCGGTGGACAGCTTTTCTCCCTGCTGATGGCATCGACCGGCGTGCCCGCGCACGCGATCACCCACATCGGCGACAACCTGCGCGCCGACGTGGTGGTGCCGCGGCGCCTCGGCATGCGCGCCGAGCATTTCACCGCCACCGGCCTGAACCGCTACGAGCGCGGCGTCGCCGACGCGCCGGCCCTGCCGGCCCGGCTGGCCTCGCTGTACGCCGGCTGCATGCGCCTGGCGCGCCTGCAGGGCCCGGAGCGCGTGCAGGGCCCGGAGCCCAAGGGAGGCGGTCCGGGGGAGGGCGAGCCGGGGGAGGGCGGTGCCGGCGCGCGGCGCCTGGCGACGATCTGGAACACCGGCGCGGCGGTGGCCGGGCCGGTGCTCACCGCCTTTACGCTCTGGGCCTTGCAGCGCGCCGGCGAACTGGGCATCCGCCGGCTGTATTTCCTGGCCCGCGACGGCCAGATACTCTGGCGCATCGCCGGCGCCCTGGAGGCGCAGCGGCGCTACGGCATCGAGACGCGCTATCTGCACGCCTCGCGCCAGGCCTGGCATCCGCCGGCGATCCTCGCGCTGGACGACTCCGACTTCGACTGGCTCTTCGAGGCCGATGGCGCGCCCACCCTGAACCAGCTGGCCGCGCGCCTGAGCCTGGCGCCCGCGCATTTGCTGGACGCGCTCGGCGCCGCCGCGGCCGACAGCCCGGCGCCGGACCAGCCCCTCGATCCCGCCGCCCTGGCGCGCCTGCGCGACGCCCTGTCGGGCGGGCCGCTGCGCGCCATGGCGCTGGCGCGCGGCGCCGCCCTGCGCGAGACCGCGCTCGGCTACCTGGAGCAGGAGGGCCTGCTGGACGGCACCCCCTTCGCGATCGTCGATGTCGGGTGGAACGGCCGCCTGCAGCGCTCCCTGGGCAAGATGCTGGCGGCGCGGGCCGGTGCGCCGGTGCGCACCCACGGACTGTATTTCGGCCTGTGGCAAAAGGCGCGCGCCTGCCCGGACGATCTGATGGAAGCCTTTTTTCACGATCCCGACGCCCCCGGCGCGCGCCTGCTGCGGCCCCTGTGCAACGGGCCGCTCCTGGAGCAATTCACCGAGGCGGACCACGGCACCACGCTGGGCTACGAGTGGCGCGACGCGCATGACGATGCGCATGAAGATGCAGGTGACGGTGAACAGCGCGGCGGCGCGCGCAACGATGGTCAAGGCAGCGGTCAAGGCAGCGGTCAAGGCAGCGGTCAAGGCAGCGGACGCTGGCAGCCGGTCCTCAAGGAGGTCCGCAACACCCGCGCGCTGGCCTGGGGCCTGGCGACCCAGCACGAAGCGGTGCTGGCGTTCGCGCGCCAGGTGGGCGCGCATCTGCTGCCGCGTTTCGCGGCGGCGCCCGCGGTGCTGCCCGCCGCGGCGCTGCGCTCGATCAGCGCCCTGCTGCTGGAAGGGTTCCTGTTCCAGCCGGAACGCGAGCAGGCCGAAGTCTATGGAAGCTTCGGCAAATCCGGCGCGCAGGAGCATGGGGACGAAGCCGAACTGGCGCCGCGCATCGGCAAGCCCACGGCATTGCGCATGGCCCTGCTGGGCCAGGGGCGCTTCGGGCGCGCCGGCGACCCCCGCGTGCTCTGGCTGCCCGGCTCATTGACGCGTTGCGGCCTGCCCTGGCTGAACCGCTGGGTGCGTGCCCGCCATCTGCTCGGGCGGATGCTCGCCAGCTGAACAACAACCACAACAACCATATGCAGCGGGGAAACTAGCCAATGTGCGGGGTGATAGGCGCCTTCGGAATCGAAATCGGCGAGGAGGCGGCGCAGCGCGCGGTCGCGGCCTTGCGCCATCGCGGCCCCGACGGCCAGGGGGAGGCGCGCGCGCGGCTCGCCTCCAGGCCGGCCTGGCTGGGCCATACCCGCCTCTCCATCCTCGACCTGAGCCAGGCCGGGGCGCAGCCGATGCGCAGCCATGCCGGCGACTGGCTGATCTCCTTCAACGGCGAGATCTACAACCACCTGGACCTGCGCCGCGACCTCGACTGCGCGTGGCGCGGCCATTCGGACACCGAGACGCTCTGCGAGGCCCTCTCGGCATGGGGCATCGAGAAGACCCTGGCCCGGCTCAACGGCATGTTCGCGTTCGCCGCCCTCGATCTGCGCCACGCGCGCCTGCATCTGGCGCGCGATCCGTTCGGGATCAAGCCGCTGTACTACTCCATGACGCGCGGCGGCATCGTATTCGCCTCCGAACTGCGCGGCCTCGACGCGCTGGCACCCCAGAGGCGCAAGATCGACCCGGCCGGATTGCAGACCCTGCTGGCGCTGCGCTACGTGCCCTCGCCGCGCACCCTGCTGCAGGACGTGCGGCGCCTGGAGCCCGGCCATGCATTGCGCATCGACGCCGCCGACATGGTCCCGCGCGTCGCCGCCTACGTGCGCCCCCAGGCCTCCGATTTCCAGGGCGGCATCGAGGACGCGGCGGCCGGCTACCTGGAGTGCCTGAAACGCGCCATCGGGCGCCAGCTTCTCTCGGATGTACCGGTCGGCCTGCTGCTGTCGGGCGGGCTGGACTCGGCCCTGATCGCCGCCGGCGCCAAGGCGGCCGGGCGCGACCTGCCGGCCTATACGGTGGGATTCAACAACGGCGCGCCCGAATGCGAGATCGCCGACGCCCAGGCCACCGCCCAGGCCCTCGGCCTCGAACACCACGCCGTCACCGTCACCTCCGACGATCTCTGGAACTCCCTGATGGCCGCGGCCGGCGCGGTCGAGGAACCGCTCGGCACCACCTCGGTCCTGCCGATGTGGCACCTGATCGCGCGCGCCAGCCGCGACGTGCCGGTGGTGCTGACCGGCCAGGGCAGCGACGAGCCCTGGGGCGGCTACCGCCGCTACCAGCTCGAACTGCTGCGCGCCACCTTGCCGATGTCGGCCTGGCTGCGCCACCTGCCCACCGGGCGCCTGCGCAAGCACCTGCCCGAGGACCTGGCGCGCGGCCTGCGCAGCCTCTCGATGGACGGCCTGCCGGAGCGCTTCGTCGCCGCCTACGAACTGTTCGTCCCGGAGCAGCGCGCCGCCCTCACCGGGTTCGGCGACGCGGGCGACGCCTTGTCCGCCGTCGGCAACTGGCTGGATTGGCTCAACCCCACGGCCGTGCCCGCCCCGATGAAGATGATGCATATAGATGCGCGCATGAACCTGTCCGACGACCTGCTCCTGTATGGGGACAAGGTATCGATGGCCTTCTCGCAGGAGGCGCGCGTGCCGCTGCTCGATCTTGAGCTGGTGTCCTTCGTCGAGTCCCTGCCGCTGCGCTACCGGGCGCGCTTCCGCTCCAGCAAGATCGCGTTTCGCGAGGCCGCGCGGCGCCTGCTGCCCGCCGAGATCATCGCGCGGCCCAAGCGCGGCTTCCAGATGCCGTTCGCCGCCTGGGCGCGCACGGTCTGGCGCGAGCGCATCGAACTGCTGCTGCTGGCGCCGGGCAGCCCGCACCTGCGCTACCTGGACCGCGAAGCGATCCGCGCCATCCTCGCGCTGCACAACGACAAGGGCGTGGACCTGAGCCGCCAGGTGTTCTGCCTGGTCAACATCGCGGCGTGGTGGCGGCAGGCGGGGATCCAATAGCATGGCGGCCATCCTGCTCGTCGGCCCGCAACGCCACTCCCTCGGCGGGGTCACCTCGCACCTGGACCTGCTGTTCGCCTCCAGCCTGGCGCGCGAATACCAGCTCACCCATTTCGCGGTCGGCGCGGAAGGATCGCGGGAGACGCGGCTGCGAAAGCTGGCCCGGGTGGCGCGCGCGCCGCTGCGCTTCGCCGCCGCGCTGCGCCGCTCGAACGCGGCGCTGGTGCACCTGAACCCGTCGATGGACCAGTCCTTCTGGCGCGAATTGCCCCTGCTGCTGGCGGCGCGCCTGATGGGCCGCCGGGTGGTGCTGCAGATCCACGGCGGGCTGCTGCCGGAGCAATTCTGCGCCGGCGCTCCCGGAGCCTCGTGGCTGGTCCGCGCGGCGCTGCGCGCGGCCGACCGCCTGGTCCTGCTGGCGCGCGCCGAGCAAAGCGCCTACGACCGCTTCGTCGGCCGGCCGATGCTGGCGCTGATTCCCAACGCCATCGACCCGGCGCCGTACGCCGGCGCCAAGCCCGACCCCTATGACGGCACGCGGCCGCTGCGCGCCGTCTACCTGGGCCGCATCGTGCGCAGCAAGGGCCTGTTCGATGCCTGCGACGCGGTGGCCGCTGCGTTGCGCGCCGGTGCGCGCATCGAGTTCCTGATCGCCGGCGATGGGCCGGACCGCGCCGCGCTGGCCGGGCACGTTGCCGCCCTCGGCCTCGAACCATCGATCCGCCTGGTCGGCGCCCTGCAAGGCGCGGCCAAGGCGCGCTTCCTGCTCGAAGGCGATGTATTCCTGTTTCCGACCCGCCATCCCGAAGGCTTGCCCTACGCGCTGCTGGAGGCGATGGCGGCGGCCACGCCGCCGCTCACCACGCCGGCCGGCGCGATACCGGACGTGGTCACCGACGGCCGCGACGGCCTGCTGCTGGGCGAAGGCGACATCGATGCCTGCGCCGCTGCCCTGGCGGGGCTGGCCGGCGATCCCGGGCGCGTGCATGCGCTGGCCCGGGCCGCCCGGGAGCGGGTGTCGCGCGACTACTCCCTGGCGCGGCTGGAACGCGATTTTCATGCCCTGTACCGGGAACTGCTCGCAGCGCGTCAACCTTAGGGAGGCGGCGTGGATGGGTGCGTGGAGACGATGGACCGAAGTTGCAGTACCGGCGCGCCCGCGCTCCTTGCGGCGCGGCGCCGCCTGCCTGCCGGTGCGCGGCGTGAACCGCGCGCCGCCGGAGACCACGAGACATGGCGCAAAGCCAGACAACCTCAAACAGAAAATGAAAAACCTACCGACCTCGCTACGCTGGCAGATCAACCGGTTGCGCTGCATGACGCCCCTGGAAATCGCGCACCGCGGCCTGCGCGCCGCCCGCACCGCGCTGGCCGGCGCGGTGCCGGCGGGCGCCGTCCCCGCGCCCGACCTGCGCCAGGTGGGCGCGACCTGGCTGGCGGCGCGCGTCGACGTCGATCCGGCCCCCTATCTCGAGGCCGCGGCGCGGATCGCCGCCGGGCGCCTCGACATACTGGCGGTCCGCGATATCGAGTACGGCGTGGCGCCGCGCTGGAACCGCCACCCCCTGACCGGTTTCGAATGGCCGCTCGAGTACGGCCCGGGCCTGTCGCTCAAGGGCGGCGAGCGCGGCGACATCAAGTACCTGTGGGAGCCGAACCGGCACCTGCACCTGGTCACCCTGGCGCAGGCCTACCGCCTCGGCGGCGACGGCGCGCACGCCGGGCTGCTCCTGCGCCTGCTCGATACCTGGATGGCGCAATGCCCGCCGCTGCGCGGGCCGAACTGGGCCAGCGCGATGGAAGCGGCCCTGCGCCTGATCAACTGGTCGCTGTGCTGGCAACTGCTCGGCGGCGCGGCGAGCCCGGTGTTCGCCGATGCCGCCGGCGCGGCGCTGCGCCGGCGCTGGCTCGAATCGGCCTACCGCCACATGCTGTTCGTGCGGCGCAACCTGTCCCTGTACTCGTCGGCCAACAACCACCTGATCGGCGAACTGGCCGGGCTGTTCATCGCCGGGCGCACCTGGCCGTACTGGCGGTCCGCGCGGCGCTGGTGCGAGATGGCGCGGCATCGGCTGGCGCGGGAGTGCCTGCGCCAGAATGCCCCCGACGGCGTCAACCGCGAACAGGCCGGCGCCTATCACACCTTCGTTCTCGAATACCTGATGCTGGCCGGCCTGTGCGCGCGCGCCGGCGCGTCAGGCCCGGCCCCCGGCGGCCTGGCCTCCGCCGACTTTCCGCCCGCCTACTGGGAGCGCCTGGAGGCGATGTGCGAATTCACGCAATTGCTTGAATCGTTCGGCCCGGCCGCGCCGGCGGTCGGCGACTCCGACGACGCCGCGGTGGTTCGCCTGTGCCCGCGCGAGAGCACCAACATGCGCGCGCCGCTGCTGGCCGTCGGCGCCCGGCTGTTCGGGCGCGCGGACTTCGCCGCCGGCGCGGGCGACCGCGCTGCCTGGCTGTTCGGCACCGGCAGCCACGCGCATGCCGAGACCCCGCCGGCGGCCGCGCCGACCCGCCCCGTCCGCACCGATTTTCCCGACGGCGGCTACCGCGCGCTGGGGATCGATCCGCCGGCCCGGCTGCGCATCCTGTTCGACACCGGTCCGCTCGGCTATACGAGCATCGCCGCGCACGGCCACGCCGACGCGCTGGCCATCCTGCTCTGGGCCGGTACGGAACCCGTGCTGGTCGACGCGGGCACCTATTGCTACAACGACCAGCCGGCCTGGCGCGCCTACTTTCGCGGCACCGGCGCCCACAACACGGTGCGCGTCGACGGGCTGGACCAGTCCGAGCCGGGCGGCTCGTTCATGTGGCTGCGCAAGGCCGTCACCACGCGCCTGAAGGACATGGCGAGCAGCGACGCGCAAACCGCGCGCGCCGAGCACGACGGCTATCGCCGCCTGCCAGATCCGGTCACCCATGAGCGCAGGCTCGAACTGGCGCGCGGCGGCGACCGCCTGCAGGTCGCGGACATCCTGCGCTGCGCGGGATCGCACGAGGTGGAAATCTGCTGGCACTTCGCCGAGCACCTGGAGATCGCCCGCGAGGGCCGCCATCTGTCGGCGCGCTGCGCCGCCGGCCTGCTGCGCATCGGCGTGGAACAGGGGGCGGGCGCCTGGCACCTGTACCGCGGCGACGAGGCCGGTCCCTGGGGCTGGCGCTCGCCGCGCTTCGGCGTGAAACTGCCGGTCACCACCGCGGTGTGGCGCGCGGACATCAGCGGCACCTGCCGTTTCCATACCGTATTCGAACTTGCGCGCGCCGATGACGCCATCTAGGGAAGTGCCAGGCAAGTTTCCAAATCCGTGCGGGGCGACCCCACCTTCGCCCTGGAATCGGGGGTTGCGAAACGCAAGTGAGGCAGGGCGCAGCCCGCTCGGTCCGCGTTTCCCCGCACAACTGCGCAGGCGCGCGCTGGCGGCGGCCGCCTGGGCCGCCTGCCTCCTGCTGCCGGGCCATGGCGCGGCAGCCGCCTGCGGCCCCGCGCCCGCCGACTGGATCGCCACGGCCGACCCTCTTTACGTGCGCGCCGCCCCGGCGGACTGCGCCACTACCCTGCAGTCGCCGCCCGCTTTTGCGTGGCCGCCCTATCCGGGCGCGGTGCAGTATGAATTCGTGCTCCAGTTCGCCGACGGGCACAGCGAATCGGCCTATAGCGACAGCAACTGGATCGCCTGGCCGGCCGTGCTGCCGGCCGCCGACTATGCCTGGCGGGTACGGGCGGTCACGGCCGGCGCGGCCGCCCCGTTCAGCCAGCCGCGCGGCTTCAGCGTATCGCCGCAGGCGCTGCCCTTCGTGATGCCGGCGCCCTCGGCCCTGTCGGCGCGCGCGCTGGTCACCGCGCGCCCGCGCAGCCTGCCGGTCGGGCATGAGAACCTGGTCTGGCGCTCCAACCTGATGACCATGCGCTACGCGGGCGTGCAGGCCCTGCGTGCCCGCGTGGGGAACAACCGCGGCCTGCCGGTGCAGGACCCGGCGGCCCTGCCGGCCACGCCCGCCGGCCCGCCCACCGTATTGCAGGTGCAGATGGCCGCCGAGGCGGAGACCGCGCACATGCTCGACGCCGCGCTGGCCTGGGTCCTGGCGCAGCAAAGCGCCGATCTCGACGAAGCCAGGCGGCGCTGCCTGGCGATCGCCGCGTGGGACAGCGGCGGGCCGACCTCCTACGCGAACAACGACACGGTGGCGATGGAAATCGCCTGGCTCCTTTCCCTGAGCTACGACTGGCTGTATCCGAACCTGTCGGCCAGCGAACGCCAGGCCATCATCGCGGCGATCGCCGCGCGCGCGGCGCCGGCCCACCTCGCATTGAGCGGCCCGGCGGGTTCGTTCGCGAAAACGCCGTACGACTCGCACGGCGGGCACGTCGTGGCGCAGGTGGCGGCGATCGGCGCCATCATGGCGGGCGACATCGCGGACGCGGCCACCTGGGTGGAGGCGGCCGCGCCGGTATACGCGCACTATCTTTCCCCCTGGGGCGGCGAGGACGGCGGCTATGCGAACGGCACTTCATACGCGCTGGCCGACCTCGACAGCATGCTGTTCATGTGGGACGTGCTGCGCCGGGCCACGCTGCTCGATGTCTCGGACAAGCCATGGGCGGCCAACTTCCATCGCATGTTCGCCTACTTCATGCCGCCCGGCGCGCCGGCGGGCCTGTTCGGCGACGGCGCCGAGCTCAGGCGCGACGAGGAGTGGGGCCGCGTTTCCAAGGCCTACGGCGCGCGCGTGCCGGGCGCGCTGATGCGCTGGTATGCGGGGCAGGTCACCGGGGGCGAGCCGAGCCTGCCGCTGGCCCTGCTTTCCCCGCCGCCGCCGGCCGCCGGGGCCCTGCCCGGCGGCACCCCGGCCACCGCCCTGATCGCGGCCACCGGATGGACGGCGATGCATGCCGGCCTGGCCAATCCGCCGGCGTTCTCGGTGTATTTCAAGAGCAGCCCCTACGGTTCCTACAACCACGGGCACGCCGACCAGAACGCCTTCGTGATCCACGCGGGCGGCGAGGCCTTCGCCATCGCCAGCGGGGTCTACGACTGGTACGCCTCGCCGCACTGGCTGAACTGGTACGCGCAAACCCGCGCCCACAACGCGATTACCTACGACGGCGGCCAGGGGCAGATGCTGGGCCCGCGCGGCGACGGCCTGCTGAGCGCCAGCGGCCGCATCACCGCCTTCTCGGCCGGCGCGCAGGCCGACTACGTGGTGGGCGATGCGCGGGCCGCCTACGCCGGCGGCGTGACCCGCGCGGTGCGCGCCCTGGTCTATGTGCGGCCGCATACGGTGGTGGTGTTCGACGACCTGGCCGCGGACATCACGCATCTTTGGGAGTGGAACCTGCATGCGCCAAGCGAGTTCCTGGAACCGGCTCCCGGGGTGCGCGCGATCGCCGGCGGCGCGGCCACCCTGTGCTTCCGGGCCTTCGGCCCGGAGGGCAGCGCGTTCTCGACCGGCAGCGGTTTTCCCACGCCGCCGGCCCAGCCGCCCGCCAGTCCCCAGTGGCACGCGGTGCTGCAGAGCCCGGCCGCGACCGCGGCGCGCTTTGTCAGCGTGTTTGATACCGATTGCGCCGCGCTGGCGGGCCTGGCGGCGCCGGCCCTGGACGGCCAGACGCTGGCGGTCGACCTGCCGGGCTGGCGGGTCAGCTTCGACAGCGCCGCCGGTCAGGTGAGTGTGGAGCCCTTGATGCCGTAGGCGGCAGGTGACAAGTGACAAGCGCCAAGCGCCGCCGCGCGGGCGGCTGGCGATTGGTGAGGCGGCGTTGGCGAGGCTGCACGCGGCAGCGGGCAGCAGCGGGCAGCAGCGCTAGCCTGCCTTTCGCTAGCGCAAGCCGTCCGGATGCATGCGCTGCCAGCGCCAAGTGTCGGCGCACATGCGGGCCACGCCGTGTTCCGCCACCCAGTCCAGCTCGCGCCTTGCCAGCTGCGTATCGGCGTAGACGCTGGCCACGTCGCCCGGGCGGCGCGGCGCGATCTCGTAGGGGATGGCGGCGCCGCAGGCGGCTTCGAAATGGCGCAGCATGGCCAGCACCGAAGTCCCTTCGCCGGTGCCCAGGTTGATGGCGCGCACGCCCGGCCGCAGCGGCAGCTTGCGCAGGGCCGCCAGGTGGCCGCGGGCCAGGTCGACCACGTGGATGTAGTCGCGCACCCCGGTGCCGTCCGGGGTTTCGTAATCGTCGCCGAACACGCGCAGGCGCGCATGCCGCCCGACCGCCACCTGCGCGATGAAAGGCATCAGGTTGTTGGGCGGGCCCTGCGGGTCCTCGCCGATCAGGCCGCTTTCGTGCGCGCCCACCGGGTTGAAATAGCGCAGCAGGGTGATGTGCCAGCGCGGATCGGAGGCCGCCAGGTCGCGCAGCATCTGCTCGACCATCGCCTTGGTCTGGCCGTAGGGGCTGACCGGCGCGATCGGGTGGTCCTCGCCGATCGGCACGCCGCGCGGCGTGCCGTAGACCGTCGCCGATGAACTGAAGATCAGGTGCCTGCAGCCGGCATGCGCCATCGCGCGCAGCAGCGCCAGGGTTCCGCCGACGTTGTTATCGTAGTAGTCCAGCGGCGCGCCCACCGATGCACCGACCGCCTTGAGGCCGGCGAAATGCAGCACCGCCACGAAGCGGTGGCGCGCGAACACCGAGGCCAGGTCGGTCTCGTCGCGCAGATCGATCATCCGGCAGCCGACCCGGGCGCCGGCGATCCGGCCGATCGCCCCGAGCACCTGCGGCCTGGCGTTGGAAAAATTGTCCACGATCACCGGCTCGTAGCCGGCCCGGCACAGTTCGATCACCGTGTGCGAACCGATGTAGCCGGCGCCGCCGGTGACCAGGACTTCGCCGGCCATCTCAGAGGCCCGGGCCGGGGCGGGCGCCGGGGCCGCCGCCGGGTTTTCCGGCGGGCCTGCCGTCCGGCCCGCCACCGGTCTCGCCACCCGCCGGGGCGCGCCGCGCCAGGCCCATGATGTTCAGCGAAAGCGGGATGGCGCGGCTGGCGGCGAAGCCGAACTCGGCGGCGAACTGCAGGCGCCGCCAGGCGCGGAAAAAGCGCGCCAGCAGCCAGCGCGCCACCGCCTTGCGCGGCAGCCACGCATGGGCGGGGCGGCGCTGGAAGAAATTGACCTCGCCGATGCGCGCCGTCCCGAAGCCGCCGTTGCGCAGCACGAAGTCCAGGCTGTGTTCGGTGAAGCTGGTGTGATGGGTCCAGTCGTTGTAGCGCCAGCGCATCGCCACCGCGCAGTTGGCGTTCGGGGTGACGCAAAGAAACACGCCGCCGGGCTTCAGGGCGGCGTGCACCGCGCGCACCAGGCGCAGCAGTTCGCCGCGCGGGATGTGCTCGAGCACGTCGAAGGCGGAGATGAAATCGTAGGTGGCCGGGCGCGCCTCCAGCCAGGCGGCCGAATCGTCGGCCTGCTCCACCCGCAGGCCCTGGCTACGCGCTGCCTGGATCTGCTCGCGGCTGATGTCGATGCCGGTGCAGTCGCGGTAACCCATGCCCTGGTAGGCCAGCAGGGTGAAACCCATGCCGCAGCCCAGGTCGAACAGCGCGGCGTCGCGGCGCTCCGGCAGGTGCGGGCCGGCCACCCCCCGGTAATAGGCGGCGGTCGCCTCGGCATGGGCCGCCGAGGTGTCGTGCCACTTGCGGTAATACAGCGAGTAGTCGATCTCCGCCTGCGCGCCCGACTCCATGATTCAGGGCCGGCCGGCCATGCGCACCCGCGTGGCCGGGTCGACCGCGCGCAGCAAGGCCTCCAGGAAACCGGCGTGGGTGGTGTAGGAGGCGTGGCTGTCGGAGGAGAGATTGGAGACGCGCACCAGCATGCCGTCGGGGATTTCGCCCTGCAGGCCGTAGCGCAGCTGGGCCAGCAGGCGGCCGAGGCGGCTCATCACCACCTGGTCTCCCATCGTGAACCAGTAGGTGACCGGCTCCGACCGGCCGCCCTTGACCGCCAGCAGGCGGGCCACCGGAATGGAGTGGCCCGGGAAAGCGAGGTCGCCCTGCAGCAGTTCGCGGATCGAGAAGCCCTGGGCGGAATAGCAGACCTCCTGGCGGTGCGCCTTCAGGCTGTCGCTCTGGTCGCCGCCGTAGGCGATCGACAGCATGATGCGCTGGCCCCGGCTGTTCACGTAGGTGCGGTTGACCAGCTGGTCGTAGAGCTTGTCCAGGTTCGCCTGCACGTCCGGGCTGGGCGGGATCGGCACGATGGAGGCGTCCAGGCGCCAGTCGCCGAAGGCGTTCGGCACCAGGCGCTCGAGGTTGAAGGAGGGATCGGGCGGCCTGGCCACCGGTTTCAGGGCCAGCGCGGCCAGCGCCGCCAGCGCCAGGATCAGGCCGATGGCGATCTGCCTGCCGCGCAGCCAGGTGGCCGGATGCATTTCCGCGCGCATTTCCGTACCCGTTTCCGTACCCGTTTCCGGGTTCATGTCCGATTTCATGTCTTGCTCCCGCGGCGGACCAGCAGGCCCAGGCCCGCGTCAAAGGCAATCAGGAGCGCCAGGGCCATGACGAACAGCAGCATGCCGGCGAAGCCGTGGAGGAATCCCTGGCCGGCGGCGTCGCCCAGGTGGTAGGTCACCAGGATCAGGGTGATCACGCGCAGCACGTTGGCCGCGAAGGCCATCGGCACGACGGCCGCCAGGAGCAGCGCGTTGCGCCACCAGGCGGCATGGCGCATCAGGTACAGGTAGACCAGGCCCATCGCCGACAGGGAGTACATCGAGTTCAGGCCGGAGCAGGCGTCGGCGACCAGCATCTGGTACTGGCCCACCTGGATCACCACGCCGGAACGGGCGATCGGGTAGCCGGCGTAGTGCAGCAGGGTTTCGGCGATCGCCGACACATGCTCCTTGAGCGCGCCGGTGACCGCGTAGAGCACGAAGCCGGGCAGGGGAATCATGAACACCAGGAAGAACAGCGCGAACCACAGCACGCGGATGCCGCTCCAGCCGTAGAACAGCAGGATCAGGCCGGCGAATACCGGAATCTGCGAGCTGACCTCGAACAGGGGCAGGCCCTGCGAGCGGCCGACGATGTAGAGCAGCAGTCCGCAGACCAGGGCGGCGACACCGGCGGCGGTGGCCGGCTGGCGCGGCAGGGCGGCGAGCTGCCGGCGCCGGTCCAGCACCAGCCAGGCGGTGACGGCGGCCACGATCGGGCCGTGTTCGTAGGCTTCGTCGTTCCAGATGCCGTAGGCCAGGCCGATGTACATCGGTACGTACATCGCGAGCAGGCCGGCGGCGACCGGCCACCAGGACCGCATCGCTTCCATGCCTGAGATTCGTCCGGGGGCGGGCAGCACGGCGCTCATATCTTCGTTTCAGAATTCGTTGATCACCACGCCGACCATGTGCGCGGAGAGGCGCCCCAGGGCCTGCGCCAGTTCTTCGGCCTCGTGCAGCCGGGTGCGGTGCTTGCGCGTCACCAGCAGGGCGCCGCTGGAGCGCACCGCGATGGTCTGGGCGTCGGCGAACACGCCGGCGGCGGGGGTGTCGATCAGCACCGCCTCGAAGCGCGACGCGGCCTGTTCCAGCACCTGCGCGAACTGCGGCCGCGACAGCAGCTCCTGCGGATTGGGCGGCACCGCGCCGGCCGGCAGCACGAACAGGTTGTCGAAGGCGGGAATCGGCTCGATCGCGTCCATCTCGGCGCGCCGCGACAGGATCGCCGACAGGCCGGCGCGGTTGCCGAGCGAGAACAGTTCGTGCTGCATCGGGCGGCGCAGGTCGGCGTCGATCAGCAGGGTGCGCTCGCCCAGTTGCGAGAACACGATCGCCAGGTTGGCGCACAGCACGGAACGCCCGTCGCCGCGGTCCGGGCTGACCACCGCGAGGGTGCGGCGTTCCGGCTCGCCGCTGAACCAGCGCAGCAGGAGCTGGCTGCGCAGCGCCCGCAGGGCCTCGCCCTGCTTGCTGAACGGTTCGTAGGCGGCGCCCAGCTTGCGGCTGAGCTTGCTTTCGTTGGGCAGCAGGTAGGGGTAGTCGTGCTGCAGCGAGAGCGCGCGCTGGATGTCGGCCTCGCTGGCCAGGCCCAGGGCGATGGCCGCCTCGCCGAAGCGCATGCCGTGTTCCTTCTGCGCGTTGATGATGCGCTCGGCGTCCTGGATGCGCAGCTTGCCCTCGTCGATCAGGATCGCGCCGATGCGCCGGTTGTCGCTCGGCTCGCGCGCGTCTTCAGGCTGGTGCACGCCTTCAGGCTCGTGAGCGCCTTCCGGCTCGTGGCCGGGCGGCCGTTCGTAGAGTTCCCTGATCACCGAATTCACTTTGGCCACTCCCTATGCCGGTTGAGCACGGGCCGGCAGCAGGCCGAGCAGGCGGCGCCCGCCACTGGGTAGCCGCGCGCTCGGCCCGATCGTGCCGATCACCGGCAGGGTAAAGTCGCCGCCGAAATCCTCGCTGGAGCGCACCCGGCGGTCCGCCAGTTCGGCCAGCAGGGCCACGCCCAGGCCGATCAGGGTGCCCAGGATGATCGACAGGCTGACGTTCAGGCCCAGGCGCGGGCTCGAATGGTTCGCCGGCTCGACCGCCGGGTTGAGCAGGGTGGCGTTGGCCAGGGTGGCCTGGCCTTCCAGGTTGGTCTGCGCGAAACGCTGCAGGGCGATGTCGAAGATGCGCTGCGCGTTCTCGACCTCGCGGGACAGCACCGCCATCTCGTCGCGCTGCCGCTTGATCTCCAGCACCTTCTCCTTCTGCGCGGCCAGCGCGGCGCGCGCCTCGACCTCGCGCTGCGCCGAGATGCGCCCGCTGACCAGCACGCTGGCGGCGACGTTCTTCATTTCGGAGGCGAGCTTTTCGCGCAGGGCGGCCACCTCGGCGCGCACCCGCTCGAGCTGGGGATGGTTCTCGCCGAGCTGGCTGGAGGTGTCCTGCAGCCGCGCCTCGGCGCGCGCCAGTTCGCCGCGCAGGCTCTGGATCAGCGGGCTGGAGACCACTTCGGGCAGGGTATCCGGCCCGGCGCCCCTGCGCTGCAGCGCGCCCACCTGGGCGGCGCGGCTGCTGCTCTCCAGGTTCTGCCCCTGCGTGCCGACCAATTGGCTGGACAGTTCGCTCAGGCGGGAATTCTCCACGTCCAGCCTCTCATCGACGCCGACGATGCCGTTGGCCTGCTGGTATTCGGAGAGGCGGCGCTGGGCGCGCTCCAGGTCGCCGCGCAGGCTCTTGAGCTGGTCGGCGAACCAGGCCGCGTTCTGCCGCGACGGCGCCACCTTCATTTCCAGCGTGGTCTCGATATACGACTCGGCAAAGGAGTTGGCCACCGCGGCGGCGAACTTCGGCTCGTTGGCGGTGTAGGAGATCGCCACCACGGTGCTCTCGCGCGAAGGCTTGATGTCGAGCTTCTTGAGCAGCAGGTCGGCGTAGTAGTGGCGGATCGACCCGCGGCCCTCGGTGGCTTCCTTGAACTGCTTCTGCGCCACCGGGCTGTCGACCAGGCGCAGCTTGTCGACCACCTTGAGGGCCACCTTCTGGCTCGCCATGATGTCGATCTGGGTGGCCATGAAGCCGGGCGCCATCTGCGCCGGCAGGGCCAGGCCGGTGCTCATCAGGTCGCCTCCCTTGACCTCGACGACCACCGAGGCGCCCGAGGTGTACGACTTGGGCAGCAGCAGGCTGACCACCACCGTGCCGCAGACCGTGAAGGCGAGCGCCGCGATGAACAGCGGCAGGCGCGCCTTGAGGATGAGCAGGAATTGCTGGACGTTCATGGACGTGGCCTTGGGTGTCTTCTTAGGTGCCTTCTTGGGTGCGCGCGCATCGGGCCTAGAACAGGCTCTCGCGGATATAGAGCACGTCGTCGGGCTCGATCGGGTCGGTCATCTTCGGGCGCAGGGTGCGGATCGCGCCGTCGCTGCCGCGCCGGTCCACCCGCACGCCGCGCTCGGTGCCGCGCAAGGTCAGGCCGCCGCCCGACGAGAGCGCCTGCATCACGGTCATGTTGCGCTCGACCCGGTAGGAACCCGGCCTTTGCACTTCGCCATAGATGTAGAACAGGGGGAAGCGGTGCACGTAGAGCACGTCGCCGTTGATCAGGGCGATATCCTGCTTGCGGCTGCCGGGCGCCAGGAAC
>Ga0307511_10000108_pt1 | contig 74238 bp, 60 predicted proteins | sample 13_EM_MG_FD_200266 | JGI IMG/M metagenome (GOLD analysis project Ga0307511, IMG submission 200266) | Populus trichocarpa ectomycorrhiza microbial communities from riparian zone in the Pacific Northwest, United States - 13_EM | ecosystem: Host-associated > Plants > Roots > Unclassified | place... | reverse complement strand
CAGCAGGCAGAAACGGTTCTCCCCAGGCACGAACGCCAGGTCGTAGGGCCCGCGCCGCGTCAGGCCACGGGTCAGGCCCGGATGATGCGGGTCGAAGGGCACCGCGTCGACACCGTAAGGCCGCTGTGCATACAGGGGCAACAGGGCCGGCGACACCGCCAGGTCGACGGCGGCGCGCGGGTACAGGCGGCGCAGGCGCGCCAGCAGCGCGGTAAGCATCAGGGTGTCGCCCAGCAAGAGGTTGTGGGCGATCAGGATGCGCTTCGGATCGCTGGGCCGCGCCCGCCGCGCGCCGCCGCGCACCAGGGCGCGGGGCAGCACATGCAGGCGCGAGGCCAGGCGGCTCATGCGTGCACGGAAGGGGCGGGCGCGGCGATGGCGGCGCGGAACACTGCTTCCATGCGGTCCAGCATGGCGTTGATGCCGTGATGAGCGCGCGCCTGGGCGAGCGCATGGGTGGAGAGCCGCGCCCGCAGCTCGGGATCACCCAGCAGGCGGGCCAGCGCGGCGCTCAGGGCGGCGGCATCTTCCATCGCCACCACCAGCGCGGTGTCCTCATGCCGCGCCACCTCGGGAATCGCGCCGGCCGCCGTGGTCACCACCGGCAGGCCGCAGGCGAAGGCCTGCAGGATCGCTTGCGGCACGCCTTCGTTGGCGTACGAGGGCAGGGCGAACAGGTTGAGGGATTGCAGCCAGGGCACCACGTCGGACTGGTTGCCGGCGAGCGTGACTTGCGCTGCGATGCCGCGCGCGGCGATCAGCTCCTCGAGCGCGGCGCGTTGCGGTCCATCGCCGACGATCACCAGATGCGTGTCCGGCCGCGCCAGTTGCGCGAATGCCTCGATCAGGTAGCGATGCCCCTTCCAGCTGCGCAAGGTGGCGACGATGCCGATCAGCGTCTTGTCGACCGGCAGGCCGAGGCGCGCGCGCTGCGTGGCCTTGGTCACCGCGTCGGGTACTGGTGCGTAGCGCAGCAGGTCGATGCCGGTCGGCACCGAGACGATGTTGTCCGCCGGAAAGCCGTTGTCGCGGACCAGTTGCGTCCTCAAAGCTTCGCCGGTGGTGACGATGCTGCGCGTGGCGCGGGTATAGAGCCAGCGCGTGGCGGCGTTGTTCGGGACCGGCGCGGAGATGTGGCGGGTGCGCACCAGCGGCGGCGCCTTGCCCATGGTCGCGCAGGCCAGCGCCGAAAGCCAGCTGTCGGTCGAGCTGTGGCTGTTGATCACGTCCACCGGATTGGCTGTGAGCCAGTTGCGGATCGCCAGGACTCCTCCGGGGCGCTTTTTCGTCATCGGCAAGGCGGTGACGGGAATATTGCGCTTGCCTGCCTCCTCGAAAATGCGCGCCTCGCGCGGGCACAGCAGGTGCAGGGTATGGCCGCGCGCCATCATGCCGGCCATCTCGCCCAGGATGCGGATCTCCTGCCCGCCCCAGCCGCAGGAGTTTTCAGTATGGACGATGTTCACGCGGCTACCTGCGCCGCGTGCGGGCAAGGCGCCCCGCTCATACCGGCACGCCATTCAAGGTGGGGTTTTTGCTCGCGGCGGAAAAATTGGCCCCGGTGTCTGTCAGGCGGTGCAGGCTGGCATACATGCCTTCGCGGGCCATCAACTCGGCGTGCGTGCCGGCCTCGGCCACGCGGCCGTGGTCGATCACCAGGATGCGGTCGGCTTTTTCGATGGTGGAGAGACGGTGCGCGATGACGATGGTGGTGCGGTTCTGCATCAGTACGTTGAGCGCTGCCTGCACGGCGCGCTCGGTCTCGGTATCCAGCGCGGAGGTGGCTTCGTCGAGGATCAGCACCGGCGCGTCCTTGAGCAGGGCGCGCGCGATCGACAAGCGCTGGCGCTGGCCGCCGGACAGGCGCACGCCATTCTCGCCGATCAGGGTGTCCAGCCCCTGCGGCTGCTCGGTGATGAACTTCATCGCGTCGGCATCGGTGGCGGCCTTGATGATCTCCTCGCGGGTGACGTTGCGCTTCAGACCATAGGCGATGTTCGCGGCGATGCTGTCGTTGAATAGCACCACGTCTTGCGAAACCAGGGCCAGGTTGGCGCGCAGGGATTCGAGCGTCAGGTGCTCGATATTGATCCCGTCGAGCAGGATGGCTCCTGATTGAGGGTGATAGAAGCGCGGGATCAGGTTCGCCACCGTGGTCTTGCCGCCGCCCGAGGTGCCGACCAGGGCAACCGTCTCGCCCGGGGCGATGTCGAAGGAGAGGTGGTTGATGGCGGCACGCTCGGCATTCGGGTAGTGGAACACCACGTCATCGAAACGCAGGGCGCCCTGGGCGCGCGCGATCGTCTGCGTGCCCTTGTCTTCCTCCTCCAGCTCGTCCAGCAGGAGGAATACCGATTCGGCCGCCGCCAGGCCGCGCTGCAGCGGCGCGTTGACGTCCGCGAGGCGCTTGAGCGGCTGCAGCAGCATGCCCATCGCGGTGATGAAGGCAACAAAACCGCCTACCGTGGTCTGGCCGCCCGCGGCCTGGTAGATGGCGATACTGATTACCACCGCCATGGCGGTGGAACCGAAGAACTGGGTGATCGGCACGGTGGCGGAGGCCGCCACGGTCTGCCGCATGTTCATGCCGCGCAGGCGCGCGTTGGCCTGGTGAAAGCGGTTCTTCTCGTACTCCTGCCCACCGTACACCTTGACCACCTTGTGCGCCTCGATGGTCTCGCCCAGCACGTGGGTGATGTCGCCCATCGCGTGCTGCGCGCCGCGGCTGACGCGCCGCAGGCGGGCGGAGAAAACGCGGATCACCACCGCCGTGCAGGGCACGATGGCGAGCGCCACCAGGGTCAACGCCCAGCTTTCGTAGAACAGGTAGGCGAACAGGCCGATGATGGTGACAGTGTCGCCCACCAGCGCCGTCAGCACCGTGGTGGCGGCGCTGGTGACATTGTTCACGTCAAAGGTGATGCGCGAGATCAGCACCCCGGAGCTGCTGTTGTTGTAGAAGGTGGTGGGCAGCTTCACCATGCGCGCGAACATCGCGTCGCGCATGTCGAGCAGGATGCGGTTGGATACCCAGGCCAGCGCGTAGGAGGTACAGAAATTGAGAATGCCGCGCAGCACGAAGACGCCGACCAGGGCTGCCGGCAGCCAGTAGAGGCTGGCGTTGAAGTTCTTGCTGCTGAAGCCGTCATCGAGCAGCGGCTTCATGATCGCGGGAAACAGCGGTTCGGTGAGCGAGGTCAGGCCCATGCCGAGGATGCCCAGCGCAAAGACCATGCGATAGGGGCGCACATAGCCGAGCAGGCGGATGTACAGGCGGGCGCTGTCTAGCGGGGCGCTTTGCTCGCCCTTGGGTTTTTCTGCCATCGATGTCTACTGCGGGCCGAAGCCGCGCGCAGAGCCTTGTTTTCTAAACCGAAATTTTAACACCTGGGGGTTGCGCGGCGAGTTGGCGATAGAGCGCCAGCAACTGCTCGGCCATCGCATGCAGCGAGAGATGGGCGACGCTCTCGCGCGCCGCATCGCGCATCCGCGCGGCGCGCCCCGGCGCGGCCAGCACGCCGAGGACCTGCATGAGTCCGGTGACGTCCAGGGCATCGAGCACGTAGCCGTTCTCACCTTCGTGAATGAACTCGCGCGCGCCGCAATAGCGCGAGGTCACCACCGGCAGTCCGCTGGCCAGGGCCTCGAGAGCGGCGTTCGGCATCGGGTCATACAAGGTGGGCAGCACGAAGGCATCCGCCGCGCCGTAGATGGCGGCAAGGTCCTCGCGCGCGCCCAGGAAATGCACCCGATCCGCCACTCCCAGGCGCTGCGCCTGCGCCTGGTAGGCGGCGGTCTGCTTGTCGGCGCCGACGATCGCCGCGCAGGCTGGCGCGGCGATGCCGGCCAGCGCCTCGATCAGCCGTCCGACGCCCTTGCGTTCGAAGCCGGAGCCGACGTAGAGAAACAGCGGCGCTTGCGCATCGATCCCCAGCGCCGCGCGGGTCTGCGCGCGTGTTTGCGCGTGACGCGGATGAAAAGCTTCCAGGTCGACGCCGTTGTAGATCACGTGCAGCTTTGCAGCGGGCGTGCCGAAGCGCGCCGCGATGTCGTCCCGCACCATCGAGGCATTGCAGATCACCGCGCGCAGGGAGCGGTGCGTGAACATTTTCTGCTCCTGCTTGAGGATGTAGGGATGATAAGGATTGAAGCGGATGCGCAGCCGCTCCCAGGAGGACTGCGCGCGGGCGCGCTGCTGCAGCCAGGTGGCGTGCACGCCGTCGCCGGCGCGGTAGATCGCGATGCCGGGAATGCGCTCGTGGCTTTGTACCAGATCGAAGCGATCGCCAGCCGTAGCCAGGGCGCGGAGCACGGCGCTGGAGAAACCCTTGTCGCGGGTCAACGAGCCGCGGTAAGGCGGGTTGACGCGCCAGTACTGGTAGCCGGGCGCTTCCTTCCACTCGCGCGCCAGCAGGGTGACCTCGACGTCTTCGATCGCGCGCAAGGCGCCGACGGCGCGCTCGATGAAACGCTCGGCGCCGCCATAGGGATTGTATTTTTGCCGGACGATGGCAAGTTTCATGTCGTGCTCGTTCAGGAAATGCGTGCCGGACTCAAGCCTGCGCCAGCAGCGCCTGCGCCGCCTCCAGCACCTGCGCCACCGGCAGGGTGGTCAGGCACTCGCTGACCTTGCTGCCGCCGCAGCCGTCGTTGCCGCAGGGACGGCAGGGGTGAATGTTTGAAGCGACGACGCGATGCGCGGTTTGCCACGGACCCCATTCAATATCGCCCGACGGTCCGAACAGCGCCACGGTGGGCGTGCCCTGGCTGGCGGCGATATGCATGGGGGCAGAATCGACGCCGATGAACAAGCGCGCCCGCGCGGTCAGCGCGGCCAGTTCCTTCAGCGACAACTGGCCGGCCAGGCTCAGCGGCGCGGCGCGGGTGTGCGCGAGGATGCGCTCTATCATCGCCAACTCCGCCTGCGCGGGGGCCGCGGTCAGCACCACGCGGTGGCCCAGTTCGGAAAGCTGGTCGATCAGCGCGCCGACGCGCGCGGCGGGCCAGGTCTTGAACATCCAGCGCGAGGTCGGGTGCAGGTGGATGAAGCCGCCTTCGGCAAGCTCATGCTGCGCCATGCGGGCCAGCACGTTTTGTACCGCCGCGTCTCCGGGCTCCAGCACCAGGCGCTTTTCGTCGAGACCGGGAATCACGCCGATGCGGCGCAGCGCGTCGAGGTTGACTTCGGCGGCGTGGCGGCTGTTGCCCTGGCGCGGCAGGGCGTAGTAGTGGGTGAAGCTCTCGTCCCAGATCTGGTCGCTGCTCTTGAGCCGGGGCGCCACCGATACCCTGGGGCGCAAAGTGCGAGCCAGCCAGGCGCCGCGGCGATGCTCGGTCAGGTGCAGCATCAGGTCATAGCGGCGCGCGCGGAGTTGCCGCCACAGGCCGATTTCGGCGCCAGCCTGCGCGAGCACGCCCTGTTTTTTCCACTGCCGGTCGATGCCGTGCACTTGGCTGATCGCCGGGTGCAGGGTCAGCATTTCGGCGGTGTCGGCGTAGACCAGCGCATCGATCTCGATGTGCGGCGCGCGCTGCTTGAGCAGGCTGAACACGGGAGACGAGAGCAGCACGTCGCCATGATGGCGCAGCTTGACCACCAAAGCTCGCTTGACCTGCGACAGATCGGGCGCGTCACCGGCCACGCCATCGGCCGCCGCGCTCCTGTCGGCCGGCGTGGCGCCGACCATCAATACAGGACCTCGACACCCGCCGGCGTGAGCCATTCGCGCAGGCCCTGCAGCAATTCCTCGCGCGGCGTCACGCGCCACTCCTCGCCCATCGCCAGGTCGCAGCGCGCATCGCCATTGTGATAGTCGATCACCACCGGGCAGGAGCCGCCACCGCGGTGCGGGCCGAGCAGCTCCATCAGCTTTTTCACATTGGCCTGGCCGTTCATCGACACCTTGAGGATGCGCGCGTAGGCGCGGCGCAGGTCAACCATGCCGTAGATTTTTTCCGCCGAGATGCGCATGCCGCCGGAGAACTGGTCCTCGCGCACCTTGCCGGAAATCACCAGGAGCTCGTCCGGCTTGAGGATGTCGCGATGCGCATCGACCAGTTCCTGGAACACCGTCACTTCCAGCTTGGCGCTGCCGTCGTCGATCTCCAGGATGTTCATCTTGCCGCGCCGGCTCATCACGCTGCGCATCTGCGTCACCACGCCGGCCAGCAGCTGCGGCTCGCCGCGTGCCTTCACATCGGTCAGGCGGGTGCGCGCCAGCTTGCGCACTTCGCCCGCATAGGCGTCGAACAGGTGGCCGGAGAGGTAGTAGCCGAGCGCGAGCTTTTCATTGAGCAGGCGCTCGCGCGTCGACCATTTGAGGGTGCGGACCAGTTCCGGCTTGTGTTCCTGCGCCGTGCCGGTGTCGCCGCCGAACAGGCTGACCTGATCCGCGCTTTGCTCGGCCTGTTCCGCCGCTTCCATGGCGATGCCGACCGAGGCGAACAGGGCGGCGCGGTCCGGGTCCAATTCGTCAAAAGCGCCGGCGCGCACCAGCGCTTCCATGGCGCGGCGGTTCACCAGGCGCTTGTCGACCCGCATGCAGAAGTCGAACAGGTCGGTGAAGGGCTGCTCCGCGCGCGCCGCCAGGATGCTCTCGATCGCGCCTTCGCCCATGCCTTTGATGCCGCCGAGACCATAGCGCACCGCGCTGATCTTGCCATCCTTGCCGGTCACCGGTTCAAAACGGTAGGCCGACAGGTTGACGTCCGGCAGCAGCACCTCGATGCGGTTCTCGCGCGCGTCGGTCGCGTAGATCTGCACCTTGTCGGTGTCGCTCATCGCGCAGGACATGTTGGCCGCGTAGAACTCGGCGGGGAAATGCTGCTTCAGGTAAGCGGTGTGATAGGCCAGCAGCGCGTAGGCGGCGGCGTGCGACTTGTTGAAGCCGTAGCCCGCGAACTTTTCCATCAGGTCGAAGATGGCGTCGGCCTGATCCGCGTTCAGCCCGTTCTTGGCCGCGCCGTCCCGGAAGATCTGCCGGTGCTCGGCCATCTCCTCGGCCTTTTTCTTGCCCATCGCGCGGCGCAGCAGGTCGGCGCCGCCCAGCGAATAGCCGCCCATGATCTGCGCCATCTGCATCACCTGCTCCTGGTAGACCATGATGCCGTAGGTCTCGGAGAGGATGGGCTCGACGCGCGGGTCGGGGTAGATCACCTGCTGGCGGCCGTGCTTGCGCTCGATGAAGTCGGGGATCAGGTCCATCGGGCCCGGGCGGTACAACGCCACCAGCGCGATGATGTCCTCGAAGCGGTCGGGCTTGGCACCCACCAGCATGTCGCGCATGCCGCGGGATTCAAACTGGAAGATCGCGACCGTGTTGGCCTTCTTGAACACGGTGTAGGCCGGCGCGTCGTCCAGCGGCAGCTTGGAACAGCTGAAGTCCTGCAGGTCGCCGCCGCGCCACTTGATGTAGCGCTCGGCCCAGTCGAGAATGGTGAGCGTGGTCAGGCCCAGAAAGTCGAACTTCACCAGGCCGACGGCTTCGACGTCGTCCTTGTCGTACTGGCTGACCGCGCCTTCGCCCATCGCCTGCGAATAGAGCGGGCAAAAGTCGGTGAGCTTGCCGGGGGCGATCAGCACGCCGCCCGCGTGCTTGCCGACCGAGCGCGTGAGGCCTTCGACCTGTTCGGCCAGCGAGAGCAGCTCGGCGACTTCTTCCTCGGTCTTCTCGCGGGCGACCAGCTGCGGCTCCATCTCGCGTGCGTCTTTCAGCGTGATGAGCTTGCCCGGCTGGAACGGAATCAGCTTGGCGATGCCGTCGCAGAAGTTGTAGCCCAGGTCGAGCACGCGGCCGATGTCGCGCACCGCCGCTTTCGCCGCCATGGTGCCGAAAGTCGCGATCTGCGAGACGCAGTGTTCGCCGTACTTCTGGCGCACGTACTGAATCACCTTGTCGCGGCCGTTTTCGCAGAAGTCGATATCGAAGTCGGGCATCGACACCCGCTCCGGATTCAGGAAGCGCTCGAACAGCAGGTTGTAGGCGAGCGGGTCGAGGTCGGTGATGCCCAGCGAATAGGCCACCAGCGAACCGGCGCCCGAACCGCGGCCCGGGCCGACCGGCACGCCGTTGTTCTTGGCCCAGTTGATGAAGTCCGCCACGATCAGGAAGTAGCCCGGGAAGCCCATCTTGACGATGGTGTTCACCTCGAACTCCAGACGCTCCTCGTAGCGCTTGCGCACTTCCTCGCGCCTGGCCGCATCCGGATACAGCGCCTCCAGGCGGACCTCAAGCCGCTCGCGCGAAAGCTGACCCAGGTAGTCGTCGATGGTCAGGCCTGCGGGCACCGGAAAGTCGGGCAGGCGCGGCTTGCCCAGGGTCAGCGCGATGTTGCAGCGCTTGGCGATTTCCACGCTGTTGGCGAGCGCACCGGGCAAGTCGGCGAACAACTCGCCCATCTCGGCCTGGGTCTTGAAATACTGGTCTTCGCTGTAGACCCTGGGGCGGCGCTGGTCGCCCAGCACATAGCCCTCGGCGATGCACACCCGTGCCTCGTGGGCGCGGAACTCCCCGGTGGAGGAAAACTCGATCGGGTGGGTCGCCACCACCGGCAGCTTCACCTGATTGGCGAGCGCAACAATGCGGCGCAACTGCGGCTCGGAGGGCGAATGCTTGCCGGCGCCACCCTGCGGGCGCTGCACCTCGATGTAGAAGCGGTTCGGAAACAGCATCGCCCATTCGTTGGCGAGGGTTTCCGCGAGCCCCGGGTTGCCGGCGCCGAGCGCCTGGGCGATGTCGCCCGTGCCAGGACCGGCGAGCAGGCCGGAGAGGACGATCAGACCGCCGGTACCTTCGCGGAACCAGGCCTTGTCCAGCTCGGCGCGTCCCCGGTGCTGGTTGGTCAGCCAGGCGCGCGACAGCAATTCGCACAGGCGCAGGTAACCCTCATTGCTGGAGCACAGCAGGATCACGCGCGAAGGCTTGTCGCGGTCTTCCGGGTTGGAGATCCACACGTCGGCGCCGATCACCGGCTTGATGCCCTTGCCGCGCGCCGCCTTGTAGAACTTGACCATGCCGAACAGGTTCGACAGGTCGGAGAGCGCCATCGCGCCCATGCCGTCCTTTTGCGCCTGGCCCACCGCCGCGTCGACGCGCGTCAACCCGTCGGTAATCGAGTATTCCGAGTGCAGGCGGAGGTGGACATAGGCCGGGGCTGGCATGGGCGCAATTTTACTCGACAGGCAGGGGGTCCGGCAGGCTTATCAGCCGGTATAATTTAGGGTTCCCCGCTTGACATTTGCGCCGGACGTTCGTGCCATGACCCACCTCAACATTTCGGCCTACAAGTTCGTCGAGCTCGGCGCCCTGGACACCCTGCGCGCGGAGCTGCGCGACCGCTGCGCCGCCGCCGGCCTGAAAGGCACGGTGCTGCTCTCGGCCGAAGGCATCAACCTGTTCCTGGCTGGCCTGGAAGCGCCCCTGCGCGGGGTGCTGGCCTGGCTTGCCAGCGATGCGCGTTTCGCCGACCTGCCGGTGAAGGAGTCCTGGTCGGACGAGCAGCCCTTCAACCGCATGCTGGTGAAGATCAAGCGCGAAATCATCACCATGAAGCACCCGATGATCCGTCCGATGGCCGGGCGCGCCCCGCATGTCGATGCCGCGACGCTGAAACGCTGGCTCGATGCCGGGCACGACGACGAGGGGCGGCCGGTGACCCTGCTGGATACGCGCAATGCCTTCGAGGTCGAAGTCGGCACCTTCGCCGGCGCGATCGATCCGAAAATCAAGGCTTTCAGCGATTTTCCCGCCAAGGTGGCGGAACTGGCGCCGGAACTGGAGGGGCGCACCGTCGTCACCTTCTGCACCGGCGGCATTCGCTGCGAAAAGGCGGTGCTGTACATGCAGGAGCAGGGGATGGAGCACGTCTACCAGCTCGACGGCGGCATCCTGCGCTATTTCGAGGACGTCGGCGGCGCGCATTACGCCGGCAACTGCTTCGTGTTCGACCGCCGCGTCGCCCTCACGCCGCAACTGGAGGAGACGGGCGACGCCGAATGCTTCAACTGCCGTGCCGTGGTCTCGCCGATGCAGCAGCGCCTGCCTTCCTACAAGATCGGTGTTTCCTGTCAGGCCTGCGTTTTGGACGCAGCCGCGGAAGAGGCAGCATCGGCGGCGGCATCCTCGAGCGCCCCCGCTTCTTCCTCGGCGCTGTAGCCGCGCTCGCCGCTGCTTCCTTCGCTTCCCTCGTCCCCTTCGTCGCTGTCGCCTTCCAGCAAGGCGTCGAGTTCGGCGCGTACCTCGTTGGACGTCTGGATCAGCTTCGCTTCATCCTGGTAGACCTCGTACTGGCGGCGCAGCAGGGCAATGTCGTGATCGCGGAAGCGCGCCACCGTCATCGCCGCTTCCGACTGCGGGATGTTCAGGCGCAGCAGCGCGTTATGCGCCAGTTCGATACTCATGTGCCAGGTTTCCCGGTAGATCTTGGTGATGCCCAGGTCCATCAGCTTGTAGGCATGCTGGCGGTTGCGCGCGCGTGCCAGGATGGGCACATCGGGAAAGTGGCGGCGCACCAGTTCGGCGGTCTTGTAGGAAGCCTCGGGATCATCGATGGCGAGAACGAACAGGCGCGCCTCGCCGACCTTGGCCGCCTCCAGCATGTCGAGCCGGCTGGCGTCGCCGTAGTAGACCTGCACGCCGAACTTGCGCAGGCTGTCCACCTGCGCGGCGTCCACGTCCAGCACGGTAAGCGGAATCTTCTTCATTTTCAGGATCCGCGTCACCACCTGGCCGACGCGGCCCATGCCGGCGATCACCACATGGTTGCCTTCCGCCTCGATGGCGTCGAACTCGCGCTCCTGCTTGCGGTCCAGCCAGGGCGTCAGTACCTTGTCCTCGAGAACGAACAGCAAGGGCCAGAGCAGCATGGAGATGGTCACCACCACCACCAGCAGTTGCGACTGCGCTTCGGTGAAAATGCCGAAGCCGGTGGCCACGCCGAACAGCACAAAGGCGAATTCACCGCCTTGCGCGAGGGCGAGCGCGAGCTTGCGGGTGCTCGATGCCGGCGCGCCCATCGCCAGGCCCAGGCCGAACACCACGCCCGCCTTTATCACCAGCAGCCCGAGAGTCAGCACCAGCAGCAGCAAGGGCTGCTGCAGCACCAGCGCCAGGTTGGCCGACATGCCCACCGCGATGAAAAACAGCCCGAGCAATAAGCCCTTGAAAGGCTCGATATCGGCTTCCAGTTCGTGGCGGTATTCGGAGTCCGCCAGCAGCACGCCGGCCAGAAAAGCGCCCAGCGAAGCGGACAGGCCCACCAGTTCCATCAGCAGGGTCACGCCGATCACGATCAGCAGCGCCGCCGAGGTGAACACCTCGCGGCTGCCGAAGCGCGCGATCGCCGAGAACAGCGGCCGCGTCAGGTAGCGCCCGCCGACCACGACACCGGCGATCATCCCCACCGCCTTGGCGGCGTCCAGCCAGCCGCTGCTGCCGTGGGCGGCGCCGGTCGAGGTGCCGAGAAAGGGCAGGGCTGCCAGGATGGGAATCACCGCCAGGTCCTGGAACAGCAGAATGGCGAAACTGTTGCGGCCATGGCGCGCGGTGAGCTGGCTCTTTTCGGCCAGGGTCTGCAGCACCAGGGCAGTGGAGGACATCGCCAGGCCCAGGCCGGCGACCAGCGCGGCCTGCCAGCGCAGTCCGAACATCCACGCGATCGCGCCCATCACGATTCCCGTGCCCAGCACCTGCAACAGCCCCAGCCCGAACACCTGCTTGCGCAGCACCCACAGGCGCGAAGGCTGCAGTTCCAGGCCGATGATGAACAGCAGCAGCACCACGCCGAACTCGGAGAATTCGTAGATCGCGTGCACGTCGCTGATCAGCTTCAGGCCGTAGGGCCCGATCACCATGCCGGCGCCCAGGTAGCCGAGCACCGCGCCCAGCCCGAGCTTGCGCGACAGCGGCACGGCGAGCACGGCGCAGGCGAGGAAAATGGCGGTCTGGACGAGCATCGAGGACATGGGAATTGCGGCAGTTGGGGCGGCGGGAAGAAATATCAAGCCCCGCTCATCGCGGTCAGGCGACGGACGGCGGCTGGAAAAAACGGGCACAACAAAACGGGCACCCAGGGGCGCCCGTCGATTGTAAGGCAGATGCTTGTGGCGGCACAGCCCCGATACAAGTCAAATGACTTGTGTCGGGGCTCGCCCATCAGACCAGGCGCATCAGACCAGATCGAACACCAGTACCTCGGCGTCCTTGCCGTTTTCCAGCACGAGCTGCGCGGTGTCCTCGGCCATCAGCGCATCGCCGGCGGAAAGGGCATTGCCGTTCACCGTCAGGCTGCCGCGCGCCAGGTGCACATAGGCCTGGCGGCCCGGATTGATGTCGAAGCTGGCGCGCTCGTCGCCGTCGAACAGGCCGGCGTAGATCGCGGCGTCCTGGTGCAGCTTGACCGCGCCGTCGCGTGCCTGGCCGTCGGCCACCAGGGTCAGCTTGCCGCGCTTGGAGGCGGCATCGAAGTGCTTCTGCTCGTAGCTGGGGTCGATGCCGCGCTCGTTCGGCTCGATCCAGATCTGCAGAAAGTGCGCGCGGCCTTCCTTCGAGTGGTTGTACTCGCTGTGCAGCACGCCGCGGCCCGCGCTCATGCGCTGCACGTCACCGGGGACAATTGCCGAGCCGTTGCCCATGTTGTCCTTGTGCGCTACCGCCCCTTCCAGTACGTAGGAGAGGATTTCCATGTCGCGATGGCCATGCGTGCCGAAGCCGGTGCCGGGCGCGATGCGGTCTTCGTTGATCACGCGCAGGGGGCCGAAGCCCATGTGCTGCGGGTCGTGGTAATCGGCGAAGGAAAACGAATGGTAGGAGTTGAGCCAGCCGTGGTCGGCATGGCCGCGTTCGTTGGCTTTGCGCAGGGTGATCATGTTGTGCTCCTTTCGGTCTGGTTGTCTGCAAGGCTGTTGGCGGATGGGCTTGCAAAAATCATGAATGAATAATAGGGATTGTGGAGGCGAATAAAAAGGGGTAAGGTTTGTACAGATTATTCAAAAAATTTGAATGAACTGGCGGTGCCCCGGATGAATCTCACTCTCGAAAGCCTGGAAGTGCTGGACGCGATCGCCCGCAAGGGCAGCTTCGCGGCCGCCGCCCGCGAGCTGGACCGCGTGCCCTCCGCGCTTACCTACACGGTGCGCAAGCTCGAAGGCGACCTCGATGTGCTGCTGTTCGACCGGCGTGGCCACCGCGCCGCGCTCACTCCCGCCGGGCGGGATTTGCTGGAGGAAGGGCGCCACCTGCTCGAAGCCGCCGCCGCGCTGGAAGCGCGGGTGCGCCGCGTTGCCACCGGCTGGGAGCCGGAGCTGACGATTGCCTGCGACGACCTGATCGACCCGGCGCGGCTCCATGGCCTGCTGGCAGAGTTCTACGCCGAACAGGCCGCGCAAGCGGGGCCGGGCACCGGCGGTACCCGAATACGCCTGGGTACCGAAGTGCTGGCCGGCACCTGGGACGCGCTGGCCGCCGGCCGCGCCGACCTGATCATCGGCGCCACCGGCGAGGCGCCGGCCGGCGGCGGCTACGCCCAGCGCCCGCTCGGCACCATCGACTTCGTGTTCGCGGTCGCGCCGGCGCACCCGCTGGCGCGCCTGACGCCCGGCACTCCCCTGGCGGACGAGGAGGTGCAGCGCCACCGCGCGGTGGCGATCGGCGATACCTCGCGCAGCCTGCCGCCGCGCTCGGCCGGGCTGATGTCGGGGCAGGATGTACTCACCGTGCCGAATCTGCGCGCCAAGGTGGCGGCGCAGGTGGCGGGCCTGGGCTGCGGCTTCCTGCCGACGTACGCGGCCCTGCCGGAAGTCAGGCGCAAGCGCCTGGTGATCCGCGAAGTCGAAAGCCCGCGCCCGCTCGGGCCGATGGTGTATGCATGGCGGGCGCGCGGCGCGGGGCGCGCGCTGCGCTGGTTCACCAGGAAACTCGAGGAGCCGGCGCTGCGGCGCGATCTTCTGTCGGGCTGGCTTTAGCACCGCCGGCTTTGGTACCGCTGATTGGTACCGCTGTTCAGTACCGCCGGCCGGGCCCGGCCCGGGGGCGTCGCGGCTGGCTACTTTGGCGGCACTTTCGGCGCGGCGGCGTGGAACACCAGGCAGCCGCGGCCGCGCGATTTGGCCACGTACATCGCCGCGTCGGCGCAGCGGATCAGCGCGTCCGGCTGGGTCGCGTCCTGCGGATACATGCTGATGCCCACGCTGCAGCCGATCCGCACGTCCGCCGAGCGGCGCCCGTGCTGGCTGATCCACAGCGCCGGGATCGGCTCGGAGAGCGCGGCGATCACCTTCTCGGCCACCAGGCCGGCATCGCGCGGCCGGTTCACCGCCGAGAGCACGATGATGAATTCGTCGCCGCCGTAGCGCGCCACCGTGTCGACCTCGCGCACGCATTCCTTCAGGCGCAGCGCCACGATGCGCAGCACCTCGTCGCCGGCGCGGTGGCCATGCTCATCGTTGATGGGTTTGAAGTTGTCCAGGTCGATCAGGAGCAGGCCGACCAGTTCCTGGTTGCGCTTGGCCTGGGCGATGGCCTGGGCCAGGCGATCGCTCATCAGGCGCCGGTTCGGCAGGCCGGTGAGCGCGTCGTGCTGCGCCAGGATGCGCACCGCTTCCTCGGTGCGCTTCATCTGCGTGATGTCGGTGTAGATGCCGACCACGCTGCCATCGGAGGTGCGCCGCTTGGTGACCTGGATCCAGCGGTCGTCGCCGGTCTCGTACATGTAGGACTGGCCGTTCGCCTCGCGGTGGCGGCGCAGCCGTTCACGCGCCCAGGCTTCGCTGTCCCCCAGGAACTCGGGTGGAATCTGCTCCATGCGCTGGCCGGCGAACAATTGCAACTCGGAGAAATGCTTGCCGACCAGCTCATCGGGGTGCTGGCCGGTGCCGTACAGCTCGGCGTAGCGCTGATTGCACAAGGCGATACGGTCGTCGCGGTCGAACAGGATGAAGCCGTCGCTCATCGCCTCGATCGCGCTGTGCAGCAGGTCGCGGGTACGCTGGAATTCGGACTCGCGCTTCTTGCGCTCGGTCACGTCCACCGCGGTGCCGCTGATGCCGACGATGCGCCCGGCCGGGTCGCGCAGCGGCTGCGCGGTCACCGTCAGGGTCATGGTCCGGCCGTCGCGGTGGATGATGCGGCTTTCCATCCCCACCAGGGTCTCGCCGGACAGCACCCGGCGGAACTTGCTCATGCTGGCCTCTTTTTCCTCCGTCAGGATGAAATCGGTGAAGCGGCGGCCCAGCACGTCGCCCGCCGGCAGGCCGGCCACCTGGCGCACCCCGGCGTCATTGACAAACGAGAAGCGCGCCTCGCCGTCGAGGGAGAAAATGATGCTCGGCACCGTTTCGACCAGGCGGCGGTAGGCATCCTCGCTGGCGGCCAGGGCCAGTTCGGCCTCCTTGCGGGCGGTCATGTCCATCAGCACCCAGACCGTGCCCTTGGAGGGGTCCTCGCGGTCGAAGCGGTGGCCCTGCGCCAGCAGGTGCCGCGCCTGCCCGTCCGGCCGCGTATAGCGCGCCTCGTAGACCGCCTCGCCGTGCTGGCGCAGCGCGGCCGCCGTCTGGGCCATGATCAGGTCGCCGTCCTGGGTCGAATCGAACACGGAACTGATGAACCTGCCGTGCAGCTGGTCCGGCGCATAGCCGTAGATGCGCGCGCACTCGGCGTTGACGGTGACAAAATGCTGGTCGCGGATATGCGCGATACCCACCAGCGTGTTGTCGAACATCGCCTGCATCTCGCGCGTGAGCAGGTGCAGCTCCTGCTGCTGCAGGATGCCCGGCATCACCGAGCGGCGGTACATGGCCAGCGCCGCGATCAGGCCGATGGGCAGCAGGAACAGCACCGGCCAGGGCACGTCTTCGGTGATCCGCGTGCGCCCCAGCAGCATGTACAGTTCGGCGCCCACCGTCGGCGCGACCACCGCCACATAGGTCTTGACGCTGATGCCGATGGTGATGATGGAGGTATAGCCGATCGCCACCACCAGCAGCACCATCATCATCTGCAGGCTCGAACTCCTGGGGATGCAGCCCAGGATGATCGCCGCCCAGGCCAGCCCGGTGGTCAGCGCCACCAGCGCGTACAGGTTTTCATTGCGCAGGGTGAGCGCCGGATCGGCCAGCTGCTTGCGGATATGGCTCAGCACCGCCAGGCGCAGGCAGGCGTCGCACAGCACCAGGCCGAACCAGCCCCACACCAGCAGCGTCTCTCCCTCGCGGCTGAGCAGCACGGCGGCCAGGAACGCCGCGCCCACCATCGCCAGAATCGACTGCGGCGCGACGCGATAACACTCGCGCATGCGCGCGGTGTCCACCGCCGCCGCGAGTCTGGCTGGTTGCTTGCTATCCCTGGGCATCTGGTCTTGGCGCTTGAGGCGAACGCGCTGAAATCCTGGCGCAACAGCGGCCATCGGCGTGCAAGCGCACGCAACTTGCCGTTGCATTGTCCGCCAGTGTAACAGCCGGACCTCTCGGCGCGGCCAGCCATCCGGTCATGCCCCGATCGTGCATACCGGCCTCCCTCGCCCGTATGGCAACTACACGATAATACGGGCATGCTCGAAGAATGGATGGCCCGCTGGGCCCGGCGCCACGCAGCCCGGATTGCCGCCTGGCGCGGCGGTGGGCGGGCCTACGTCGGCCGTTTTGCGCCTTCGCCCACCGGCCCGCTGCACCACGGTTCGCTGGTGGCGGCGCTGGCCAGCTACCTCGACGCGCGCGCCCATGGCGGGCAATGGCTGCTGCGCATCGAAGACCTGGATACCCCGCGCGAGGTGCCCGGCGCCGCGCAGGCCATCCTGGACACGCTGGCGGCCTGCGGCCTGGTCGCGGACCAGCCGGTCCTGTGGCAAAGCCGGCGCCTCGACGCCTATCAGGCCGCCTTCGATACCCTGGCCGCGCGCGGGGAGGTCTACCCCTGCGCGTGCACCCGCAAGGAAGTGGCCGATTCCCTGCTGAGCCAGCGCGAGCGCGCCCATGGGCGCGAGCTGGTCTACCCCGGCACCTGCCGCCACGGCCTGGCATCGGGACGCGCGCCGCGCGCCTGGCGGGTGCGCGTGCCGGAAGAGGCTATCGTCTTTGACGATCTGCTGCAGGGGCCGCAGCGGCAGGACCTGGCCAGGGAAGTGGGCGACTTCGTGATCAAGCGCGCCGACGGCCCCTGGGCCTACCAGCTCGCGGTGGTGGTCGATGACGGCGCGGCCGGCGTGACCCACGTGGTGCGTGGCGCCGATTTGCTCGACTCCACGCCCAGGCAGATCCTGCTGCAGCGCCTGCTCGGCTTGCCTGCGCCGGTCCATGCGCATGTGGACGTGGCGACCAACGCGCAGGGGGAAAAGCTTTCCAAACAGACCGGCGCGATCGGCGTGGAGCCGGAAGAGGCGCCGGCGGCACTGGCGCGGGCCGCTGATTTCCTGTTGGCGCGGCACGGTTAGGGGCGGGCAGGGAAGGGCGCGAGGGCGCGGTGTTAAACTCGCCTCGGGAAATACTGATCAAGCGGGCTACGCCCCCTCATTGGCGTTTCGCAACCCCCGATTTCAGAGAGGAACCAGTTTCGCCTCTCATCGTTTTTGCGACTTATTCAGTGCTTCCCCTGGTTATTTGCTGGCAGTCCCAATGAAAATCGCCTGATGTCCGATATCCCGACCCTGCGCCGCATCCTCGCGGAAAACAAGGTGATCGCCGTGGTCGGCCTGTCCGCCGACTGGTTCCGCCCCAGCTACTTTGCCGCCAAGTACATGCAGGAGCACGGCTACCGCATCATCCCGGTCAATCCGCGCTACGAGGAGATCCTGGGCCAGAAGTGCTACAAGTCGCTGAAGGACATTCCGGTCAAGGTGGGTATCGTCGACTGCTTCCGCAAGACCGAGGACATCGCGCCGATCGCGCGCGATGCGATCGAGATCGGCGCGAAAGTGCTGTGGCAGCAGCTCGGCGTGAAGAACGAAGAGGCGGCGCGCATGGCGGAGGCGGCCGGGCTGGATTCGGTGATGGACCGCTGCGTGAAAATCGAGCATGCGCGCCTGTTCGGCGGGCTGAACTGGGTGGGTGTGAACACCCGCGTTATTTCGGCCAAGCGGCCGCGCTACATAGCAAACTAAAGTCGCCAACCAAAACGAGACAGGAGTGCGGCGCCGCGCCGCACTCAACCACGACCCACGACCCATGGCCGATAGACAATTTGCGTTCGAGACCCTGGCGCTGCACGCCGGGCAGATCCCTGACCCCGCCACCGGCGCGCGCGCGGTGCCCCTGTACCAGACCACCTCCTTCGTATTCGACTCCGCCGAGCACGCCGCCAGCCTGTTCAACCTGCAGACTTTCGGCAACGTCTACACCCGCCTGTCGAACCCGACCACGGCGGTGTTCGAGGAACGTGTCGCCGCGCTGGAGAATGGCCGCGCCGCGCTGGCCACCGCCAGCGGCCTGGCGGCGCAGATGACCGCGATCCTCGCCATCCTCAAGGAAGGCGACGAGATCGTCTCGGCAAGCACCTTGTACGGCGGCACCTTCGGCCAGTTCGGGCCGGGCTTCGAGCGCATGGGTATCAAGGCGACCTTCGTGCATCCGGACGATCCGGAGAACTTTCGCCGCGCCATCACATCCAGGACTAAGCTGCTGTACGCCGAGACCCTGGGCAATCCCCTCATCAACGTGCTCGATATCGAGGCGGTGGCAAGGATTGCCCACGAGGCCGACTTGCCCCTGATGATCGACAACACCATCCCCTCGCCCTACCTGTGCCGGCCTTTCGAGTTCGGTGCCGACATCGTGGTGCACTCGGCGACCAAGTACATGGGCGGGCACGGCACGTCGATGGGCGGGGTGGTGGTGGAATCAGGCAAGTTCAACTGGGCCAACGGCAAGTTCCCCGAGATGACCGAGCCTTCGCGCGGCTATCACGGCGTGCGTTTCTACGAGACTTTTGGCGACTTCGGCTACACCATGAAGGCGCGCATGGAAGTGCTGCGCACCTTCGGCCCGGCCATCGCCCCCTTCAATGCGTGGATGCTGATCCAGGGTCTGGAGACCCTTCACGTGCGCATGGACCGGCACGTGGAGAACGCGCAGAAGGTCGCCGAGTTCCTCGAGGCGCACGAGTACGTCTCCTGGGTCAGTTACCCCGGCCTGAAGTCGAACAAGTATCATGAGTTGGCGAAGAAGTACCTGCCGCGCGGCGCCTCGGCCATCATGGCGTTCGGCGTCAAGGGCGGGCTTGCCGCCGGCGAGAAATTCATCGAGGCGGCGCAGTTCATGAGCCACCTGGCCAACATCGGTGACGCCAAGACGCTGATCATCCATCCGGGCTCGACCACCCATCGCCAGCTCTCCGAAGAGGAACTGGTCAAGGCCGGGGTCTCGCCCGACATGATTCGCCTCTCGGTGGGCATCGAGAATGTCGACGATATCCTCTGGGACCTGGACCAGGCCCTGGCGGCCTCGCAGAAAAAGTAGCGCAACCTAGGAGACGGCATGCAACTGGCCGAACGCGAGCAGCTCATCACCGAAGTGCCCCTGGGCGTCGTGGCCCTGATGGGCACGCTTTCCCTCACCAGCAAGCGCCTGGTGCTGGCCGCGCCGGACAGCGAGGAGAGCATCCCGCTGGGCGCGGTGGCGAGCATCCGCGGCGCCTACACCCGCGACTATGCGACGGCGGTGATCGGCGCGATTGCCCTGATCATCGCGCTGCTGTTCGCGGCGAACTACAAGGGCATGGAGACCGCCGCCAACGGCATGGCGCTGTCGGCGCAGAAGCACTTTTTCGAGAAGGGTGCCTCCGCCGCCGACGAGAATCCCTACGGGCGCTACGTCAACATTCCTTCCGGCTGGATCTGGCTGCTGATGCTGCCGGCGATCGGCTGGGGCGGTTATTCAGCCTACAAGGGCGTGATGGGCGAGACTGAACTGGTGGTCGGCACCGCGGCGGGCGAACTGCGCCGCGCGCGCGACGGCAAGCGCCGCGACATACTGGATTTTGTCGAAGAGACGGGGCGGCGCCTGCCTTAGTATCCCTGTCAGTACAGCAGGGCTCGAAACCTGATGGTAGCTTCAAAGGCCGACTTGGAAATTGGTGTTCCGGGCAAATTGATACAAAAGCCGGAGGGGCGAATCTTGGGGTGGGTCGATGTTGCGCGTGGGGTTTATTTCCGCAAGAGATGGCGGGGTTTCATTACGCTGTCGCGATTGCTGGGGAGACGGCCCGAAGAGACGATCAGGGCGTCAGCCAAAACCGGCTTGGTACTCGACCTCAGTCCATTCTCGTACATAGACAGCGTCGTATTGAGAGAGGGCTATTACGAATTCGAAGTACTGGATGCGATATTGGACAACCTCGGCTCCAACCCGGTCTTTTGGGATATCGGAGCCAATCTCGGTTTGCACGGCCTGAGCGTCAAGAAGATGCGCCCGGAAGTTGAAGTGGTTTGCTTCGACCCGTCGCCTGGCGTAATCGGCAAGCTTTGGACGCATCGGCAATTGAACTCCCTGGACGTGCAGGTGATATGCACGGCCCTTTCGGATCGAACCGGATTCAGTTCACTGCATGTCGCCTCGGAAGGCAATCCCGGCATGTCGACAATTGAACCTTGGTCCGGCGGGCAATATGCCGGGCAGGTGCTGATAGGTACCGTTCGAGGGGACGATTTGGTGGCTCAGAAACTGGTAACTGCGCCAACCGTAATCAAGATCGACGTCGAAGGGCACGAAGCTTCGGTGTTGCGTGGCTTGCAGAGCGTTCTGGCGCGGTCATGCAAGGTGGTGATCTTCGAGGACTCCCCCGACGCGAAGACGGAAAGCAAAACATTGCTCACGGATCTCGGGTTTCAATTCAGGAGTCTGCACCGTTTGGAAGCCACGGCGCATGCCCTTTCAAACATCCTGGCCTATAGGCAAGACTGACTCGGCCTGGCCGGAGATTGCCTCGGCCACGCCGCCCGCGCGCGGTTGCGTTGAGCCGAGTACCTATTGTGCAGTCGGCTTGCGCGCCATGCCGCCGAGCAGCGCGGCGATGGCCGGCTTCTTGGTCCCGGTGGAAGACGGCTGGGGCGCCTCGGCCTTGGGCTCCGCGCTGGGCGCGGCGGCGGTTGGCTCGTAGGGCTTGAGGTACCAGGGGTCGACCTGCACCTTGTTCTTCTGCTGGCGCGAGCTGTGGTCACGGTCGAAGCGGCCGTGGCGGCGCTCGTGGCCGCCGGCGCGGAAGGCCGGTTCGGAAGCGCCCGGCTCATAGCCCTGGGCGGCAACGCGCTCGATCTTTTTCTTGATCAGCTTCTCGATGTCGATCAGGTACTTTTCTTCATCGGGGGCGAACAGCGAAATCGCGTCGCCCTCGGCGCCGGCGCGGCCGGTGCGGCCAATGCGGTGCACGTAGTCCTCGGAGGCGTGCGGCAGGTCGTAGTTGATCACGCAGGGCATTTCCTGGATGTCCAGGCCGCGCGCCGCCACGTCGGTGGCCACCAGCAGCGCGATCTCGCCGCTCTTGAACTTGTTGAGCGCGATGATGCGCTCGCCTTGAGACTTGTCGCCGTGAATGGCGTCGGCCTTCAGGCCCTTCTGTTCCAGGTAGCGCGCCAGGCGCGCGGTACCCAGCTTGGTATTGGAGAAGATGATCGCCTGGGTGATCTTCTTTTCCTCGACCAGGTGGACCAGCAGGTTGCGCTTTTCGTCCTCGGCCACCGCGTATGCCACCTGGCGCACGGTATCGGCGGTCTGGTTGCGGCGCGCCACTTCGATGGTCTGCGGATTCTTGAGGATGCCGCCGGCCAGGCGCTTGATCTCGTCGGAGAAGGTAGCCGAGAACAGCAGGTTCTGGCGCTTCTGCGGCAGCAGGGCGACGATGCGCTTGATGTCGGGCATGAAGCCCATGTCGAGCATGCGGTCGGCTTCGTCCAGCACCAGCATCTGCACCTGGCCCAGGTTGACGCTCTTTTGCTCGATGTGGTCGAGCAGGCGTCCCGGCGTGGCGATCAGCACCTCAACCCCGGCGCGCACGATCTTGAGCTGCGGTGCGATGTCGACGCCGCCGTAGACGCAGGTGGAGCGGATCTGCAGGTGCTTGCCGTAGGTGGCCACCGATTCGGCCACCTGCAGCGCCAGTTCGCGGGTCGGCAACAGGATCAGCGCGCGCACCGGATGCCGCGCCGGCGAAGGCGAGGCGTTCTGGTTCGGCTTGAGCAGTTGCAGGATCGGCAGGGTGAAGCCGGCGGTCTTGCCGGTGCCGGTCTGTGCCGCGCCCATCACGTCGCCGCCTTGCAGCACCACGGGAATCGCCTGGGCCTGAATCGGCGTAGGCTCGGTATAGCCTTCTTCGGCGATAGCGCGCAGAATTTCCGGCGCCAGGCCGAAGCTATCAAAAGACATGGAAAACTCTCGGATCGAAGGCGCCTCCCGGGCGGGGCACTGGGTAGTCCGCAATAAAGGCCGGGACGCGGTGGATGAAGTGAATCATCAAACCCTAAATTGTACTCCTACATGCCCGAGCCCGCCGGCCTGGCCCGGCACAGGCCAGTGAAGCTCTGCAAAAAGCTGCATAACGAGCCGAGGAGCGCCAGCTGGCGAGGCCGTAGGCTTTCACATCAAAGGCTCGGAGAAGGTTCGTCCTGGAGATGAGGTAGCCGAGAGTCCTTTTGCAGAATCTCCCTAGGCGCCAAGGTAGGCGCCGCCGTTGACATGGATGGTCTGGCCGGTGGTGTACCGGCCGGCCGGCGTCGCCAGCCAGAGCACGGTGCTGGCGATTTCCTCCGGCGTGCCGCGTCTTTCCAGCAGGTTTTTGCGGCCGGTATGGTGTTTCGGGTTGACCTTGGAAGTGCCGCCGCCGCGCACCGTATCCACCAGCCCCGGCACCACGCAGTTCACCGCCACGCCGTGCGGCGCGAAATCGTGCGCCACACCGCGCGTGAAGCCGACCAATGCTGCCTTGGCAGCCACCACGTGGGCGCGCTCGGCTGCGCCGGTGTGCGCGGTCAGGCCGCCGATATTGATCACCGCGCCGCCGTCTTTGATCAGCCAGGGCCAGGCGGCCTGGGTGCAATGAAACGCGCCGTCCACGCATACTTCGAAAGCGCCTCGCCAGTCGGCGTAGGACATCTCGGCAAACGGCGCCTCCAGGCGCGTCGCCGCATTGTTGACCAGGATGTTCAGTCCGCCGAAACGCCCGGTGACCTCGGCGACCATCGCGTCGACCTCGGCGCGTTTGGTGATGTCCGCCCGCACCAGCAGGGCGGAACCGCCGGCTGCCTCGATTTCCCCGACCACCGAACGGCCGGCCTCCACGCTGCCGCGGACATTGACGGCCACGGCCGCACCGGCGTCGGCCAGGGCGAGCGCGATGGCCCGGCCGATGTTGCGGCCGGCTCCGGTGACCAGGGCGGTGTTGCCCGCGAGCGGCTTGGCGTCCATCTCAATGTGCCAGGGTGGAAAGGTCGACCTGCCCGGCCGCCGGCACGCCGCGCAGTGCCTTGAGCGCCGCCTCGGCCTGCGCGGCGCTCCAGCCGCCGTAGGCGCAATTGGCCCGGAACTTCGCCTCCAGCGCTTCGGCCGACATGGGTTCATCGACGCCGCCGCGAAAATGCCCCTGGCGCGCCTCGCGCACGCTGCCGTCGGACAGTGTCACCTTGACGTGGCCGGTGAAGCGCGCCGGATAGGGGTTATCTGGATCGACGACGTAACGCACCTTGGCGGCCAGCGCGCGCACCTGCGGGTCGTGCACCACGCCCTCTTCGTAGTCCATCAGGCCGGCATCGTCGCGCAGCATGCCCACCGCGATGGCGTAGGGAATGCTGAACTTCGCCGCGTAGCCGTTCGGCGGCGCCTGCTTGGCCGCCAGCGGCTCCCACAGGCGATGCACGATGCCCTCGGCGGTTTCGCACTCGATCGCCGCGATGTCCCGCGGCTTGACGCCTTCGCGCACCAGCTTGCGTGCGCAGTCGATGTAGGGGTGGGCCATGGTGCCGCAGGCGTAGGGCTTGAAAGCGATGTCGGCGGCCAGCCAGTTCTCGCCCAGCCCCGGCAGCATCGCTTCGATATCCCCTTCGTCGGTGTTCGCGAAGGCATGGAAAAAGCCGTGCTCGCCTTCGAACAGGGTGCGCGGCCCGGTGAAGCCGGCCTGCGCCATGCGCGCGGCGCGGTAGCCGGCCTGCGCCGCCCAGCCGGGATGCATGCGCTTGGTCCATGCGCCCTCGGCCAGGTATTCGATGATGCCCGAGGACATGCTGCCGGCGATGCCCAGCGCATTCACCCACTGCCTGGGCGCAAGACCCAGCGCGCTGGCGACGCCGGCGGCGGCACCCAGGGCGCCGAATACCGCGGTCGGGTGAAATCCGGCCTTGTGGGTCTTCTTCGGCGCCACCAGGCACAGGCGGCACATCATCTCGGCCCCGATCGCCACGCCGCGCATCATCTGCGCGCCGGAGAGATGGTGCTGCTCGGCCGCGGCCAGCAGCGCGGGGATGACCACCACGCCGGCGTGGATCGGCCCGCCCTCGAAGGTATCGTCGTAGTCCTCGCCGTGCGCGGCGGTGCCGTTGCACAGCGCCGCGGTGGCGACGTTCCAGGCGCCGGCATGGCCGATCATGGTGCAGCCGCCGGGTTCGCTGGTGGCGGCGACGGTGGCCTTGACGTAATCGGCGTTGCGCGCCGCCACGCACAGCCCGGCTACGTCCATCAGCACGGCTTCGCACATCGCGGCGGGGCGCTCGGGCAGCGCGGCGGGCACGCGGGCGAAGCCCGCGGCGAGTTGCTCGGAGATGGAGATCTGGGGGAGCGGTTTCATGGTGGGGACGCGGGTGGCGGTAGGGGGCCGGCGCGACGGGCGCGCCGGGCGTTGCGGCGGGAGCCGTCAGTCGGTGAGCTGGATCTTGTTGGCGCGCGCCACCTTGGTCCAGTGCGCGACTTCATCGGCGATGTACTTGCCGAACTGCGGCGGGCTCATCGGCATGGTATTGAGCGCTTCTCCGGAGAGCTTTTCACGGAGGTCCGGGGCGGCCAGGATCTTGTTGATCTCGGCATTGAGGCGCGCGACGATGGCTGGCGGCATCTTCGCCGGGCCGACGATGCCGTACCAAGTGAGGCCGTCGAAGTCCTCGTAGCCCGATTCCTTGAAGGTCGGCACCTCCGGCAGGATCGGGTGGCGCTTGTCGCCGGTCACCGCCAGCGGCCGCGCCGCGCCCGAGCGCACGTGCGGCAGGCCCGCCGCCAGGCCGGGGAAGATCGACAGCACCTGGCCACCCATCAGGTCGGTGAACGCCTGGCCGATGCTGCGATAGGGCACCGACAGGCTGGGAAAGTTGGCCGCCGCCTTGAACTGTTCCATCACCAGATGGTTCAGGGTGCCCTTGCCGGAGGTACCGTAGTTCATCTGGGCGGGATGGGCGCGCGCATATTCGACGAACTCGTTCAGCGTCTTCACCGGCAGGGAGGAGCGCGCCACCAGCAGGTTGGGGGTGCCGCCGATCATCGCGATCGGCGTGAAGTCGCGCACCGGATCGTAAGGTACCTTTTTCACCGCCGGGTTGGTGGCGTGGGTGGCGACGTAGCCGATTTCCAGCGTGTAGCCATCAGGCGTCGCGCGCGCGGCCTGCTCGGTGGCGATGGCACCGCCCGCCCCGGCCTGGTTGTCGATCAGGAAGGGCTGGCCCATGGCGCGCGACAGCCGGTCGGCGACGATGCGGCCTACCAGGTCGACACCGCCGCCCGGCGATTGCGGCGCGATGATGCGCACGCTGCGGACCGGGTAGCTATCCTGTGCCTGTGCCTGTGCCGGGGCGGTCGCGGCGGTCGTCAAGCACAGTCCCAGCGCGAGCGCCGGGCCGAAGAACCTGGAGCAGGAGGCGATTTTCATGGCCGGCGATTATGCACGGCAACCCGGCGGCACAACATCGCAAAACCGGCAGGTGGGACATAAGGGACATAAGGGACTTTTTGATGCTGCGGCGCAGCGTGGAGCGCGCTTGTGTCGTTGCTTGTGTCGTTGCTAGCGTGCCTGCGCGGCATCGAGGTCGCGCTGCGCGCGGTTCTCGGCGGTCCGTGCCGCCGAAAGGCGCTGTTGCGCCGCGCGCTGTTCGCGCTGCGAGTTGCCCAGTTCCACCTGGATCGCTTTCAGGTTTTCTTCCGCGCGGCGCAGGCGCTGCTCCGCCTGGGTGGCGCCGGTCTCGGCGCGCCGGGCTTCCTGTTGGGCGGCGGCAAGATCGCGGCGTGCCTGCTCGACACGGTTCGCGCCGCGATCCGCAGGCGCGCCTTGCGGTGCCGCCGTCGTGCACGGCAGGCAACCCAGGAGTATCAGGATTGCCCAGGCAACCGGGCCGATGCCGCGGTGGTCGCGGGGGTCGCGGGAGGATGCGCCGTTCATGCGCGAATTATGGCATGGACCGCCTGGCCTCCCGGCGATGGAAGCCGCCGGCACGGATGAGCGCGGCCAGACGTTGGGTTGCCCGCGATGGCGCCTTTTCGAGCCTGTTTTTCGGGTAACGCACCGTAAATGTGCGCCATTCGGTTGGATGTTCCATTTTGGTGCGCTTGCCAAGGGAAAAGTGGCGCGGAGGCGTCAGCTAATTCCATGCACTCTTGTGGCACAATGCGCAGCGGCTTTTTTGAGGCCCGGTTTTGCGCGGATTTTTTTCGCAAAAGGTCGGATAAGCCTCGGGCAGCGGGAAGGACGCAGACGGGTGTTTTTGAGGGCACCGGGCTCGATTTTGCGTGGCACAGAAAGTGCTTTTCCCTCTCTCGCGTCGTGAGTGACACCCGCGTGATCCGCTTCTATCGAACTATCAGGAGATACCAAAAATGGCAACCACTGCCAAAGACGTCTTGAAAATGGTGAAGGACAACGAAGTCAAGTTCGTTGACTTCCGCTTCACCGACACCAAGGGGAAAGAGCAGCACGTCTCCGTGCCCGTGAAGGCTTTTGACGAAGACAAGTTCATCTCCGGCCACGCTTTTGACGGTTCGTCGATCGCCGGCTGGAAGGGCATCGAAGCCTCGGACATGCTGCTCATGCCCGATCCGACCACGGCTCACCTGGACCCGTTCACCGACGAGAACACCCTGATCCTGACCTGCGACGTGCTCGAACCGTCGACCGGCAAGGGCTACGACCGCGACCCGCGCTCCCTGGCCCATCGTGCCGACGCGTACCTGAAGTCCACCGGCATCGGCGACGTTTCTTACTTCGGCCCCGAGCCCGAATTCTTCATTTTTGATTCCGTGGCGTGGTCGGTCGACATGTCCGGCTCCTCCTGCAAGGTGTGGTCCTCCGAAGCCGGCTGGGACACCGATGCGCGCATCGAAGGCCAGGGCAACGTCGGCCATCGTCCCTCGGTCAAGGGCGGCTACTTCCCGGTCCCCCCGATCGACCAGCTGCAGGACATGCGTTCCGAAATGTGCCTGCTGCTCGAACAGCAGGGCATCGAAGTCGAAGTGCATCACCACGAAGTGGCGACCGCCGGCCAGTGTGAAATCGGCACCAAGTTCGCCCCGCTGGTGCAGCGCGCCGACTGGAACCAGATCCTCAAGTACACCATCGCCAACGTCGCCCACGCCTACGGCAAGACCGCGACCTTCATGCCCAAGCCGATCGTCGGCGACAACGGTTCCGGCATGCACGTGCACCAGTCCGTGTGGAAGGACGGCAAGAACCTGTTCGCCGGTGAAGGCTATGCCGGCCTCTCCGAGTTCGCGCTGTACTACATCGGCGGCATCATCAAGCACGCCCGCGCGCTGAACGCGATCACCAATTCGACCACCAACTCGTACAAGCGTCTGGTGCCCGGCTTCGAAGCCCCGGTCAAGCTGGCCTACTCGGCCCGCAACCGTTCGGCCTCGATCCGCATTCCGTATGTGCCGAACCCGAAGGGCCGCCGCATCGAAGTGCGCTTCCCGGATCCCCTGTCGAACCCGTACCTGGCCTTCTCGGCCATGCTGATGGCCGGTCTCGACGGCGTGCAGAACAAGATTCACCCCGGCGACCCGTCCGACAAGAATCTCTACGACCTGCCCCCGGAAGAAGACGCGAAGATCCCGACCGTCTGCTCCAGCCTGGAACAGGCCCTCGAGTATCTGGACAAGGACCGCGAGTTCCTGACCCGTGGCGGCGTGTTCTCCAACGAGATGATCGATGCGTACATCGAGCTGAAGATGCAGGACGTGACCCGCTTCCGCATGACCACCCACCCGGTGGAGTACGACATGTACTACTCCGCGTAACCAGATTTAACCCATCTGGAAAACGGCGCGCCTTCGGGCGTGCCGTTTTTTTTTGCCCGGTGCAGTCTCTTGCCGTTGCTAAATAGCCACGTAAAATCATTGGTTTGGCTGGGAATGTTCGTGCAAACTGGTAATATGGCGCCAGTGCGATGAAAAGATGCCGCGCTTAAGCGGCCAAAGTCCCGGATCAACCTTCGGGCACGCCGCTGCGTTATATTGGACATCTTGCACAAAGCGGCAGGCACCAGCGGTAGGCAGTAATGGAACAGGGAGGTGTGCAAATGGCTCATCAAGTGAAATCGATTACGGCTCTGGCGCTAGGCCTGGGCCTGCTGCTCGCGCAGACGGCCCCGGCCCAGGCGCAGGCAAAAAAGGGCGCCGAGAAGGCTGAAAAGCCGGAAATGGCGGCCGGCGGCATGTTCAAGTGCGTGGATGCCGACGGCGCCGTCACCTATACCAATGTCGGCTCGGTGAAGGGCTGCAAGAAGATCGAAGGCGAGGTCAATTCGATCTCGATGAGCCGCCCCTCCGCGCCGTCCGGCGCCGGCAATGCCAAGGGCCCCGCCAAGGTCGAAACCGGCGCGCAGCGCGTGCGCGACACCGACCGCAAGCGCATTCTCGAGGAAGAGCTGGCTGCCGAGGAAAAGCGCCTTGCCGAGCTGAAAAAGGAATTCAACAACGGCGAGCCGGAACGCCAGGGCGACGAGCGCAATTACCAGAAGTACGTGGACCGCACCGACAAGCTGAAGGCCGATGTAGCCCGCAGCGAAGCCAACGTCGATTCGCTCAAGCGCGAACTGGGCGGCATCAGAAACTAGTTGTCGCGGCCGGCGCTTTTGCAAGCGGCGGTCCGCGGTTTGTCGATCCGGGCCGGCTGCTCTCAGATAGCGCCGGCCTGTTGCTTTTCTGGAGTTGGAGTGGCAGCCACCAAGCGTTTACGCAACCCCGTTCCTCCCGCCCCGCCGGCCCCGCACCGTGCCTATCCGGGCCTGGATTTGCTGCCCTCGGCGGTGCTGTTGCTTGACGGGGAATTCCGCATCACCCACGCCAACCCGGCGGCCGAGGCGCTGTTCGAGTCGTCCCTGCGCAACCTGCTGGGCCAGCCGGTGGACCGGCAGACGCAGTCCGAGGAGCTTGGCGTGCTGCTGCAGGAAGCGCTGCAAGGCAAATGGAGCCACCGCACCCAGGAGGTCGAGCTCTCGTTCGCCGGCCGCGAGCCGGTGCCGATGGCCTGCACCCTGACCCCGGTCGAGCAGGACGGCAACCGCGTGCTGCTGGAGCTGCGCGCCATCGACCAGCAACTGAAGATCGAGCGCGAGGAGCGGCTCAACGAGCAGGCCGAGGCGAACCGCCAGCTGATCCGCAACCTGGCGCATGAAATCAAAAACCCCCTGGGAGGGATTCGTGGCGCGGCCCAGTTGCTGGAGTTCGAGCTGCCGGACAAGCGCCTGCGCGAGTACACCCAGGTGATCGTCAAGGAATCCGACCGACTGCAGTCCCTGATGGACCGGATGCTCACCCCGCACCGCCCGCCCCATATCACGGCGGTCAATATCCATGAGGTGCTGGAGCGGGTGAGGAGCCTGCTGGCGGCCGAATTTCCGAAGAAAATCAGCCTGGTGCGCGACTACGACGCCTCGCTGCCGGAGCTGCGGGGCGACAAGGAGCAACTGATCCAGGTGGCCCTGAACGTGGCGCGCAACGCGGCGCAGGCGCTGCTGGGCGCGGCCACCAAAAATCCGGAAATCCGCCTGAAGACCCGGGTGGTGCGCAACATCACCCTGCACAAGGAGCGCTGCCGGCTGGCATTGGACTTGCATATAGAGGACAACGGACCAGGTATTCCGGAAAGTATCCGTGACCGCGTGTTCTACCCCCTGGTATCGGGGCGCGACGGCGGCAGCGGATTGGGTCTGACCCTGGCGCAAACATTCGTGCAACAGCATCGCGGTACGATTGAATGCGAAAGCAGACCGGGATACACCTGTTTCAAAATCCTCTTGCCATTTTCGTAAAGGGTGAAGATGTGAGGCGTGGGAACTGGGTTTTTGTGATTCCTTGAACGCCACCAGCGGCTTCAACCGCGGCCCCCGGGCCGCAGCACAAACCCCGATCTTGCGTTGCGCATGATTCACGACCCGATGAAGCCGATCTGGATCGTAGACGACGACAAGTCCATCCGCTGGGTGCTGGAAAAGGCCCTCACGCGCGAAAACATCCCCTGCAAGCTGTTCGCCTCCGCCCGCGAGGCGCTGCAAGCTCTGGAGGAGGAAGCGCCGCAAGTCCTGGTGTCCGACATCCGCATGCCCGGCGCCTCCGGCCTGGAACTGCTGCAGGCGATCAAGGAAAAGCATCCCGGCTTGCCGGTGATCATCATGACCGCCTACTCGGATCTCGAGTCGGCGGTGGCCGCCTTCCAGGGCGGCGCGTTCGAATACCTGCCCAAGCCCTTCGATGTCGAGAACGCGATCGAACTGATCCGCCGCGCCATCGAGGAGAGCATGCGCGAGACCGCCGCCGAAGAGACGGCGGAAGAGTCTCCCGAAATCCTCGGCGCCGCGCCGTCGATGCAGGAGGTGTTCCGCGCCATCGGCCGCCTGTCGCAATCGCATGCGACGGTGCTGATCAACGGCGAGTCCGGCTCCGGCAAGGAACTGGTTGCCCGCGCGCTGCATCGCCACAGCCCGCGCGCGGCCAAAGCCTTCATCGCCATCAACACGGCGGCGATCCCCAAGGACCTGCTCGAATCCGAACTGTTCGGCCATGAGCGCGGCGCCTTCACCGGCGCGCAGACCATGCGCCGCGGCCGCTTCGAGCAGGCCGAGGCCGGCACCCTGTTCCTGGACGAAATCGGCGACATGCCGGCCGAACTGCAGACCCGCCTGTTGCGCGTGCTGTCGGATGGCCAGTTCTACCGTGTCGGCGGCCACCAGCCGGTCAAGGCGAATGTGCGTGTGATTGCCGCGACTCACCAGGACCTGGAAAAGCGCGTTCGCGATGGCCTGTTCCGCGAGGACCTGTTCCACCGCCTCAACGTGATCCGCCTGCGCCTGCCGTCCCTGCGCGAGCGCCGCGAGGACATCCCGCTGCTGGCCAAGCATTTCATGGCCACCAGCGCGCGCGAACTGGGTGTGGAGCCCAAGCGCATCTCCGAGACGGCCCTCAAATACCTGGCCGCGCTCGACTGGCCCGGCAACGTGCGCCAGCTGGAAAACACCTGCCACTGGCTCACCGTGATGGCGCCGGCGCAAAACATCGAAGTGGCCGACCTGCCTTCCGACCTGCGTGCCGCCAAGAGCGCGGACGGCAGCGGCGGGACCGGCGGCGGCGCGGTCGATGCCGACTGGGTCAAGTCGCTGGAACAGGAAGTCACCCGGCGCCTGGCCACTGGTGAGACCGCGATCGGCGACGACCTGACGCGCCAGTTCGAGACCGCGCTGATCAAAAATGCGCTCAAGCACACCGGCGGGCGCCGCATCGAGGCTGCGCAGTTGCTCGGCATGGGCCGCAACACCATCACCCGCAAGATCGCCGACCTGAAGATCGAGGGCGACGAGAAGGGTTAGCTGCGGGGTTAGCTGCGGGGTTAACTCCGGGGTTAACCGCGGGGTTAATGTGGGTCGCCCGCGGGCAGATCGCCCAGAGGCCGGTAGCCTGCGTGCGGTCCGAAGCAGGCACTTACCTGCGGCGCTGTTCGCTGAACAGCGCCGTGGGGATCAGAAACCCAGGCCGAGCTGCTGGCTGCTGGCGCCGGGATAGATCAATCCCAAGTCTGTTTCACGCGCCGCAGCGTGCAAATGGTGCTCGCGTTTTTCGTCTGCACTAATAAGGTGCGTGACTTTCCAGCCTCCGGATACCAGTTGGTCCGCGATGAACTGCCGGTGGCAATCGTCCGGATTGCGCTCGGCGCACATCATCGCCAGCGGTTCAGTCAGCGCACACTCTTCCAGGCGCGCCAGCCCTTCAAGGAAGCGCGGCGCCCGCATATGGTCGGCATAGCCGCGCCATGCCGGGGCCAGCGCGGTGTTCACCGAGTCGGCCAGCGCCTGGCGATGCCCGCCCAGCGCCGCGCCCAGCCAGAGATAGCGTATGCCGTGCGCCGCCAGCGATTGCTCCAGCGCCTCGCGGCCGAACTGCGGGTGGCGCCGCGAAGCGGGATAGGCCCTCACATCGGCGAGCACGCGCACACCAGCCTGCGCCAGCACGGCGATGAACTCCTCCGCTGGGCGCGTGCTATGGCCGATGCTGTAAGCCGTCTTCATCGCAAGGACCATGAAGGATGCTGCAGGAATCCCGTCCGTACTCAGGCGTGCCCGGTGCTGCCAAAGCCGCCGGTGCCGCGCGCGCTGGCGGTGAAGTCAGTGACCACATTGAACTGCACCTGCATCACCGGCACCACTACCAGTTGCGCAATGCGGTCCATCGGATTCAGGGTGAAGGCGGCGTTGCCGCGATTCCACATGGCGCACATGAGCGGCCCCTGGTAGTCCGAGTCGATCAGCCCGACCAGGTTGCCCAGCACGATGCCGCTCTTGGAGCCCAGGCCCGAGCGCGGCAGCACCAGGGCGGCATAGCCGGGGTCGGCGATGTGGATCGCCATGCCGGTGTTGATCATTTGCGTCTGGCCCGGCTCGAGGCTCAAGGGCGCATCCAGGCAGGCACGCAGGTCCAGGCCGGCGCTCCCCGTGGTGGCGTAGGCGGGCAGGGCGTCTTGCAGGCGCGCATCGAGGATCTTGACGTCGATTTTCATGAACGGTTCATAAGGTAAGCGTGAGGTGGAACATCGTTAGAATCGCGGATGAGATTGTAAGGGCCCGGCTGCGTTTCTCCCAATCCCGGGCCGCCAGCCAGAACAACAAGGAGCCATCATGCACATCGTGATCCCCGACGACTACCAGGACGCCGTCCGCAAACTCGCCGCCTACGGCAAGCTGGGCGGCCACCAGGTCACCATCTACAACGATACGGTGAAGGACGTCGCCGCCCAGGCCGAGCGCTTCAAGGACGCCGACGCGCTGGTGCTGATCCGCGAGCGCACCGTGATCACGCCCGCGCTGCTGGAGAAGCTGCCCAAGCTCAAGCTGATCAGCCAGACCGGCAAGGTCTCCTCCAACATCAAGGTGGCCGACTGCACTGCGCGCGGCGTTGCCGTCGCCGAGGGTACCGGCTCGCCGCACTCGACCGCCGAACTTACCTGGGGCCTGGTGCTGGCCTCGATGCGCCATATCCCGCAGGAAGTGGCGAACCTGAAGCAGGGTGGCTGGCAGCAGACCGTCGGCCGCCAGTTGCGCGGACTGCGCCTGGGCATCTGGGCCTACGGCAAGATCGGCCGCCTGGTCGCCGGCTACGGCAAGGCTTTCGGCATGCAGGTCTGGGTATGGGGCCGTGACGGCTCGATCGCCGCCGCCCGCGCCGACGGCTTCGAGGCCGCTCCTTCGCGCGAAGCTTTCTTTGAAGGCAGCGACGTCATCTCGATGCACGTGCGCCTGAACGCCGAGACGCGCGGCATCGTCAAGCCCGCGGATCTCGCGCGCATGAAGACCGACGCTCTGTTTGTGAACACCTCGCGCGCCGAACTGGTCGAGTCCGGCGCTTTGGAGGCCGCGCTGCCCAAGGGCCGCCCCGGCTTCGCGGCGGTGGACGTCTATGAGAGCGAGCCCATTCTCAAGGCCGATCACCCGCTGGTGAAAATGCCCAATGCGCTGTGCACCCCGCACCTGGGTTATGTGGAGCAGGGCAACTACGAACTCTACTTCGGCACCGCCTTCGACAACGTGGTGGCGTTCGCTAACGGCAAGCCGGTGAACATCGCCAATCCCGAAGTGCTCAAGTAGGTCCAAGCGGTAGACCGCCCCGGCGGGGCGCGCCCTGCGGCGCCCCTGCCCGCCGCTGTGGCTTGCGCGGCTGCTTGCAGCTACTTGTCGTCGGCGATCTTCAGTACCAGCTTGCCGAAGTTGCCGCCCGAGAACAGCAGGTTCAGCGACTCGGGAAAAGCCTCCACGCCTCCCTCGACCACATCCTCGCGCGACTTGAGCTTGCCTTCGCGCATCCACTGCGCGATTCTAGCCACCCCTTCGCCGTAGCGGTCCGCCCAGTCGAACACCACGATGCCTTCCATGCGCGCGCGGTTCACCAGCAGCGAGAGGTAGTTCGCCGGGCCCTTCACCGGTGTGGTGTTGTTGTACTGCGAGATCGCGCCGCAGATCACGATGCGCGCCTTCCTGTTGATGCGCGTGAGCACGGTATCGAGTATCTCGCCGCCGACGTTGTCGAAGTAGACATCGACACCGTTCGGGCAATGCTGCTTTAGCCCGTCCTTCACCGCGCCACTTTTGTAATCGATGCACGCATCGAAGCCCAGCTCATTGACCACGAAAGCGCACTTATCAGGCCCACCCGCGATGCCGACCACGCGGCAGCCCTTGATCTTCGCCACCTGCCCGACGGTCTGCCCCACCGCGCCCGCCGCGCCCGACACCACCACTGTCTCGCCCGCCTTCGGCTGGCCCACTTCGAGCAGCCCGAAGTAGGCCGTCATCCCCGGCATGCCCAGCGCATTGAGCCACTGCGGCAGGGTACCCGCGCGCGGGTCGATCTTCGCCAGGCCGCTGCGCGCGAGGGAGGCGGCGTCAAAGGCCATGTACTCCTGCACCCCGAGCCCGCCGCTCACATGGTCGCCGACCGCGAACTTCGGCGTGTTTGAGGCGACCACGCGGCCGACGCCGCCGGCACGCATCACCTCCCCCAGGCCCACCGGCGGGATGTAGCTCTTGCCCTCGTTCATCCAGCCGCGCATCGCCGGGTCCAGCGAGAGATACAGGGTCTTGACCAGCACGCCGCCTTCGCCCGGCTGCGCCACCGCTTCGGTGGTGAAGTTCCAGTCGCTGCGTTTGGCCTCGCCCTGCGGGCGGGCGGCCAGGCGAACCTGGCGATTGCTCAAGGTGGATGCGTTCATGCTTGTCTCCGTTATAGATGGGGCCGCCTCCGGCAGGGGCGGTGTGGCGCGAGGCCGCTATTAGAGTCCGCGCCGCGCGCGCCGGGCAACTCGGATTAAGCCGCCGGCCCCGGTGCGTGCCGCCGCGTCATGATGCGCCCCGGTTAGCGAACGCGCAATGCGGCCACTTTCTTCTTCCCTCCCCGAGCCGGCCGCATTCGACAACGGCAAGGCGATGCGCGGCAACGGCACGATCGGCCAGTCGATCCGCGTACCGGCGTGGACCTAGCCGCCGCTTCCGTCCTTGCAATTGGAAGGGGCGGCGCCGATCGATACCGGCGTTCCCGGCTCATTCGGTTGACGCTCGCTTACGTGTACATCCCACCATGCCCGCAACCGTGCCAGACGCTCCCGGACCAGGGCTGCCGTGGCATGCCGATTGTTTACGTCGCGCGCGTTGACCGCGATCGCGTCGATGCCGTGGCGCGACGCCAGGTAGAGCGCGCGCTGGTTGTGAAATCCCTGCGAGACGATCGTCAGCTTGCCGCTCAGGCCGAACACCGCCTGCGCCCGCAGCACCGAGTCCAGGGTGGTGAAGCCGGCGTAGTCACAATAGATCGCCGTGGCCGGCACGCCGCGCTGGAGCAGGTCCGAGCGCATCAGCGCAGGCTCGTCGTAATGCGGTCCGGTGGTGCCGCTGACCAGCAGATAACGCAGCTTGCCGGCGTGGTAGAGCGCCGCCGCCGCATCCATGCGGTAGGCAAAGAACAGGTTTGGCTCGCCGTTCGGCAAGACCCGCGAGTTGCCCAGCACCAGGCCCACCTCGCGCACCGGCGCGCCGGCCACATCGGCATAGAGCCGGCCGGCCGCTGCTTGATTGATCTCGCGGCGCGCGCATCCGTAAGCGGCCAGCATCAAGCCCAGTGAAGCGAGCAGAAGGAGCAGGGCGCGCCGGCCCCAGGGCTTGGATGCGAATTTCGGCAAGGCTGGACTCGGAAATCAGGGCCCGCGATGATGGGCCCGGGGCCGGATTGAAGCAAGCATCCGGCAAGCCCCGCCTTCAGCACCACTGCGCCGATGGCCCTGCCAGGCGCGGCGCGCGTCCGGCACGCGCCGCTACCGCGCGCTTCCCGCCGATTCAGTCGATGCGGTCGTACGCCGGCAGGGTGAGGAACTCGACGAAGTTGTCGTTCAGGCACAGCTCCTCGAACATCTTCGCCGCCTCTTCGTACTTGCCCGCCTTCCAGCCGGCTTCGCCCAGGTACTCCTTGATCTTCGGCAACTCCTGCGGCACCATCGAAGAGATCATCTCCTTGGTGATCTTGCGGCCGTCGTCCAGCTTGCCCTTGGGCGAGCGGATCCATTGCCAGATCTGCGAGCGCGAAATCTCGGCGGTGGCGGCATCTTCCATCAGGTTGAAGATCGGCACGCAGCCGTTGCCGCCCAGCCAGGAGCCGATGTACTGGATGCCGACGTTCACGTTCATGCGCACGCCGCCTTCGGTGATCGGCGCTTCGGGGCCGAAGTTGAGCAGGTCCTTGGCCGCTACGTTCACATCGTCGCGCAGGCGCGAGATCTGGTTCGGCGTCTTCATCACCTTGTCGAACTCGGCCTTGGCGATTTCCACCAGGCCCGGGTGCGCGACCCAGGTGCCGTCGTAGCCGTCGGTCGCTTCGCGTTCCTTGTCGGCCTTGACGCGCGCCATCGCCGCATCGTTCGCCGCCGTGTCGTTCTTGATCGGAATCTGCGCCGCCATGCCGCCCATCGCGAAGGCGCCGCGCTTGTGGCAGGTCTTGACCAGCAGCAGGCAGTAGGGGCGCATGAAGGGCGCGGTCATGGTGACTTGCGCGCGGTCCGCCAGGCAGAAGTCCTTGTTGACGCGCAGCTTCTTGATCGCGCCAAAGATGTAGTCCCAGCGGCCGGCGTTCAGGCCCGCCGAGTGTTCCTTCATCTCGTAGAGTATCTCTTCCATCTCGAAGGCGGCGAGCAGGGTCTCGATCAGCACGGTGGCCTTGATGGTGCCGCGCGGGATGGAGAGTTCATCCTGCGCCATGCAGAAGATGTCGTTCCACAGGCGCGCTTCCAGGTGCGACTCCATCTTCGGCAGGTAGAAGTAGGGGCCGCTTGAGCGCGCCAGCAGTTCCTTGGCGTTGTGGAAGAAGTACAGCGCGAAGTCGAAAATGCCGCCGGAGATCGGCGTGCCATCGACCAGCAGGTGCTTCTCGTCCAGGTGCCAGCCGCGCGGGCGCACGATCAGGGTCGCGGTCTTGTCGTTCAGCTTGTACGACTTGCCGGCCTCGTTGGTGAAGCTGATGGTGCGGCGGATCGCGTCGCGCAGGTTGAGCTGGCCTTCGATCTGGTTGGTCCAGGTCGGGGTGTTCGAGTCCTCGAAATCGGCCATGTAGGTGAGCGCGCCGCAGTTCAGCGCGTTGATCACCATCTTGCGGTCCACCGGGCCGGTGATTTCCACGCGGCGGTCCTGCAGGTCGGCCGGGCAGGGATTTACCTTCCACGAATCGTCGGCGCGGATGTGCGCGGTCTCGGGCAGGAAGTCGGGCAGCTTGCCGGCATCCCATTCCTTCTGGCGCTTGTCGCGCGCGGCCAGAAGTTCGGTGCGGCGCGCGCCGAAGCCGCGCTGCAGGCGGGCGGCGAAAGCCAGCGCGTCCGGCGTGAGGATGGTGGCGAACTCGGGGCTGATCGGCGCCTTGATCTCGATGCCAGGCGCGAAGACGGTTTGCGGGGCGTTCATGACGGGCTGGCTCCTGTAATTACTGAAGATATTTCACAATATGAAATTGTATTTTGCACGTTGAAATATACTGCAAGGCAGCAATTCCGTCAAGAGTCTGGCGGCAGAGGTGGCAAGGTCCAAAAAACATTTCAGAACCATTTTGTCCTTGTGGCAGAATTGTCTCTCAATGGCAACGTCATAAGGAGGGGAGATGCAATCAATCTATTTGATGCGCGTGCTGGCCTTGTGTTTTTGTGTCGCGGTATTGGGTGGCCTGCCCGGTCCCGTCCGGGCGCAAGGAGTGACGGACAAGGAAATCATCATCGGACAGACCGCGGGCTTTACCGGTTCGCTCGCGGGCATCGTCGCCGAACTGACACAGGGTGCGAAGCTGTACCTGGACTGGGTCAACGAGAATGGCGGCGTGGGCGGGCGCAAGATCACCCTGGTCTCGCTGGACGACGGATCGGTCGATCCCAAGCGCGCGGGAGAAAACGCGCGCCAGCTGATCGCGGAGAAATCGCCGCTGGCCTTTTTCCTCACCCGCGCCACGCCGCTCACCGAAGCGGTGGTGGCGGTGGCCAAGGAAGCCGGCATCCCGGTGATCGCGCCCTCGACCGGGGCGATGCTGTTCCACACGCCGGTCAACCCGCTGGTGTTCAACGTGCGCGCCAAGTACCAGACGGAAGTGGAGCAGGCCGTCGAGTACCTCAACACGGTGGGCATCAACCAGATCGCCATCATCTACGTCAACGACTCCTTCGGCAAGGACGGCCTCGAGGGCTTCAACCGCAAGATGAACCAGCTCAAGCTCAAACCGACGGCGGTGGTGGTCTACGAGCGGGCCAATTTCGAACTGGTCAGTCAGGCGCAGGAAATCGTCAAGGCCAATCCGCAGGCGGTCGTGCTGGTGGCCACCGGCAAGAGCGCGCCCGACGTGATTCTGCGCGTGCGCAAGGCCGGCAACAACGCCCAGTTCATCGCGCTCTCCAACAACAGCGCCAAATCCTTCGTCAAGGAACTGGGGCCCTATGCGCGCGGCGTGATGGTCACGCAGGTGTTCCCCAATCCCACCAAGTCCAGCGCGCCGATCGCCCGCGAAATGCGCAAGCTCGCCCAGGGCAAAAAGGGCGTGGTGCTCTCGCACACCGCGATGGAAGGCTTCGCCGGCGCCAAGGTGCTGGTCGAGGGCCTGCGGCGCGCGGGCAAGACGCCGACCCGCGCCTCCCTGATCGCCGCGCTCGACGGCATCCGCGACCTCGACATCGGCGGCGTGTCCATCACCTACGGGCCGCAGGATCACACCGGCGCCGAATACGTCGAGTTGAGCATCATCGACGCGAACGGCGAGTTCATCCAATAGGACGTACCCCGCGGCGCCGGTTGCGCCCGCCGTACCGGCGCGATCCGCGGAAGGCGCGTGCCTTGCCGGCCGCGCTTGCGGCCCGCACCGTGCCGATACCGTCCGCCACGTATACCTTGCCGCTCGAACGGATTGCGCGGCGGCCTTCAATTTCGAAGGGCGCCTGCGCGCATGCCTGTGTGGTGGCACCACGGCGCCCCCGTGCCGCCGGCGCCTCAGCCCAGCACTGTCACCGTCCTCGCCCCGGGGTTGACCTCGACTTGCGCGCCATCGGCGATCGCCGCCGTGATGTCCACCTCGAAGCCGGCCAGCATGGGCAGGTCGCCGAAGGCCGCGCCCTGCGCCAGGATCGGGTTGACCGTATTGAACACGATGGCCAGCGGGATCACCCCGCGCGCGGCCATCTCGTGCAACATCCAGGCGCTGGCCACGCCGCCCTTGGCGGTGTCCAGCACCAGGACCTGGCCGACGTAGCTGCGCCCGGCCAGCTTGTGCGCCGGGCGCGAGAACACGCCGGCGATGCGGTCCAGGTCGTAGCGCGCCGAGAAGCCGTCGTCGGCCACCATCGCGGGGCCGCGCACGGTGCGGCCCATGGCGTGGCGCGCCACGAAGATTTTCGGGCTCGATGTGGCGTTCATGCGAGCCTCCCGTTCTGCGCCGCGTCCACGCAGGCTTCCATCGAGGCCAGCATCGGCACGTAACCGTAGCCGCCCAGGATGTTGACCAGCTTGGCGCTGTTGGTGGCCAGGCGCTTCCACCCCTTGGCCTCCGAAATCTCGCGCGCGTAGGATTGGTAGAAGCACATGCCGGAGAGCACCGAGCCGCCGGCCTCCTCGATGGCGCGGGTGTAGCCCATGCGGTCGCAATCGGGCTTGATCTGCGGGCTGGTGATGGCCAGCAGCGGCACCGTCAGGCGCCGCCCCTCGCACAGGCCGGCGAGGTCGCGCAATTCCAGCAGGCTCAGCTGCGGCGCGGAGAACACCACTACATCGATCTTGTCCTCCTTGCGATAGGACTGCTGCAGCGCTTCGAAATCGGCCCGGCCGATGCGATGCGCCGGCATGCCGTCGTCGGCCACGTCGCTGTAGCGCGATGCTTCCGGCGTCAGGCCGACCAGGTGGAACAGCGCGGTCGAGCCGAAGCTGGCCATCGCCGCGCCAAAGTGTTTCAGCTGGTCCGAACCCGGCGCCCCTTCGATGCCCTCGATCACCGGCACCGCCCAGTAGTTGCCCGCCAGGCGGCCGATCACCCCGCCCAGCGCGCCCCATTCGTTGAGCGACTTCGGCGTGGCATCGACGCGCACGCGCACGGTGGCGCGGCGTTGCGCCGGCAGGTGGTAGCCGTAGCGCGGTGTGCGGCCGGTGATGCCGGCGGCCAGCGCGGAAGGGCCGCCCTCGAAGTTCGAGCGCGCGCCACAAACTGAGTTTGAGTAAATGACCACGCCGGTGTCGCCATAGGCCACATGCTCGTTGCGCGTGGCCGGCTGTACCGTCTGGTAGTTGATGCAGGTGTCGGTCATCATCACGCCGAGCTTGACGAAGGCCGCGATAGCGCGCTCTTCCAGCGTGAGCATCGCCTTGGTCTGGCCGAGGAAGGCGGCCTTGGCGAAGTCGGTGCCGCGCGGGTCGGTGATGGTGGGGATGCGCACGCGGCGCCGGCCCTCGCGCGTCGAGGCGAGTGACTCCAGCCACTTCACCCCGGCTTCACCCAGGCTTTCGGTATCGGCCATGATGTGCGCCTGGGTCACCGGCACGAAATCGGCGGCGCCGAAAAAATCGCCTACCTGGATCTGGTGCTTCAGCGCTTCCTGCGGCACCGGGCCGGCCTTGCCGGCGAGAATGTCCTGCTCTTCGTCATTGAGTTTCATGATGGCTGGGGGCGAGGTACCTGGCTTGGGTGTTGGGAGAAATGCCGCGGCTGGCGCGGCATCGGCCGCCGCGATGAGCGGAGCGGACGGCGCATCGACGCGGCGCGGCGGCGGACCTTGGGTGGTGGCGAAGGCGCATGGCGTTCAATCCACCGTGGCGCCGGAGTCGCGCACGGCCTTGCCCCACTTGGCCATCTCGGCGCGCTGGAAGTCGGCAAACGCCGGCCCGGCCACGCCGCGCGGGGTCACGCCGAGCGGCTGCAGCTTCTCGCGCAGGGCGGCGCCGCGGCTGATTTTCTCGACCTCGGCCGCGAGCAGCGCAGTGAGCGGCGCCGGCAGGTTGGCCGGCGCATACACCGCCCACCACGCGGTCGATTCGAATCCGGGGTAGCCGGACTCGGCCACGCTGGGCAGCTGCGGCAGCACCGCCGCGCGCGCCGCGCCCGATACGCCCAGCGCCCGCAGGCGGCCGGACTCGATGTGCGGCAGCACCGATTGCAGCGGGTCGAACATCATCTGGATCTGCCCGCCGAGCAGGTCGGTCACCGCCGGTGCGCTGCCCTTGTATGGCACGTGCTGGATGTCGATGCCGGCCGCGCTTCTGAACATCACCCCGGTCAGGTGGCCCGGCGTGCCGTTGCCGGCGGTGCCGTAGGTCAATTTTCCCGGGCTGGCCTTGCACAGCGCCACCAGCGCAGCCAGCGAATCGGCCGGCAGGGAAGGGTGGACCACGATGGCCACCGGCGCGGCCGCCACCAGGGCGATCGGCGTGAAGTCGCGCACCGCGTCGTAGGGCAGTTTGCGGTACAGCGCGGGGTTGATGGCATGCGTGCCCACCGTGGCCATCAGCAGGGTCAGGCCGTTCGGCGCGGCCTTGGCCACCGCGTCCGCGCCCACCGAACCGCCGGCGCCGCCCCGGTTGTCGATGATCACGCTGGCGCCAAGGGCCTCGCCCAGCAGCTGCGCCAGCGGACGCGCCACGATATCGGTCGGCCCGCCGGCGGGGAAGGGCACCACCAGGCGGATCGACTTCTGGCTCAGCGGGTTTGCCGCGTCCTGCGCCCGGACCAGGGAGGGGCCGGTTGCGCAGGCCGCCCCGGCGGCCATCGCGGTCCTGAGGAATGCCCTGCGCTGCATGCGAGTCTCTCCCTGAAAAAGATGAATACCGGATGCGCCACTACGCACATATGCTACCAAGTCGCGGCTCCGGGCGCAGCATTCTTGTCGCCGGTTGCCGCGCATGCGGCAGATGCCCGTACGTGATCCGCGCCCGCACCCGCGGCGCATGCCACACCCGCCGTGACAGCGGCGGGTGTGGCATGCCCGGCTCAATCGGCGGGTTGCAAACCGATGTCCTTGATGATCTTGCCCCACTTGTCGCTCTCGTTCCTCAGGAACGCGCCGAACTCTTCCGAGCTGTTGCCCACCCCGTCCGCGCCCAGTCCGGCGAAGCGTTCCTTCACCGCCGGGTCGTGCACAATGTGCGCGATCTCGCCCTGCAGCTTGCGCAGCACCGCTGGGGGCGTGCCGGCCGGGGCCAGCATGCCGTACCAGGAAATCGCCTCGTAGCCCGGCAGCCCGGCTTCGGAGACGGTCGGAATGTCCGGCATCGCCGCGCTGCGCTTGTTCGAGCCCACGCCGAGCACGCGCAGCTTGCCGCTCTTGTAGTGCTGCAATGAGGTGGTGAGGCTGGTCACGCCCACCGGGATATGCCCGCCGATCACGTCCGTCATCAGCGGCCCGCCGCCCTTGTAGGCGACCTGCGTCATCTCGACTTTCGCCATGCTCTTGAACAGTTCGCCGGTCAGCATGGTCACCGCCTCCGAGTTGCCGATGCCCAGCTTGCCCGGATTGGCGCGCGCGTAGCCGATCAGGCTCTTGATGTCGCCAAACGGCTGCTGCAGCCCGGCGACGATCACCATCGGCGAAGTCGCAACCAGCGTGACGGGCGCGAAGTCTTTCAGCGGATCGTAAGGCACCTTCTTTTGCAGATAAGGGTTGATCACGTGCGTGCCTACCACCACCATCAGGCTGTGTCCGTCCGGCACCGACTTGGCGACGATCTCCGAGCCGATCACCCCGTTCGCGCCGGGCCGGTTCTCCACCACGAAGGGCGCACCGAGCGATTGGGTCAGCTTGTCGGCGACGATGCGCGAGAGGATGTCGGTGCCGCCCGCCGCCGCGTAGGGCACGATGATCTTCACCGGCTTGGACGGGTAAGCCTGCGCGTATGTGGAAGAAGGAATCAAGCTGGCGCCGAGCAGAGCGAAGGCGGCCAGCGTCGGCCATGCGCGGGAATGCGTCACGGAATGTCTCCTGGTTATTGTGGAAGAATGTTCCCGGAATATAGCTTGAATGCTAGGATGCTTGCCCAGGCGCACCCTTGCATGGCCAGCACCTGCAAGACCCAAAAAAAGCGCGGTTTCAAACCAAACGGAGACGAGGCATGGATCAGGCAGGGGTACGCGCCGGCGCGGGCATGGGCAGCCGCATGGCAGGCAGCGGCACACCGGGCGCGCTTGCGCATCGCGCATTGCCGGCCCAACAGCCGCGGTATCGGCAAACCGCTCCACATCGCAGGCAAGGCCTTGCGGCCTCGGTGGTGCAACGCTGCATGCGCGCGCTTCAAGTCATCGTATCGGCCGCACTTCTTTGCGCCACGCCCCTCGCCCACGCGCAAGGCGCCTATCCCGGCAAGCCGATCCGCCTCGTCGTCGGCTTTCCGCCCGGCGGCGCCAACGACCTCCTGGGCCGCCTGATCGGCCAGAAGATGCAGGAGTCCTGGGGCCAGACGGTGGTCGTCGACAACAAGCCCGGCGCCAACGCCATCATCGCCACCGAGATCGTCGCCAAGGCGCCGAACGACGGCTACACCCTGCTGATCGGCGCGTCCGGCGCGATGGTGTTCAATCCGGGCCTGTACGCCAGGCTGCCCTACGACCCGGTGAAGGACTTCGCCCCCGTCACCATGATCGGCTCCTTCCCGCTGATCCTCACCGTCAACCCCAAGGTGCCGGCGAAGAACGTGCAGGAACTCATCGCCCTGGCACGCAAGGACCCCGGCAAGCTCAACTACAGCGCCGGCTCCTCGCCCTTCCAGCTCGCCGCCGAACTCTTCAAGGCGCAGACCAAGGTAGACCTCACCCACATCCCCTACAAAGGCAGCGTGCAGGCCGTACAAGCCGTGATGGCCGGCGACGCCGACCTGACCTTTGTCGACAGCCCCCCGGTGATCCCGCAAATCAAGGCCGGCCGCGTCAAGGGCCTGGCGATCACCTCCAAAACCCGCTCGGCGATTGCCCCCGAACTGCCCACCATGTTCGAGGCCGGCCTGCCCGACTACGAAGTGGTGCTCTGGACCAGCCTGTTCGCCCCCGCCGGCACCGCGCCCGAGATCATCGCCAAGCTGCAACAGGAAGTGGCGAAGATCATCCAGATGCCCGACATCAAGGAGCGCTTCGCCGGCCTGGGCATCGACCCGGTCGGCAATGCCCCGGAGCTGCTGGCCGCCACCATGCGCGCCGAGATCGCCAAGTGGTCGGCGATCGCCAAGTCCGCGGGTGTGAAGGCCGAGCAGTAAGCCGAAACCACGGTAAATCACGGTGCCCGCGGCACCGTGATGGCGCGGCACCCTCACAAAACCTGACTTTTTTCGCGAAATTCGCGACAGGGTAGGGTGTCGATCGACTCCCCACCCGGCGCTGCCCAACCTGACAAAACCTAACCTCTTTCGCGATTTCGCGCGGGCGACTTTTGGCGCCGGCGGCCGCACCCTCATAAAACCACAGTAAATCGCGGTATTCCGCGGCGCTGCGCCATGACGTTCGTTGTAGCGCCCGCGCGAAACCACAGTCAACAACAGTGTTCCCGAACACCTCGCGAAACCACGGTCAATCACGGTCCTTCGCGCGCAGTGCCGCGGTAACTCCATGCCGCGAAGCAACTGGGCAGGTCTGCTCCCCTTCACGGGGAGGGACAGGGCAGGGATGGGGTTAAGCCCCGCCGCGCAGACACGCGAGCCCTTACTTACAACATCCGTCCTACCCCACGTCAAACTCTTCCGACCCAAACAAAACGCCGTTCGGACAAGGCTCCCGGCCAGGGGCGGGAGCAAGGCGCGGTAAGCATCAATCAATCAGCACAGGATAAACAGCCGCAAGAAAGCCGAAGTACGCGCCAAAGGAGAAACGCGCATTACTGGTTCCAAACATACCAGCGTTGCGCGCCTTGTGCCACCCACGCGCTGGACCTGAAGCCAGATCCAGCCACGCCCACCGGCCAGCGCTCAATCACATGCGCTGCTCACCGCGATGAGCCACCATTCCTGCGCGCGGTAGCGCATATCCACGCTGACTACGCAAGCCGCGTCGGTCCAGAACAGCACGCGCACATCCTCGCCCGCCGCCACCGCGCTCCCGTCCCAAGCCTGCTTGCGCCGCATCATCCCGGCATCGCGCGGCACCAGCGCCGGGCTTTCCCCGTCGGTGCCTCCGGAGGTCGAGGTGAGCATCTTCGGCATGTGGTCCAGCACATGGCGCGTGGCCAGCCGGGTGTCGCCACAGATGAAGTTCTCGGCCAGGGTCCAAGCCTTGTGCGGCGCGCGTAGTTCAGCCAGCCGCATCACATCGGCCTGCAGGCGCTTCAGTTCGGCAGGCGCGCAGGCCGGCGCCATCTCGTGGCCGCCGCCTTCGCTGCGAATCGCCGCCGGTACGGGCTCGGCTTGCGCGAAGCCAGCGGCGAGCGCGGCAGCAAGAGCGAGAAGGGAAGTAGCGCGCATATCTAGTGGACTGTAACGATAAAAACGGAAGTGCTTTCCATGCCACCGAAGCCGCATGCGGCGTTGCAAATGCTCGCCCCGGATTACATCACAATCACACTCTTGAACCCGCCGTAGATCATCCGCTTCGCATCGAAGGGCATCGTCTTCGGGTCCATGCCTTTCAGGCGCGGGTCCGCCATCACCTTCTTGTTCACGCTGTCGCGGTGCGCGCGCGACTTGTAGACGATGTACGAAAACATCACCGTCTCGTCCGGTTTCATTTTCACCGAGCGCGGGAACGAAGTCGTCTTGCCCGGCTTGACGTCGTCGGCGATGCATTCGACGTACTGAAGCGCGCCGTACTCCATCCAGATCTTGCCCGCCTTGCGCGCCAGCTTGCGGTAGGCGTCCTGGTTCTTTTTCGGCAAGGGCACGATGAATCCATCCACGTATTGAGCCATGCGAACTCCTTTGGGTTTGAGGTCTTCTGGAACGCGGTTTGCGCCGCCACCGGTTCGACCTCCATGGCCGCGGGCAGGTTCCGTGCGTGCCCGCTCGCGCGGATGGAATAAAGCCTTCCTGCTTCCGGTATTGCTGCGGTGAGGGAAATTTTCGCGGTGTCTCGGGCAGGCGAATTGCGATCCAGGGAGAGCGACGCTTGATCTCATTGTTCGCGGCCGTGCGTTTGCGCGGCCTTGTGCCGGGCATGGCCTGCCTGCTTTTCATGTGTCCTGCCACGCAGGCGCGTGCCGAGGGCGAAGGGCGCATCGATACGGACGGGCCGGACTTCGTGGAGTCGACGGAGTCGGTGGCGCGCGGGCGTCTTCAGTTCGAGGCGGGGCCGCAGTGGGAGCAGGAGCGGCGCGACGGGGCGCGCTTGCGGACCGTTTCCACGCCCCTGCTGCTGAAGGCGGGGCTGGGGGACGGGTGGGAGGCGCGGCTGGAGACGGATGGGCGGGTGGAACGCGCCGGGACGGATGAGGCGGGGGCGCCGCGGCGGCTGCGCGGGACGGCGGATACGGCGCTGGGTTTGAAATGGCATGTGCTGGACCGGGACCCGGCGCGTGGCGTGCCGGCGCTGGCGTGGATCGCGCATGTGGAGGGGCCGAGCGGCAGCGCGAACCTGCGCGGGCAGGGGTTGCGGCCTTCGCTGCGGGCGGTGATCGGGTGGGACTTGCCGCATGAGTTCAGCATCGGGCTGATGCCGGGAGTGAGAATCGATGCGCGGGCCGATGGGCACCGCTATGTATCGGGGATTTTCGGGGTGGTGGCGGGGAAGTGGTGGACGGGGCGCTTGCGCACGTTCGTGGAGATGGCCAGCCCGCGGGCGGCGCGGGCGGAGAACGGCGGGGTGGTGCTGACCAAGAACGTGGGGGTGGCGTATCTGCTGGGGGATGACTGGCAGATCGGGGCGCGGGCGGGCTGGGCGGCGAACCGGAATACGCCGGCGCGCTACGTGCTGGTGTCGCTGGCAGGGCGCTTTTAGGCGGGCGCACGCTTGCGGTGCCGGTGATCGGGGCGGTTTTCAGGTCCTTTTCGGGTGACGGCGAGCGGGTGGGGTTTGCGAAACTGCGGGGTGCCGCGTTCTGTTCGCGAAGCGGCTGTTCGTATTTGATGTGGAAAGCCCGTCCATGCTGAAGAAAATTCCGGTTGCCGAACTCCGCGAGGGGATGTTTCTGCACGGGCTTTGCGGCTCGTGGATGCAGCATCCGTTCTGGCGCAGCAAGTTCGTGGTGAAGAATGCCGATGACATCCGCCTGATCGTCGAGAGCGGCATCACGGAAGTGATGATCGACGCGGACAAGGGGCTGGACGTGGCGCCGCCGCCGGCCGGGAGCCATGACGAAGTGGCGACGGTGGTGGAGCCGGCGCGCGCGCGGGCGGTGGCGCGCGCCGCCCCCAAGCCGGCCGGGCTATCCGAGGAAGTGGCGCGGGCCAGGAAGATTTGCGATACCGGGCGCAGCGCGGTGAAGGCGATGCTGAATGAAGCGCGCCTGGGCCGGGCGGTTTCGCGCGAGGCGGCGGGCGCGCTGGTGCAGGACATTTCGGATTCGGTGGCGCGCAACGCGGGGGCGCTGATCAGCCTGGCGCGCTTGAAGACCGCCGACGATTACACCTATATGCATTCGGTGGCGGTGTGCGCGCTGATGGTGGTCCTGGCCCGCCAGCTCGGGCTGGACGAGGAACAGGCGCGCGAGGCCGGCGAGGCCGGGCTGATGCACGACCTGGGCAAGGCGCTGGTGCCGCAGGACGTGCTGAACAAGCCGGGCAAGCTGACCGACGATGAGTTCACCCTGGTCAAGCAGCATTCAAAACTGGGCCATGACCTGCTGCTGCAAAGCGGGTATGCCAGCGCGGCGACCCTGGACGTGTGTCTGCATCATCACGAGAAGGTGGACGGCAGCGGCTACCCGGAGCGCCTGGCGGGCGATGCGATCAGCCTGTACGCGAAAATGGGCGCGGTGTGCGATGTGTATGACGCGATCACCTCGGACCGCCCCTACAAGGCGGGCTGGGACCCGAGCGAGTCGATCCGCCGCATGACCGAATGGAGCGAGGGGCATTTCGACAAGCGGGTGTTCCAGGCCTTCGTGAAAAGCATCGGCATCTACCCGACCGGTTCGCTCTTGCGCCTGACTTCGGGGCGCCTGGCGGTGGTGGTGGAACAGTCGCGCGCCTCGCTGCTCAAGCCGGTGGTGCGGGCGTTTTTCTCCACCAAGTCCAGCGTGTACGTGACGCCGGAGCTGATCGACCTGTCGCGTTCGGGGCAGGGCGAGAAAATCGCGGGCGTCGAAGATCCGGCTGCGTGGGGACTGAAAAACATCGAGCGCTTCTGGATGGCTTGAAGGACCGGGCAAGGAGGCGGTCCCGGGCACGACTGTCCTGCGTCGCCCCTGGCCGGCTCTTCACGGCGGGCGTTCCGCGGCGTTCCGCGGCTTCCCGTCTAATCGAGCGCCACTTCCCGCACGGTGCCGGCGCCCAGGTCGCCGAACCAGATGACCCATTCGGCCACCAGGTCGAAGCGCGCCGAGACGCAGCCCGCGCTGTGCAGGGTGAATTCGATCTCGCCGCGTGCGCCGGGCGCGACGGCCTGCCTGCCGAGCGGAATGCGGCTTTCCTCCAGGCTGCCGTCGCCGCGCCGCAGCTTTATGCCGATCGATACCGCGCCGGTGAGCACGGGCTCGGAGGGGCGCCAGGTGCTGTTGCCGGTATTCCGATAGCGGGCGCGCCAGCGCGACTGGCCGTTTTCCCGGGCGAGCAATTGCACTTCAAGATCACCTGCCAGGCCCGCGGCAGCGCGGCTGTCCGCGCCCGGCGCGGCTTCGCGCACCAGGCAAAAGACGCGCTGGCTGCGCCACTGCCCGGCGATCATGCTGCTGATGCCGTAGGGGTCGGGATGCGGCGCGCCGGGCCGGGTGGCCCGCAGATAAGCTTGCAGCGGCAGGCGCGCGGCCCGCGTGGCGAACAAGGCCATCAGCGGCTCGCCAAAGCCGGCCGCCTGCGCGTGGCGGGCAACCTCTTCGATATCGATGTCGTTTTCGATCACACCGTGCTGGCGCATTTCGGATTGTGCCTCGGGCGTGGCCGAATGGCCGGGGCCGGGTTCGCTGAACACCGCGCGGCCGCCGTCGATCAGCACGCGCGCCAGTTCCCTGAGGGTGCCGGCCTGGTCGGCGACGTGGTGAAAGGCGGAAAAACAGGTCACCCGGTCGAAGCTGGCGTCGGGGTAGGGCAGGCGCACGCCGTCGATCACGTCATAGCGCAGGGGCAGGCCGGCGCTCAGGGGATCGGCGGCCGCGCCTTCGCGGGCCCAGCCGATGGCGCGCTGCGAGACGTCGGCGCCGGTGGCGTCCAGGCCCAGGTAGGCGAGGGAGCGCGCCAGCCAGCCGGTGCCGCATCCGTAGTCGAGTACCTTCATGCCGGGCGAAAGTTCGGCAAGGTCGATCAGGGCGGAGAGTTCGGCGAGCGCGGGCACGGTGTCGCGCAGGTCGAAAAACGGCTTGCGCGCCAGGGGCTTGTAGTCCGGATACAGGCCGAAGTAGGCGTCATGCGCGGCGTTGTGGCCGGCGATGTCGCGGGAGGCGATGAGGTCGGAGACCTTGATGTGGGCCATGGATATGTAGCGCGGCTTCGGATGCAGGCAGGGAGTGGGCCGCCCGGCGGCGCCGGGCTGGTGCAACGATAGCACCGGTGGGCATCGGCGCGCATCGGCGCCCGCGCCGCGTTACAGCGGCGTGACGCGCGCGTGCAGCACCGCGCTGCGCCCGCCCTTGACCTGCTCGATGCAGCGGGCGATGGCGGCGCTCACTTGCGCGGGGTTGCTGACCACTTCGCCATACGCGCCGGCGGCTTGCGCGACCTTGGCGAAGTCCATGTCCGGGGCGAGCACGGCGGCGAACTGGTCGGTCTGTTTCGCGATGCCGTCGGGGTACATGCGCAGGGTGGCTTCCTTCACGGCGGACCAGCCGGTGTTGTCGAGCACCACGGTGAAGATCGGCAACTGATACTGGCGCGACACGGCGAGCACCGATTGCGGGTTGCAGAAGTAGAAGCCGCCGTCGCCGACCACCTGCAGCACGAGGCGCTCGGGCCTGGCGAGCTTGGCGCCCAGGGCCATGCCGCCGGAGAAGCCCAGGCCGCCGCCGGACAGGCCGATCAGTGTGCCGCCCTTGGTGCGCCTGATCTGGTTGAACACGGCGAAGGTGTTGCGCACGCCTTCGTTGACCACCACGTCGTCCGGGCCGATCACGCGGTTCAGCTCGGCGCACAGGTACTGCGGATTGATGCGGCCTTCGCTGCCCACATCGGCGGCGGCGTGGGCGATCTGCAATTCGCGGGTGGCGGCCTCTTCGCGCATCGCGGCCATGCGCGCGGCTACCGCCTTTTGATGGGCCGCCGCCTGTTGAGGTGCCGTATCGCCCAGGCGCTTCACTGCTTCGATCAGTTGCGCGAGCACGCGCGTGCTGTCGGCCTCGGCGCGCAGGTGGGCGGGAAAGCCCCACATGGGAATGTCGCGCTTGTTCACGTCGATGTCGACTTGCGCCCAGAGGCTGTCGGCACGATGCCGGGTGTATTTGGGAATCCACGGCACGTCGACATCGAGCAGCAGGCCGAAGTCGGCCTTCTCCACGTGCGGGCTGGCCGTGTAGCCGGCGAAGCAGGGCGAGTCGTGCGGGATCGACAGGTAGAGCGGGTTGAACTCGATCACGCGGGTGCCGGTGAGGCGCGCCAGTTCGCCCAGCAATGCGGGCGCTTGCGGGTTGCGGCCGGCGTAGGCGGTGATCAGCAGCGGGTATTGCGCGGCGATCAGGCGGGCCGCGAGATCGTCGATGAATTCGGGATCGGCGCCGCGCGCTTTCGCAGCGCCGTAAGCCTGCTCGGGGTAGGGCGCTATCCTGGCTTCGTCCCACTGCTCGGCCAGCACTTCGCGCGGCAGCATCATGTAGACCGGGCCGGGCGGGTCGCTCGTCATCATGGTGTGGGCGCGGCGCAGGGCTTCTTTCGCCACCACGCCGGAGGGCAGGTTGTACTCCCATTTCACATAGGGGCGCACGATGCTGGCCTGGTCGTAGGGCTCCTGCACGAAGTGCACGTAGTTGTCGCGCGTGCCGGGCAACTCGCCGTGGATGGTGTAGGGCGCGCGCCCGGCCATCAGCAGCACCGGGGTGCGCGAGCGGAACAGGTTGTGCGCGCCCATCGCGGCGTTCGCGGTGCCGGCGTCGACGTGCACCATCACGCCCTGGCCGCGCCCGGTCATGGCGGCGTAGCCGGCGGCCATGTGCATGGCGGTGTTTTCATGTGGGCACAGGATCAGCGGCGGGTGCCTGCGCTCCTCGCGGCGCCAGCGCGCCATCTCCTCGATCAGCGGGGCGTGGTCGGTGCCCAGGTTGCAGAACAGGTAGTCCAGCCCGATCTCGTTCAGGCCTTCGAGGAAGTAATGCGAGGTGCTGTGCGCGGCCATGATGTGCTTGTGTCTCCGGCGTGTTGTTGTCCGCGGTTGCCCGCGGCCGGCGCATTATGACTCGCGGGATGACCGGCGCGGCGTTATCCGCCCCTTTAGCAAGCTGTACGCCCGGGTCCGCGGATCATGTGCTGCGCCGCGGCGCAATGTTGCGACGCACGCCGCGCGGTAGCGGATGCTAGGGGAAATTACGTAGTGCCCCCGCCAGGGCCTTGCGTTACCTTACGTACCTCGGCCGGATGATGCGCGGCCGCCCCGATTTCATTGTTGTTCTTATCCATTGGAGACATCCCCATGAGCAAACTCTTCGCCGCTATCGCCCTTGCCCTGTGCGCCGCTTTTTCCGTTACCTCCCCGGCCTATGCCGCCGACGAGATGAAAAAAGATGAAATGAAAAAGGACGACATGATGAAAAAGGACGAAATGAAGAAGGACGGCATGAAGAAGGACGGCATGAAGAAGGACGCGATGAAAAAGGATGGAATGAAGAAAGACGACGCGATGATGAAAAAGGACGAGATGAAAAAAGACGACAAGATGGCCAAGTAGCTACTCGTTTTTTTCGCAGCACGGATATTTGCGGCGCTTCCAGGCGGAGGCGCCGCTTTTCTTTTTGGGCCGGCCGTGTTGAGCCGGCCGTGTTGAGCCGGCCGTGCTGGGCCGGCCGCGCGGCGCGCCGGCGGCTAGCGGGACTTGAGCCCGAACTCGCGCGCCAGCAGCTCGTAGGACTTCAGGCGTGCCTGGTACGACGCAGCCACGCCCAGCACCACCACTTCATCGGCGCCGAACCGCGCCTCGATCTCGCGGATGTGCGCCGCCACCTTGTCGGGCGTGCCGATCACCGCGCGCGGGCGCTCGCGCTCGATGATGGCGAGGTCGCGCGGGGCGTAGTGCTGCGCGCGCGCTTTCGCTTCCTCGACGGTGGCGATCGGCGCGTTGATGCCGTAAGCCATCTGCAGGCGGCGCACGTCTACCGACATGGCGAGTTCATCGGCCTGTGCCTGCGTTTCGGCGGCGATCGCGAACACGGCGACCGCGCTGTAGGGCGCGGGCGTGACGGCGCCGCGCGTTTGCGCTGCATGCGCGGCGGGGCGGAAATCGCCGCGGTAGGCCTGGGCCACCGGCGCGCCGCTGTGGGCGTTGATGAAGTGCGCGAAGGCGAAGCGCAGGCCCATGTCGGCGGCCATCGCGCCGCCGAAATCGGAGGAGCCGAGCACCCAGATCTGCGGTGCAGTTTCCCTTTGCGGCTGCAGCACCACTTCGGCGTGCGGGTGCTCGGCGGGCAACACGCCGTCGAGCAGGCCGATCAGCTCCATCACCTGCTCGGGAAAGTACTCGGCGGCGTTGTAGCTGCCGCCGGTGGTCGAGCCCATCACGGCCTGCGCGGTGCGCAGGTCGCCGCCCGGCGCGCGGCCGATGCCCAGGTCGAGGCGGCCGGGGAACAGGGCTTCGAGCATGCGGAACTGCTCGGCCACCTTGAAGGGCGAGTAATAGGGCAGCAGGATGCCGCCGGTGCCGATGCGGATATGTTTTGTCACGCTGCCCAGGCGGGCCAGCAGGATTTCGGGGCAGGGGTCGGCCAGGGCGTTCAGGCCGTGGTGCTCGGCGAGCCAGTAGCGTTCGTAGCCGAGCTGGTCGGCGGCCTGGGCGAGTTCGACGGTGGCGGCGATCGCCTCGACCGGGGTGTGGCCGGAGATGATGGGGGACTGGTCGAGGATGGAAAGTTTGGTCATGGCTTGGTTCTCTGGCGTTGCATCCGACTTCGCAAAACGGAATCGGGGTCAGAGCACAATTTCGCCAACTGCCGCGAAATCATGATCCGACCCCAATTCCTTTATTCCTGCCGAGCAAAGGGCTAGAGCTTCGATGCGATATGGGTAATGAGCTGGCGCGCGAGATCGGCCTTCGGCCCGCGCGGCAGCGGGTGGCGGCCGGCATCGTCGATCAGGGTGATCTCGTTCTCGTCGCGGCCGAACGCGTCCTGCGCCTTGTTGGCGACCAGCAGCGGAATGTTCTTGCGCTTGCGCTTGGCTTCGGCGTTGACGATCACGTCGTGGCTCTCGGCGGCGAAGCCGACGCAGAACAGGCCGCTCTGTTGCGCGGCCCAGGCGAGGATGTCGGGATTCTGTTCCAGTTCGATGGTAAGGCCGGGGTGGCGCTCGTCCTTCTTCAGCTTGCGCTCGCTGTAGTTGGCGACGTGGTAGTCGGCCACGGCGGCCACGGCGACGAATACGTCGGCGCCTTTCACCGCTTCCTGCACGGCGCTGAACATGTCGCGCGCGGTCTTGACGCTGATGCGGGTGACGCCGGCGGGCGTGTCCAACGCGGTGGGGCCGGAGATCAGCGTCACCTGCGCGCCGGCGGCGGCGGCGGCGGCGGCGACCGAATAGCCCATCTTGCCGCTCGACGTATTGGTGATCACGCGCACCGGGTCGATCGGCTCCTCGGTTGGGCCGGCGGTGATGACAAAGCGCTTGCCGGTGAGGATCTTCGGGGCGAACAGGGCTTCGATGTAGCCGAAGATCTGCGCCGGCTCCAGCATGCGCCCGTCGCCGGTCTCGCCGCAGGCCTGTGCGCCGCTGCCCGGGCCCATCACGGTGACGCCGTCTTCACGCAGGCGCGCGATGTTGCGCTGGGTCGGGGTCTGCAGCCACATCTCGACGTTCATCGCCGGTGCCACCAGCAGGGGCGAGCCGGGCTGGCGCGCGAGACACAGGGTGGAGAGCAGGTCGTCGGCCATGCCGTGGACCAGCTTGGCCATGAAGTTCGCGGAGGCGGGCACCACCACCACGCCGGCCGCGCCGCGCGTGAGTTCGATGTGCGCCATGCTCTTGGGCTCGCGCGCATCCCAGAGGGAGGTCCACACCGGGCGGTTCGACAAGGCCTGGAAGGTGGTCGGGCTGATGAAGTGGGTGGCGGCCTCGGTCATCACCACGTCCACCTCGATGCCGGCCTTGAAGCACAGGCGCGTGAGTTCGCAGGCCTTGTAGGCCGCGACGCCGCCGGTGATGCCCAATACGATGCGTTTGTCCATGTGCTGCCCTTGTTCTTGCTGCCCCGGGTTCAGGCAATCGAGGAGGCAGTGTAAATCAGTCGTGGCTTGGCGAGGGGCTGATGGCCGGAATTACGGGACGCGCCACCGGTTCAGGCGGCTTCGGTCTTGCGGGGGCGGAAACTGTCGAGGATCAGCAGCATGGCGCCGATGGTGATCGCCGAGTCCGCCACGTTGAAGGCCCAGAAGTGCCAGCCGCCCAGGTGAAAATCGAGGAAGTCGACCACGTGGCCCAGGCGCAGGCGGTCGGTGAGATTGCCGATCGCGCCGCCCAGGATCAGGATCAGCCCCCAGCAGAACAGCCGGTCTTCGCGGTGCTTGCGGATCATCCACAGGATGAGCGCGAGCGCGCCGACCGTGATGGCAATGAAAAACCAGCGCTGCCAGCCCGATTCGCCGGAGAGAAAGCTGAACGCCGCGCCGGTGTTGTAGACCAGCACCAGGTTGAAGAACGAGGTGACGGGCAGCGACTCGCCATACGCGAAGTGCGAGGTGATCGCCGCCTTGCTCCACTGGTCCAGCACGATCAGCACCAGCACGGTGAGGCCCGCCGGGACCAGCTTCACCCGCGGCAGGCGCATCAAGCGTGACTCCGCGGCTCACCCTTGCCGAACAGGTTGGCCACGCAGCGCCCGCACAGGGTGGCGTGCGCCTGGTCGGCGCCGACGTCGCTGCGATAGTGCCAGCAGCGCTCGCACTTGGCGTGCGCGCTGGCCATGGCGGCGATGCTCTCTTGCGCCGCATCTTCCACGTGCGTCACGGTGGCTTGCGAGGTGATCAGCACGAAGCGCAGGTCGTTGCCGAGTGACTGCAGGGCCTTCAGCTTGTCGCCGCTGGCGCGCACTTCGACTTCGGCCTGCAGCGAGGAGCCGATCTCCTTGGCGGTGCGCATGTCCTCGAGTTTCTTCAACACTTCGGCACGCACGCCGCGCAGGGTGGCCCACTTCTGCGCCAGCTCGGGGCCGTCCTCAGGCTGCGGGAATGCGTAGTAGGTGTGCAGGAAAATCGTCGCGTCGCCCTGGCTGAATTCAGCCCAGGCTTCTTCGGCGGTAAACGACAGGATGGGCGCCATCAGGCGCAGCAGCGACTGGGTCAGGTGCCAGAGCGCATTCTGCGCCGAGCGTCGCGCGTGGCTGCCCTTGGCGGTGGTGTAGAGCCGGTCCTTCAGGATGTCGAGGTAGAAGCCGCCCAGGTCTTCGGAGCAGAAGATCTGGATCTTCGGCATCGCGGTGTGGAACTCGTACTTCTGGTAATCCGCCAGCACGCTGTGTTGCAAATCGGCGGCCAGGCTCAGGGCATAGCGGTCGATCTCCAGCCATTCCTTCACCGGCAGCGCATCGGCCTTGGGGTCGAAGTCGCTGGTGTTGGCGAGCATGAAGCGCAGGGTGTTGCGGATGCGGCGGTAGGCCTCGACCACGCGCTTGAGAATCTCATCGGAGATGGAGAGCTCACCCGAATAGTCGGTCGAGGCTACCCACAGGCGCAGGATTTCCGCGCCCAGCGTGTCGCTGACCTTCTGCGGCGCCACCACGTTGCCCACCGACTTGCTCATCTTGCGGCCGTCTCCGGCCACCACGAAACCGTGGGTGAGCAAGCTGTCGTAAGGTGCGCGGCCGTTCACCATGCACGAGACCAGCAGCGAGGAATGGAACCAGCCACGGTGCTGGTCGCTGCCTTCCAGGTACATGTCGGCCGGATAGCGCAGTTGCGGGCCGTGCGAGCCCATCCCGCTGGTTTCCCCGCCGAGGCCGCCCATCACGGTCTGGAAAGTCGAGCCGGAGTCGAACCACACGTCCAGCGTGTCCTTGATCTTCTCGTAATACGCGGTGCTGGTCTCGCCGACCGCGCCGATCAGGTCTTCGGCCTTCACGGTCTGCCAGGCTTCGATGCCGCCGGCCTCGACCAGCTTGGCCACAGCCTCAAGAATTTCCGGGGTGCGCGGGTGCAGCTCGCCGGTCTCCCTGTGCACGAAGAAGGGCATCGGCACGCCCCACTGGCGCTGGCGCGAGAGCGTCCAGTCCGGGCGGTTGGCGATCATGTTGTGCAGGCGCTGCTTGCCCCAGCCGGGGAAAAATTGGGTCGCATCCACGGCACGCAATGCGGTCTCGCGCAAGGTTTCCTTCGGCGTTACGCCGCGAAAGCCGGGCGGGGTATCCATCGCCGCGAACCACTGGGTCGAGGCGCGGTAGATGATCGGCGTCTTGTGGCGCCAGCAGTGCATGTAGCTGTGCGTGTACTTGTTCACGTGCAGCAGCTTGCCGGACTCCTTGAGCTTGTCGACGATGACCGGGTTGGCCTTCCAGATCATCTGGCCGCCGAAAAAGGGCAGGCTTTCGGCGTAGACGCCGTTGCCCATCACCGGCGTGAGGATCTCGCCGTCCCGCATGCCGTGTTGCTTGCAGGAGTTGAAGTCTTCCACGCCGTAGGCGGGCGCGGAGTGGACGATGCCGGTACCGGTATCGAGCGTCACGTACTCGCCCAGGTACACCGGCGAGAGGCGGTCGTAGCCCGGGTCCATCTTCGCCAGCGGGTGGTGGAACTTGATCAGCGAAAGGTTTTCGCCCTTGGCGGTGGCAATCGTCTTGCCTTCGAGCTTCCACTTGGCGAGATTGGCTTCGACCAGGTCGGTGGCGAGGATCAGCAGGCCCTTGTCGGTATCGACCAGGCTGTAGCTGAACTCGGGGTGGAGGTTGAGCGCCTGATTGGACGGGATGGTCCAGGGCGTGGTGGTCCAGATCACCACGAAGCCCTGCTCCTTCGGGAGCTTGGGGAGGCCGAAGGCGTTCGCCACCTTGTCGGGCTCGGCGAACGGGAAGGCGACGTCGATCGCCAGGTCTTCCTTGTCGGCGTACTCCACTTCGGCTTCGGCCAGGGCCGAGCCGCAGTCGAAGCACCAGTTCACCGGTTTCAGGCCGCGGTAGACATAACCCTTCTCCAGGATCCTGCCGAGCACGCGGATCTCGTCCGCCTCGGTCTTGAAGGCCATGGTCTTGTACGGGTCGTCCCACTCGCCCAGCACGCCCAAGCGGATGAAGTCGGCCTTCTGGCGCTCGATCTGCTCGCCGGCATAGGCGCGCGCGAGCGACTGCGTCTTTTCGGTGGGCAGGTTCTTGCCGTGCTTTTTCTCGATCTCGCGCTCGATCGGCATGCCGTGGCAGTCCCAGCCGGGCACGTACTGCGCGTCGTAGCCGGCCATGTTGCGCGACTTGACGATGATGTCCTTGAGGATCTTGTTGACCGCGTGGCCGATGTGGATGTCGCCGTTCGCATACGGCGGGCCGTCGTGCAGGATGAACTTGGGCCGGTTCTTGGAGGCGGCGCGGATCGCCTGGTAGATCTTCTTTTCCTGCCATTCCTTGACCCAGCCCGGTTCGCGCTTGGCGAGGTCGCCGCGCATCGGGAAGGGGGTATCGGGCAGGTTCAGGGTGTTTTTGTAGTCAGCCATGGGCTTGAGGTACTTGCGGTCAAAATGCGGGGAATCAAGGAAACTGTTCAAGGAAGCGGCGGGCATCGTCCGCGTCCTTGGCGATCTGCGCCTTGAGGGTTTCGAGGTCAGCGAACTTTTCCTCGTCGCGTATCTTTTTCAGGAAATCGACGCGGATGTGGCGGCCGTAGATGTCCTGGTCGAAATCGAAAATATAGGCTTCCAGCTTCACCAGGCCGCTGTTGGTCACGGTCGGGCGCACGCCCAGCGAGGCCACCGCGTTCAGCGGCTTCGGCCCGAGGCCTTCGACGCGCACCGCGTAGATGCCGGTGAGCGGGGGGCGATTGTGGCGCATTTCCACGTTCGCCGTCGGCCAGCCCAGCACGCGGCCCAGCTTGTCGCCGTGCACCACGCGCCCGCTGATGCTGTAGGGGCGGCCTAGCAGCGCCTGCGCGCGCTCGACGTCGCCCGCCGACAGCACCTCGCGCACGGTGGAACTGGAGACGCGCACCGCTCCGTCACCCAGACCCGCGCCATTGCCGGATTTCACCGTCGGCATCGCCAGCACTTCGAAGCCGAGGCGCTCGCCCGCGGCCTTGAGATGCGTGAAGTCGCCGGCGCGCTTCGCGCCAAAGCGGAAGTCGTCGCCGATCATCACCCATTTGGCGTTCAGGCCCGCGACCAGCACGCGGTCGATGAACTGGTCGGCGGAGAGGTTGGCGAAAGCGCGGTTGAAGCGCAGCACCTGGATGCGCTGCACGCCGTGCTCGGCGAGCAGCTCGCACTTTTCGCGCAGGGAGGTCAGGCGCGTCGGCGCGGCGTGCGGGGAGAACAGCTCGCGCGGATGCGGCTCGAAGGTCACCACGCAGGAGCCGATGCCGCGTTCGCGCGCCTCGGCGCTCAATCGGGCGAGGATGGCCTGGTGTCCCAGATGCACGCCATCGAAATTGCCGATGGTCACGGCATGCGGTTCGGAGACAGCGGTGGGGCGCGAAAAATCGCGGCGGACGAGCATGGTTGCAGTCTGGCGAAACTGTCGAGCTAAAACCTTGAATTATAGCGTTTTGTGCAGCGCAAACGGGGTCGCAAGCGGGTAAAATCGAGGGCTTATGAAAAGAATCGTGATTTTGATTTCGGGCCGCGGCAGCAACATGGAAGCGCTGCTGCGCGCGCGCGAAGCCGGCGAATTGCCGGTCGAAATCGCCGCCGTGATCAGCAACAAGGCCGATGCCAAGGGACTGGAAACCGCGCAGGCGCACGGCATTCCCGCCGGCGTGGTGGCGCACCGTGAATTTCCCAGCCGCGAGGCGTTCGACGCCGCGCTGCAAGCGAAGATCGACGGGTTCAATCCCGACCTGGTGGTGCTGGCCGGCTTTCTGCGCGTGCTCACCGCCGGTTTCGTGCGGCACTACGAGGGCCGCCTGATCAACATCCATCCTTCGCTGCTGCCGGCCTTTCCGGGTTTGCACACGCATGAGCGCGCCATCGAGGCGGGCTGCAAGCTGCATGGCGCGACGGTGCATTTCGTCACGCCGGAACTCGACCACGGTCCGATCGTCATCCAGGCCGCGGTACCGGTCCTTCCCGACGATACCCCCGACACCCTGGCTGCGCGCGTGCTGGCGCAGGAACACCTCATCTACCCGCGCGCGGTGCGCTGGTTCGCGGAGAATCAAATGAACGTGGCGAACGGCATCGTACGCATCAGCGCCCCTGGGGCCCAGCAACTCGTGGTGGCGGCATGAGCGGCGGGGCGATTCGCCTTACCGGCTTTGTGTTCGAGCACGCGGTGCATGCGCTCGCGGGCGTCTTGCCCAAGGAAGCGGCGGCCGACAAGGGCCTGTCCGAATATTTCCGCGAGAACCCCAAGCTTGGCCATCACGACCGCGGCGTGGTCGCCGAGACGGTGTACGCGGTGCTGCGCCACAAGCGCAGCCTGGCCGCGGCCTCCGGCAGCGAGTACCCGCGCGAACTGGCGCTCGCCGCCCTGGCGCGCGTGCGCGGCATGAACCTGAAGCAGCTCGAACACCTGCTGCGCCCGAAGGAAACCGAGCTGATCCAGAGAATCAAGGCCTGGAAGCCGGAAGAGGCGCCGGCCGCCGTGCGCAACGACCTGCCGGACTGGCTGTGGGAAAGCCTGGTGGCCACGCGCGGCGAGGAGGCCGCCGAGGCGCTCGCCAGGGGCCTGAAGCAGGCCGCGCCGCTGGACCTGCGCGTGAACCTGATGAAAGGCACGCGCGAGGAGGCGCTCGCGCAACTCAAGGTCGCCGAGATCGACGGCGCGGCCACCCCCTATTCGCCGCACGGTATCCGCCTGCAGACCAAGCCGGTGCTGCAGCGCAACCCGTTGTTCCTGGCAGGCAGCATCGAGGTGCAGGACGAAGGCAGCCAGTTGCTCGCCGAACTGATGGCGCCCAAGCGCGGCGAGCTGGTGGTGGATTTTTGCGCCGGCGCCGGCGGCAAGACCCTGGCGCTGGGCGCGCTGATGCGCTCCACCGGCCGGCTCTATGCGCTGGATGTGGCGGCCGGGCGCCTGGCCAAGCTCAAGCCGCGCATGGCGAGAAGCGGGTTGTCGAACGTGCACCCGGTGCGCATCGAGTCGGAGAACGACATCAAGGTCAAGCGCATGGCCGGCAAGGCCGACCGCGTGCTGGTCGATGCGCCTTGCAGCGGCCTGGGCACGGTGCGGCGCAATCCGGATTTGAAGTGGCGCCACGACCCGTCCGACATCGCCGAACTGGCGGTCAAGCAGGGCGCCATCCTGGTGGCCGCCGCGCGCCTGGTCAAGCCGGGCGGACGCCTGGTGTACGCGACCTGCTCGCTGCTGCGCGAAGAGAACCGCGACGTGGTCGATGCGTTCCTCGCGGCCCATCCGGAGTTCACCGAGATCGACGCGGTGGAAGTGCTGGCCAAGCGCGACATCGCGCTGGCTTCCGCTGCCGCGCCGGCGCTCGAGTTGCTGCCGCAGGTGCACGGCACCGACGGCTTTTTTGCCTGTGTGCTGGAGCGCAAGGCGTAAGCAGTGCACCTTGGCGCAGGCTGCGCTGTACGGCCGCTTTGTGTAAGAATTCCGCCGGGTTGCCTCGAAGCAAAATGAAAAAACGCCGCGTGACCAAACAGCGCGCGGACCACGCCCGATGAAAAAACCGCTGGCTTTTTCGCTGCAGAATTTCTCCTCCGACCTGCGCGACGACTTCAACAATCCCGGCCTGCTCTGGCAGGCCGGCATCCTGGTGCTGTGCCTGCTGCTGGCCTGGCATTGCGCGCGCCTGCTGCGCAAGCGCATTCTCACGCGCCGCCAGGCGCAGGCCGAGGCGCTGGCGCAAGCCGGGCCGCCCGCCGACGGGCAGCCGAACTATGCGTTCGCCGCGCGCTCGCTCGAACTGGGCCTGGAAGGCCTGTTGCGCCTGGCCTTTCCGCTGTTTGCGCTGGTGTTCGTGCTGATCGGCCAGGGCTTGCTGGAACGCTATCCGCCGGTGCGTTCGCTGCACCTCGATTTGCTGGGCGTGGCGGCGTCGCTGCTGTTCGCGATGGCGGGTATCCGCGCCATCGTCTACCTGCTGCGCAACGTGTTCCCGGCCAGCAATGCGCTCAAGGTGGGGGAACGCTGGATCGGGCTGGTGGTGTGGCTGGCGGTGGCGACCCACCTGGTCGGCCTGACCGACGACATCATCGCGCTGTTCGAGAGCGTCAATTTCAAGGTCGGCAAGCAGACCATCAGCCTGTGGCTGATCGGGCAGGGGGTGTTTTCGGTGGCCTTGACGCTGCTGGTCTCGCTCTGGCTCTCGGCGGTGTTCGAGCAGCGCCTGATGCGCGCCGACAGCCTGGACATGAGCTTTCGGGTGGTGCTGGGGCGCTTCGCCAAGGCCCTCCTGGTGACGGTGGCGGTGCTGGTGAGCCTGGCGCTGGTGGGCATCGACCTCACTGTGCTGTCCGTGTTCGGCGGCGCGCTGGGCGTGGGCCTGGGCCTGGGCCTGCAGCGCATCGCCAGCAACTACATGTCGGGCTTCATCATCCTGCTCGATCACTCGATCCGCATCGGCGACATGGTGACGGTGGACCGGTGGTCAGGCTCGGTGACCCATATCGCCACCCGCTATACCGTGCTCAAGGGGCTGGACGGCACCGAATCCATCCTGCCCAACGAGATGTTCGTCAGCACGCCGGTGGTGAACCACTCGTTCACCAACCGCAAGGTGGCGGTGTCGCTGCCGCTGGCGGTGGCCTACGACAGCGACCTGCCGGTGGTGCAGGAGCTGATGCTGAACGCGGCGCGCAATCATCCGCGCGTGCTGGCCGACCCGCCGCCGCGGGTGGCGCTGGCGCGCTTCGGCGCCGATGGACTGGAACTGGAAATGGGGTTCTGGATCGAGGACCCGGAACGCGGTAGCGCCAACGTGCGTTCCGACATCAATTACGCCATCTGGGCCGATTTCCGTGCCCACGGGGTGCGGATTCCGTTTCCGCAGCGCGAGGTGCGCGTGCTGGGCAACCCGCCCGCGCCAGGCGGCCCGGATGCCGCAGGGCAGCAGGAAGGGCCAAAAACGTAGGGGAAAACGCAGTTGTGCGAGCGAAACATGACAAAGGCTTGCCAGAGGTCAAATAAGGGGGCGAAAGACACCAAATTTGACCTCGTAAGTCCTTGCTTTTCCCGTAAAATACGTCATATTAAGCACGTAAGGATTTCCGGCGCGGAATTGACGTTTTGACTGGAATTCCGGAACCGTTTTCCTTGACTTGACGCCGCTTGCGGCAAAGGCCTTTCGATGACCCTGCATTCCGGTTTGTTTGACCTGAGTTTCTGGCAGCTGGTCGCTGCCGCGCTGGTGCTGACCCACATCACCATCGCCGGCGTGACCATCTTCCTGCACCGCCACCAGGCGCACCGCGCGCTGGAGCTCGGGCCGATTCCCAGCCACTTTTTCCGTTTCTGGCTGTGGCTGACCACGGGCATGGTGACCAAGGAATGGGCCGCGATCCACCGCAAGCACCACGCCAAGGTCGAAACGGTCGAAGACCCGCACAGCCCGCAGATCCACGGCATCAACAAGGTGCTGTGGGGCGGCGTGGTGCTGTACGTCAAGGAAACCCGCAACAAGGAAACCATGGAGCGTTACGGCCATGGCACCCCGGACGACTGGCTCGAGCGCAACGTGTACTCGACCCACGCCAAGCTGGGCGTGACCCTGATGGCGCTGATCGACATTGCCCTGTTCGGGCCGCTGCCGGGCCTGGCGGTGTGGGGCGTGCAGATGTTCTGGATCCCGTTCTGGGCCGCCGGCGTGATCAACGGCTGGGGCCACTGGTTCGGCTACAGGAATTTCAAGGTCTCGGATGCGTCGGTGAACATCATCCCCTGGGGCATCATCGTCGGCGGTGAAGAGCTGCACAACAATCACCACGCCTACGGCACCTCGGCCAAGCTGTCGAACAAGTGGTACGAGTTCGACATCGGCTGGATGTACATCCGCATCATGGAAATGATCGGCTGGGCCAAGGTCAAGAAGATCGCCCCCAAGCCCAAGTTCGTCACCGCCAAGTCGGTGTGCGACATGGACACCCTGCACGCGGTGATCGCCAACCGCTATGACGTGATGCAGCGGTACGGCAAGTCGCTCAAGCGCGCCTGGCGCCAGGAGGCCGAAGTGATCAAGGCGAAGATTTCGTCCGACGACGAGATCAAGACCGCGCGCCGCGCCCTGGACAAGCACGTGGACGAGCTGCACGCCGCCGACAAGGCGACCCTGGACCGCGTGCTGGGCCAGAGCGCCGTGGTATCCAAGATCTACACCATGCGCCAGGAACTCTCCGCCCTGTGGGACCGTTCCACCGCCTCCAGCGAGCAGCTGCTCAAGGACCTGCAGGACTGGTGCGCGCGCGCCGAAGCCTCTGGTATCCATGCGCTCGAAGAGTTCTCGCTGCGCCTGCGCAGTTACGCGCCGGTCAAGGCGACGTAAGACGGGCGACGTAAGGCGGACAGCGTAAAATCCGCACCGGGCTGGTCCCGGCGGCACGGCAAAAACGGACCCGATGGGTCCGTTTTTGTTTGGGCTTCCGCCTTCTTGTGCCGTGTCCCTGAATGCGAGATGAGGAGTGAGCAATGAAAGTCGACGGCAGCTGTTATTGCGGCAGGATCAGCTTCGAAGGCGAGGTCGATCCGGAGGGCGTGAATGTGTGTCACTGCGCCGATTGCCAGAACTTCACCGGCTCGCCTTTCCGCACCTCCATCCTCACTCCCGCCGAGCACTTCAGGCTCAAGAGCGGCACGCCCAAGGTCTTCATCAAGACCGCCGAGAGCGGCAACCAGCGCGTCCATGCCTTCTGCCCGGACTGCGGCACGCCGGTCTATGCGACCGCGGTCAGCAACCCGACCAGCTATACGCTGCGCCTGGGCACCTTGAAGCAGCGCGCCCAGCTCAAGCCGAGGAAGCAGATCTGGATGCGATCCGCATTGCCCTGGTTCAAGGACTTGTCGGACGTCGAGCAGCATGAGCGCGGTTCGTGATCCGGTGATGCGCAAAACAAAAAGCCCCGCATCGCGGGGCCGCGCAAAACAAAAAAGCCCCGTTGCACGGGGCTTTTTGCTGAACCGAAACCGGTCTTACTTGATTTTGGTCTCTTTGTAGATCACGTGCTTGCGCGCCTTGGGATCGAACTTCTTGATCTCCATTTTTTCAGGCATGGTGCGCTTGTTCTTGTTGGTGGTGTAGAAGTGGCCGGTACCGGCGGTCGATTCGAGTTTGATCTTGTCGCGAGGCATGTCAGTGCTCCTTAGATTTCACCACGGGCGCGCAGGTCAACCAGCACCGCGTCAATGCCCTTCTTGTCGATGATGCGCAGACCGGCGGAAGTCACGCGCAGGCGCACCCAGCGGTTTTCGCTTTCCACGAAAAAGCGGCGGTATTGCAGGTTCGGCAGAAAACGACGCTTGGTCTTGTTGTTGGCGTGGGAAACGTTGTTCCCCACGATCGGGCCCTTGCCCGTGACTTGGCACACTTTGGCCATAGGAAGCTCCTGTAGATAAGATGATGCGGCCAAGGGACCTACCAGGAAGCCCGCGTCACAAAAGAAAGGTCGTGACCGAGAGCCAACGCTTGACCGCCGCAAACCCTTTGCAGAATCTGGTTTGGGCCAGAAATCAGCAAAGAGCGCAAGTATAACAGGAATTTCTCCAATATTTCAAGCACTTCAGTGATTTCGGGTAAATCCGCCACTGCGTCGCGTCCGCCGGAAATGGCTGAAAATATCAATAAGATCAGCGGGTTGATTGATTTTCCCTCAAAGCAGCCCGCGTTCGGCAAAAGACAACACTTTGCGTCCGCCGACCACAAAATGGTCCAGCACGTTGACGTCCACCAGCTTCAAGGCATCTTTTAACGCGCTGGTGAGCAACTCGTCGGCCTGGCTGGGCTCGGTGGTGCCGGAAGGGTGGTTGTGCGCGAAGATCACCGCGGCGGCGTTCAGGGCCAGGGCCTTTTTGACGATTTCACGCGGGTAGACGCTGGTCTGGGTCAGGGTGCCGCGAAACATCTCCTCCGCGGCGATCAGGCGGTTTTGCGCGTCGAGAAACAAGGCCATGAAGCATTCGTGCGGCAGGTGGCCGATCGACAGGGCCAGGTAATCGCGTACTGCCTTGGGCGAATTCAGGCCCACGCCTTGCGCCAGCTCCTCGCGCAGGGCGCGGCGCGCCATCTCGATCACCGCCTGCAATTGGGCGTATTTGGCGTCGCCCATGCCGGGAATGGCATTGAATTCCTCACGGCGGGCGGCAAATAGCTTGTTGAGGCTGCCGAAATGGTTGAGCAGGGTGCGCGCCAGGTCAACGGCGCTATGCCCGGTGACACCGACGCGCAGGAAGATCGCCAGCAGTTCGGCGTCGCTGAGAATCGCGGCGCCGCGCTCGAGGAGTTTTTCGCGTGGCCGCTCGCTGGCCGGCCAGTCTTTGATGGTCATTGTTTTTGGGTGGCGCGGGGCATCGTGCAGGCCGCAAGACCGCGCGGAAAGCGTGGCCCATCGCTTACAATGCGGGTTGTTATTTGGTTTGATCGGGTATCCCCCGGCAATATACTTGATGCAAGCAGCCCTTGATACCAGCTCCGCCGTCGTGCGGCCCGACAGCTACCTGACCCTGCGCTATCGCGTGGTCCTGCCGGACGGCAGCGAGGCGGTGAGCACCTTCGGCATGAACCCGGCGACCCTGTCGCTGGGCGCGGGCCAGCTCGCCGAGACCCTGGAGCATTGCCTGATCGGCATGCACGCCGGCCAGCGCCAAGCCTTCACGCTGGAGCCGGAGGCGGCCTTCGGCTTGCGCAATCCGGAGCTGATCCGCCGCGTCGCCCTCGATGCGCTGCCGCGCGAGATCGACGAGGACCCGGGCAGCCGCATCGCCTTCACCGACGCTTCCGGCGCCGAATTCGCCGGTACCTTGCTGGAAAAGAGCCAGGAAGATGCCCTGTTCGACTTCAATCATCCCCTGGCGGGCCTGACCATCGTGTTCGAGGCCGAGATCCTCGCGGTGATGTAGGCCACCCTATGGAAAACACCATGAACGCACCTACCAGCGACGTAACCGGCAGCAACGTAACCGGCAGCGCCGGGCAAGACACCGAGATGGAAATCCTGCTGGCCCAGCCGCGCGGCTTTTGCGCCGGGGTCGAGCGGGCCATCGGCATTGTCGAGCGCGCCATCGAACTGCACGGCGCGCCGATCTACGTACGCCACGAGATCGTGCACAACAAGTACGTGGTCGACGACCTGCGCGCCAAGGGCGCGATTTTCATCGAGGACCTGGCCGACGTGCCGGCCGGCGCCACCCTGATCTTCTCCGCCCACGGCGTGCCCCAGGCGGTGCGTCGCGAGGCCGACGCGCGCGGCTTCCAGGTATTCGATGCGACCTGTCCGCTGGTGACCAAGGTGCACGTCGAAGTGGCGAAGATGCGCAAGGAAGGCTTCGACATCGTGATGATCGGCCACAAGGGCCACCCCGAGGCCGAAGGCACCATGGGCCAGTCGGAGCAGGGCATGCACCTGGTCGAGACCGTCGATGACGTCGCCACGCTGTCGGTGCGCGACCCGGAAGCGCTGGCCTACGTGACCCAGACCACGCTGTCGGTCGACGATGCCGCGCGCATCGTCATCGCCCTCAAGGCGAAGTTTCCGAGCATCCGCGGGCCGAAGAAGGACGACATCTGCTATGCCACGCAGAACCGCCAGGACGCCGTCAAGTTCATGGCGCCCAAATGCGATGTGGTGATCGTGGTCGGCTCGCCCAACAGCTCCAACTCCAACCGCTTGCGCGAGGTGGCCCACACCATGGGGATTGACGCCTATATGGTGGACCGCGCCGACCAGCTCGACCCGGCCTGGATCGAGGGCAAGAAGCGCATCGGCGTCACCGCCGGCGCTTCCGCGCCGGAAATCCTGGTGCAGAACGTGATCGAGCGCCTGCGCCAGATGGGCGCCAGGACGGTGAAAAAGCTCGACGGCATCGAGGAAGCGGTCAAGTTTCCCATGCCGCAGGGTTTGAGCCGGGCGGGAGAGCGCGGCGCTCCTGCGGGCACAGCGCCGCGCTGAGCAAGCGCGGCATCCTGGCGCGGCTGCAGCCAGATCGCGAGGCCGCGAGCATGGTGGGCTTTCCTTGTCTGGAGCAGGCCGCTGCCGCGGTAGGGACATACGCGCCGCCGATCCGCCCGCATGAGTCAGGCTAGAACGGCTCGAACGTCAGTTCGATGGTCTTGACGCTGGCGACGGGAATCTCGGCAATTCGCGCCGCATCGAAGCGGGCAGTCGCGAATGCACGCACCGCGAAGTCGGCCGGATAGTCTTCCGGCGTTACCGACAGCAGGTCCACCTTGTCCACGGTTCCCTCCGCCGAAATGTAGAGCTGCAGGCGGATGGTGACCGGGACGCGCGAGGCGCGTTCCGGCTGCGGGTCAATCGAGGCGATGGGAACCGCGCGCTGATCCAATTGGCGCGGTTCGAAATAGACGGGCGCCTCGGCTTCCGGAACCGGTGCCGGGAGCAAGCCGATACCCTCGGTGGCATGGCTCCCGGGAAGCACCGTGGCCACCGGCGCGGGCTCTTCCGGAATCGGTTCCGGAGGAGATGGCAGCGCCGCGGCCCGATCAACGATGCGTGTTTCATCCGCCACGGCGGGCCGGGCCGCGCCGGCGGGCGCCGGGACAGCGGCTGTCGCCGGCGTGGGTGATGTCTCGACCGGCCGCGAGGGAATCGGGGCGGCCAGGTGCGTGCGCAGCCAGGAATGGTTTTGCGCTTGTCCGTCCGACGCCTGCCCCGAGTCCAGCCAGCTGCCGTGAAGGTTGCCGCTGGCAATCAGCAGCAGCCCGTGCAGAATGAAAGAGGCCGCGAGCGCGGCGGCGAGAACGGCGCGTGGCCCGCGCAGCACACGCCGGGAGCCGGGTGCCTGGCCCTCAGCGAGCTTGCCCGTGAGGGTACCGAGGGGCTGATCGGGAATGCGAAAGTCCGCCGCGTTCCCCGCTCCCCCCTGGCTATCCGAAGATACAGGGGGGGAGGGGAGGCCGGGACTTACCAGCAGTCGCTGACCGAGCCCGTACCGCTGATGGCCTTCAGCCCGGTGTTGGAAATGGACAGCGTGGCGCATTTGGGATCGGAAAAACCGCTATTGGGCGTGGCGCTGATCACGAAGCTCGAGGCCAGCGTGGTGGTCGCGCCCGCTGCCACCGTGATGGTGTAGGGGCTGGATGAGTCGTTGTTCGGCCCGCTGCCGTCGTGCGAATACACGGCGGCACTGGTGGCCAGGCCGAACAGGGTCGGGAAGTTGGTGGAATCGGCATACGTGTTGTTGCCTGTGAAGTACCGCTCCTGCAAGTTCGCGGCCTTCAACAGGGCTGCCTTGCCCTCCGCCCGCTTCCCCTTGCGTACCTGTTCCTGGTACGAGGGGAGAGCGATGGCTGCCAGCACACCGATTACCGCCACGACGATCAACAGTTCGATCAGCGTGAAACCGCGGTGAAAGCGTTTACTAATTGTCATGATGGCTCCGATGCAAGAGTTCTAGTCGCTGATGATTTCGCGCCAGGAGATCCGGCCGAAGTCCTGGCCGAAGCTGTAGATTGCCTGGGCAAGCTTGCCGCCCGTGGTGCTCTGGATACCCGTGTTCTGCGAGCCCGAGGTATTGGGCAGGCCATAGCCCGACGCGGTCGACGTTGTCCCCATGCGGATGAAGGTCGGCGTTTGCGACGCGCCGCCGGCGATCCCCACCGAGCTTACCGCAACACTGACGCCGTTCACGACGACAAAGTCCGAACTGTTGGCGATGCCGTTGGCGTTCACGTCGAATACGGAGAACTCGGTGCGCCCGCCGGTGCCGATGTTGAATACCAGGTTGTCGCCGTCGGCCGCGCCCAGGCAGGCATTGGCGCTCGGCCACAGCGAGGAGTAGAACGCCACGCCGTTGCGCAGGTCTGGAGAAAACACGTTGCGTTCGCCAAGCGCGTAGGTGCTTGCGTTCGACAGGTCGAAGTACCAGCCCAGTTGCGGCGTCACGGTAGTCGTGTCGGCGGGCCGGTTCGGATCGGTCGACACCACCTGGGCGGCCAGGTAGGTGATGTTCGCGCTGGTGTAGTTCGGCACGAACTTGCTCAGTACCCGGTAACGCGGACTGGTGCTGCTGGCGAGCATCTTCTGCTGCATCAGTACCGAACGTCCGGAGACCACGGTTTGCGTGCTGATGGTCGCGGTGTCGTTCTTGTCCCAGATGCCGTAGATGGATTGCGTCTGGAAGGGCGAATTGACGTCCGTGGTTTCCAGATACTTGCCGGTACCGAAAGAGACAATGAATCCGGAGCCCGAGGGATGCAGCGCCCACTGGGCACGCGAGGTGATGGGCTGGGCAGCGTTGCTCGAATCCTGCGCGGTGAACAGGCTGACCACGCTGGTCGAGGCGGTCCAGGTGCTGGCGCTGGTGCTGCGCAGGTCGAACTTCCACATATTGCCGAACAGGTCGCCGGCGTAGACGAAGTCGACCGCGTTGTCACCGGTGACGTCGACCGCGAAAGGCGCTGCCAGGCCGTTCGGCGTTCCCGCCGATGCGGCTGCTACCGTCGCGGTCGGAATCTTGATGTAGTCGGTGCCTTGCACCCAGGTGCCGTTGCTGCCAGTGGGGCCGTCCAGGAAGATCACGAACAGGTAGGCCGCGCCGCTGCGGCTGGTGGTGCAACCGGCCGGCGTGTAAGGCGATGCGGTGGTACCGGCGCCAGCAGTGCAGGAGACTTCGTCGGCGCTGGTGCTGTCGCTGTTGTTGTAGCCGCCGCTGATGATGGCCGCCCACTTGCCGTTGGCCATCTTGCGGATCACCGGGTCGCCGTAGGTATAGCCCAGGTCGGCATCGTCGGCATCGGTGAACTCCCAGAGCACGAGATTGCTCGCGTTGGACTCCGCATAGTTGGTGGTGGTCGGGTTGGTGACGTTAAGCGCGTAAATACCCTGGCCGCCGGCGTTGTAGCCGCCCACCAGCACCGTCTTCCACGCGGCGGTCGATCCCGTACCCAGAAGGGCGTCTTCCACCGCGGGCGAACCATCCACATAGTAGCTGTGCGAATAGGTCTGCGACGTCAACTGGGGCAGCTTGCGGAACAGCCTGGAGGGCACGTAACCGAGCATTTCCGTGCCGGTACTGGCATTGAACGCGTGCATCATGCCGTCGTTGGCGCCCACATAGAGCATCGGCGTGCGGGAGGCGTAGGTGGAGGCGAAAGCCGCGTAGGTCGGATCGGCATAGCCGGACGACGGCGGGCCCTGGAAGTTGATGTTGGAGTCAACGATATCGCCCAGCTTGGTGATCGGCCGTGCGCGGAAGTCCCCAGTGGAGGTGCCCTCGTTGGTCGCGTCGCCGCGGACATAAAGCAGGCGGTTCTGGCCGATGGTGTCGGTATCGGCGATACCGGTGCCCGGGTTCTTCTTCAGCCAATTGACCTGCGCCGAGGAAAGATCGCCGGTGCCCAGGCTGGCGGTGTTGCCGGGCCAGCGGAACGGCACGCCACGCGGCGCGGCGCCGGAAACCCCCTTGTTGTAGGTCAGGATGACACGGTTGGTCTGATTGGCCGTAGCGGTCGCCGCCGCCAGCGCGGCCTGCTGGCCGGCATCCCAATCCGGAGTCGTGTTGGGCACGCCGGTGGCGGTGTTGACCCCGTAGGACAACAGCTTGCTGCTCCAGTCCTGCGTGTTGAACACAGCCTGGTAGACCTTGGTGTTGGTGATCAGGCGCGAGGAGTTCGCTGCCGCGGCGGAAGCGGAAGCCGTGGCAAGAATGCTGACGAACAGGGTATTGAGCGACTTCTCCAGGCCCAGCGGGTTGCTCACCAGGAAGTAGTTGTCCGGATCGCCGTCGCTGCCGGTGGTGCCGTCGGATTTGAGCACGTCCCACTCGGCGGTGGTGTTGGGCAGGCTGTCGGCATTGGCGTCCTTGAAGCCGCCGTATTTCGCGGCGTACCAGAGCGGGTCCTTGAGCGGGGAGCCGGGCGCGGTGCTGGACAGGGAATAGACCGCGGTGGTTGCCGTTTCGTTGACCTGGCAGTCCTGGCAGCCGCCGCTGGCGTTGACCTTGGGGGCGGCTCCGCCACCGACCAGCGTCACGGACGGGCTGGTCGGATCGGTATAAATGAAGCCTAGAATGCCGGAGTGGAAGTGCGGGCCGTCCTTCGAGGTGCCGCTGATGATGTAGCCGAAGCCCTGCCCCGCGGCGGTCGATTGGGCGATGGCCTTGGTGGTGATGCTGATCGAATTGGCCTGGCCTCCGTTGGCCGCGCAGGTCGTGGTGTCGCTGCCGGTCTGCATGCAATAGGTCAGGATGCCCCACATGTCCTGGTCGTAGTCGCCGCCCTGTTCCGAGTCTTCCCAGTTCAGGTAGATCTTGCCCTGGGAACTGGTCGTATTGGTCGTTTGCGAAACGATCTGCATGTCGACCAGCGTGCCGCCGCCCTGGGGCGGGGTGTTGTTCAGGCGGTAGGCGGGCTGGATCACGGCGCGCGTCGTGGTGCTGCCGGCCAGCTTGAGCGAGATCTGCGGCGTGTTGGTAGCCAGCGAAATGCCGTAGGTGTTGACTTTGAGTGAGCGTGTGTCATTGCTCGGCACCGTCAGGTCATTGCGGATCTGGTTGGTGTGCGCCGCGTGCGCCAGGCCGGCCATCAGGTAGCTGCCGGCCAGGGTCGGGCCTTCCGGGCAGATACCGTACATGTTGCCCAGGCCGGTCTGGGTCTTGGCATCGCAGTATTCGTTGTCAGTTGTCGTGCTGCTGCCGGTGGCGCTGGTGCGGCCGACGAAATACTTGGCGGTGCCGGTGATGCCCTCGTTGGTGCCGACCGCGCTGGTCGCGGTCACCGCGTCGAAAGTGAGGCCGGTGAACGGGTTGCCGATCTGGCTGTCGGTCTCGTTGGTCGACACGCTGGCGTTGAACAGCAGGACGTTGACCGGGGCGCAGTAGTTCGAATTCGACAGCACGGTGGTGGAGCTTGAGGGCCAGGTGGCGGTGACCAGGCCGGTGATCTTGCTGGAGTCGTCGGTGTTGAATGCGCTCGTGGCCGCGGTCGCGCCGGAAAAATAGCGCAGCGACTCGTAATACACCTCCGACATTGGGTTGCCCCAGCTCACGCAATTGTTCTCGGTGATCGAGGTCAGCTGGAAACCGCAGTTGTCGGCCGTGCCGCCGCCGATATAGGTACCGTCATCGTAGCGATAGCCCCAGATGCGCAGGCGGTTCAGGGTGGTGATGATGGAGCCGCCGGTGGGTGTCGCGAACGTGCCGTTGGTGTTGACCTCGTTGGCCAGGGTGCCGACGTTCTTGCGCAGCACGCCGCCGGAGATGTTCTTGGTGTAGCTGCCGGTCATCAGGCCGAACTGGATCTGGCCGCTTTCACCATAGACCTGCAGCAGGCCGATCGGCTTGGAATAGTTGTTGGTGTTGTATTCCTTGCACTTCTCGGTGCCGACCAGGCTGGTCACGCAGGCCTGGATGCGCACGAAATAGTCGCCCTTGCCGTCGGTGCTGCTCTTGTCGTCCAGCGCCACGGCGGTGCGGTCAGGGGTATTGTTGTTGGCGGGAACAGACGAGGCGCTGTAGTCGTTGGACGGGCTGGCGCTGTGTTCGTCGCTCCAGCCGCATTGCCAGCGTTCGTTGGCGGCCCACAGGGCATAGTTGCCCTGGGCGATGCGCAGGCGCGGCAAATTGGTGTTGGTCTGCGACCGGTCCTGCGGCGACGTGCTGCTGCCCTTGGTGGTGTTGCAGATGGTGATGCCGGCGGTCGACAGGTTGGTCACCGTCCAGGAGGTGAAAGTGCCGGTTCCCGCCAGGTTGTCGCCGCTGACGTTTTTGAGGGTGATCTTCTTGTTGGTCGTATCCAGGCTCTTTACTTCGCCGCTCATGTAGGCGCTGGCGCTGGCGGCCACCAGCACGATGTCGCCGTTGTTGATGTTGGTGACATTATTGAGCGTGAAGGTCTTGTCGCCCGTGCCGATGGCGATGCTGCTGGAACTGGTCCAGCTTTGGGAATTGCGGGTGAACGGCGTCAGGCGGATCACGTCGGCGCCGCTGTAGTACTTGGCGAAGGAATGCGCGTCGTTCGGCAGCAGGGTACGCTCAAGCACCGTGCTGGTCGCGGTATCTCCGTCGGCGATGCCGCTGCCGTCGCCGTCGGAGCGGTTGGGCGAACGCATGCCGCCGTACAGGAGCTTGCGCACCGCGTCGATGCGCGTCATCGACGCCCAGTTGAGGAAGTTGCCGCTCCAGCGGGTCGACTGCACTCCGGTGGTGGAACAGTACTTCGCCGCCAGGTTGGTCGCCGAATCGGAGGCCAAAGTCGCATCCTTGGTGTTGTACACCGCGGGCTCGAAGCGCTTGTTGGTGGCGCTGTAGCTATAGCACTTGTACGAATCGAAATATCCGTAGTAGTCGATGCCGTGCTTATAGGTTGTCTCGATCACGCCGTCGGA
>Ga0307511_10000106_pt1 | contig 74993 bp, 78 predicted proteins | sample 13_EM_MG_FD_200266 | JGI IMG/M metagenome (GOLD analysis project Ga0307511, IMG submission 200266) | Populus trichocarpa ectomycorrhiza microbial communities from riparian zone in the Pacific Northwest, United States - 13_EM | ecosystem: Host-associated > Plants > Roots > Unclassified | place... | reverse complement strand
TTAGAGACTAGGATAGCTTTGCTATCCCTGGTTCTCAGTCAGTTGCCTGGTCTTTGGGACAGACGAACCGTATAGAGACGCTCGCTTGGAGCGTTGATTAGGCTCGGGCCAGAGTGGCCCTGACAGGCTCCTGCCACAATAGCGACCCCCTCGGAGACCCGTTTCGACTCGGCAGTAAGTGGGTGACCATGTGTTCAAAATAGTATTTTAGCCGATGTCTTTCGTGCAAGCTTCCAAATCACATCATCTCGTAAAAAAAACAGTGAAGTGCGCAGAAGTGAGAATAAGTATGTAAAAAGGTCGAAAACAGTCGTTGGCCATTTTCCTGATGTATCCAATGTACCTTTCAACGTCTCTTTATATAATAGAATAACAATGTACGCGCAAGTAATGGATCACGTAGAATGCTAAGTATGGATGAAGGTTAACATGGTAAACCTTCGCAGTGGGTGGCGTATTCCATTGAACGCCAATGGGGGGTGGGAGGTGACTCACGGTGGTTGGAAATGGCTTCAAGAAGTGGGACGGGTTTACGAAGTGTGAGCCAGTTGTTGCCCAAGGCAAGGTTGGAGGCAAGGCTATCGGAAACAGGCAAACAGAGGCAAGAATTGTAACTGCGGTCATCATTTGGACAGGCACGTTAGCAGTGATGAGTTGGGTCCTTGAAGGGATACGGGAGATCGAGTTTACGGGCGAGGACCAGGGAGATGCGAGAACAGTCAGAAGAAGGGTCGGAGAGGATCGTCATGGGAGATTGTCTGATAAACGCTGGAGCGGTGCGAGTTGAGGGAGGCGAGAGAAGGAGTTGGCCTGTTTTTACAACCAGGACGTTGGCCAAAGTCCACTGGACAACAAGTGGCATGTGGTGCGGCGAAACGAGGAGCGAGGTCCCAAAGTGATATGTAACGGACTTGGACCAATTATGGATTTTGGAGGACGGGGGTGAGAAAAAAAGTTGACGAACGGGACCCTGGACCATCGAAGTCCTGAGAATTTCTTCTAGCGTTATTGACATATGATGGCTACGGGTGACAAAGGGAGTCAACCCCATGGTCTCGCTCAAACGTGAGTGACTTACTGGTCAAAAGTCTTCTCTTTCTGATTCTACGGAGAGAGTGGTATATATCCATTCGATGGTCCGGTGATATGAAGCGTGAAAACGTGCCGCGTGATGGCATGACGCGTGTCTGGACCTGGACAGATGTGAGGGCCAGAAATAGATCACGGTTTGTGAGGACACGGTCGAAGTACTCCCAGCAATCAGTATTGAATGCCCTAGCGGGGTAGTTATATATGATGGTGACATTATCCACGCTGGGAAGCGGAGGGAGGCCGTTGAATGCCTGTTCCCAAAACTGAGTGTTCGTCCCGCGGAGTTGCGGCCCAATGGTTAGAGATTTCAAGGTCCACTTTGAGAAATGGTCCATAAACGCTTTGACTTGATGTCAGGTTTGTCACTTTTGGAGCGAGGCGGTGAGCACCCACCTTGGAAACCTCTCGGCTTCCTGCACGCCACCTGGAACTGTTCCACAGAGGATCCAGAGACGGCCGCTGCGATGCGCCTGGTTCGCTTGGAACCCCATACGTCGCACACCAAGGCAGTAAGCAACCCTACGTCCAAAGCGGCGTCCTCTATCAAGTTGGAAACATCGATCAGGCGGGTGGCGTCGGACCACAATGTCGGTCTGTGAGGCCTGACCAATCTGCTCGACGTTGTTGCCCTGAAGGAAGTAGACGAGAGCTGGAGGTCTTTGATGCGAAGTCGGTGTGCGGGGAGCCCAGCAAACGCGTTTCCAACGGCAGGTCCCCCCTGGGTAACACAATCCACAAGGAAGAGAGAGTCACAAAGTGGGAAAGACCGAACGAGAGATATCATCTCTTCGGAAGAGGAAAAGCAGCACCTATACAACCCGAGTTCGGTAACCATAGAACCCAGCACAGTAACCGTTTCCCTGAGTTTTCTCTTCTGGTTTGACTGGAGGAGGTCGAAGGGGAGTTCTGAGAGCCACAGGCGGCTCAAAGCGCGATGTTTGGCGAATGCCGCAAGGATAATCACGTAGTACTTCCAGTCCGCTTTTAGTATCAGCTCTCCGCTGTCGATTCCGAGGTCAAGAGAGCGGATATGTTGGAATGCGCCTCGAGTGACAAGCTGGGCGCACTCCTTGACGCGGCTGGAGGTGTTGATTGTGAGGTGGCGGCCGAGTAAGCACTGGGCATCGTAGCGGAGCTTGCGCGCTGCTCGAGAACAGGCTCGGAGGGTTGCCTTGTCGGTGAATTGGAGAATCATCCTGATTAGCTCAGGTGCGAGCCTGGAAATACAGCGTGGTCCCGTGCTGTAGCCATGTGTGGATGGTTTAAGCATACACGGGAACATGACAAGGAACTTATGACCCACTCGGAAGTTTCAGCTTTGTTTCCTCTCTTCTTAGCCTTTGCTTTCGCCATGGAGGAGAGCGATGTGGGAGATAAGGCTCAATCAGGCGCTCATGTTTGCGCCGATCGGGCCGTACAGGTCCGGTTCCTGTCGCGGAATCCCGGATCCGGAAACGAGATTACCTCAGGCACACCGAATACTGGTGTCACCTCTACCCGTGGAAGTCACTCATTGGTAAGAAAAGATCCCAGGTCGAGAAGGTTCCGCGATCCGTGAGAATGCACCATTTCATTCTAGACAACAAGGACCGGGGAAGTAGAGCAGGTAGACCAAGTAGACATTCTCTCCCCCAACACTGTGTCCACCACGGTCCCGGCTAATAGTTGTACTCAACAAGGTCAATGAGCCCTCTCCTCGCTAGCTCCGGCATCACCCTCGACGCATAATCTCTTATATCCCTCTCAGACCCCACCTTGTATACGACCTTTGGGCAGATCGAATGCAAAGTCCAAAATCTGACCAAAAGGCGGTCCAGATCCTCCCATTGCTGACGAACCGGTCCCTCGAATCCGTGCATCAGGGAGGTGTGGTTGAATTGCAAGGTGATGTCTTGAAGGTCCTTGGGTTCGACGGTTCGGAGTGCCTCGGTGATCCATCGTACACCCGACCGGCCGCATGAAAACATCAATCGTCTGAGTTTCACGGCCGTGGAGAGGTTGAACGAAGTCGTCGTGTGCGCGGCTAAGTGTAAGCGGTCAGGCATCAATCAGGCACGGGGACTGACGGAAACTCACCATGGAAGAGAGGGACAAAGCCGAGAGACTCGAGAGTGTTAGAGCATTCCGATACTAAATCCGTCGTTGGCTTGAAATCTGTTTCCTTGCCACAGGTCAAGACGACCTCCGTGAATTTTAGGCCATTCGGGAGGTCCAATAACCGACGTATGATGGGGTCAACCCCAGCCACACTACGCAACTCAAGGGACCCGGTGAGTCTTGGTGAGGTTGAGGGAGCGGTCCATCCATCAGGGTCGTCCTCGTAGCCGTGAACGACCAATGTGAAATCCTCGAGAAGGGGAAATGAACACATGAGGTCGAAAATTTCGGAGAGTCGGGCGCGCCCAAATTTCAGGTGGAGAGATTTGACGGTGGGCGACAACCCGTGGAATGGGGCGAGGGGGTGCTGATTGACGTGTAAGTGCAAGACATTGTGGAAGGTACGGATCCAACGACCCGCGTCCGCGCCTGTGGTGGTGGTGGACTGGTGGTCTTGAATCGTGAGGGCCCGAGTGTGGTGAGCGGGAGAGTCGAATGGATCCGGAAAGGCCTCCGCCCACGATCCGACGGGGGATTCGCGTGTGAACTCGACATGAGCGAAGAGGTGGGTTCGGGTCCGTGGAACCCAGGATTTGGAGACGATGCAACACGCTCTCAGCGTGTCCGGTTGGTCGTGTAGGTGATCGACGATGAGATCAAGTATCTCTGGTGGGAGGGAGAAGGACATCGTGGTCGTGATTGATAGACGCTGGTTTCGGCACCCACGAGGTCCCGTCATCGCTGGGGGGTGCGACGAGGGCGGATGAATATCGAGTCCTCGCGAACGGAAACGGAGGGGGTACTCACGCTCAGGATCACTGCATCACTCCACCCATATACTATTCAACACGGCCGGTCCGTTTGAAGGGCAATGACGACCGTGATGTGCAGCTTGCGCTTTGCCTTCCGCCCGAAAGCGCTCCGGCTCGGCACCGGGCTACGATAATCTCTTAGACCAGGGTGAGGCATTCAATTCAGCAGGGATAGCTTCTATGGCGCCTGGGTTCGACGGGCGAGAACAGAGGAAGCTTGTTTGAGAAAAACTGTGTCTCGCCGAATTCCAAGGCCATCGTGACGATGGGGCAATCACGAGTTGTTTATTCAGAGACATACGGGCCAACTATTCAAAAGAAAAGCACCCCGGTCCCACGGTGGCCGAGCTGAGCGACTCGAGAGTAGACCCTGCACCTTATATTGGGATATGAGTAATCGTGCAAGCAAGGCATCTGAATGAGGACATGGTGTCTGATACACGGTGTGGTGCATCGCAAACTCGTCCCCGGCCGAGGGCCGGTGTTACGTTGGAACTGGAGAGTTTCTGCAGGACCAGTGGAGACGACCGTCGATACAATCGAGACGCGCGATACGGCTGGTCCGCTCCTCCATCATCCCAACTGAATGGATAACCACCGTTGTGCGCACCGCGCTGACCGGGGAAGGTCTACGAAACCCTCGGAGGCGTCTGTGTTCCACAGGATCACAGACGCTATCGTTCACCCCAACAATGTCGCGAATTTTGGGCCACTACAACGAAAGGTGATCGACGCTGGGGCGCCCCCCACCAGGCGTATTAAACTGGTGGATTTCTAACGGCGAGGGCATACAACCCCACAATCCCTTGCACCTTCTCCGTCTCTATGTTTGACGTTCCTGCGATCACCTATCCCCTGCTGCTTTTCATCTTCATCCTCATCCTCGCCAAGAAACGGAAGAATCCCACTTTGCCATATCCGCCAGGTCCGAAGAGCTACCCGATTCTCGGAAATGCGCTGGATCTCCCCATGAGCGTTCCGGTCTGGGAAAGCTTTGTATCGTTAGCCAAAGACCATGGTATGCTTCAGCGTTGTCTTGTTTCCTGGAGATCCTGAAGCTGCCCCCTGACAGGCACGGATATCCTGTACTTACGAGTGATGGGCGATGACATGGTCGTCCTGAGCAGCAACGAGGCCATTTCGGATCTACTTGAAAAACGGTCGGGCATCTACTCGGATAGAGTCAGTGGTCCGACCATCATCACAATTCGTTCCTAACGCCAGGTTGCAGCCCCAATCGGCAATGATGCAGCTGTGAGATTGGATGGCACTCTGGGATGTTGCTTCCTGACCGCTGATCTTTGTCAACAGGACAGGTTTAGGGGAGTGGGCATTGACGATGATGCCCTACGGCGACAGGTGGAGGGTTCGCCGCAGACTCCTTTCCCACGAGGTCCTGCCAAACGTAAGACTTGCCACAAGCTTCGACGGCCATCGGTACAAATACACGTATCGTTTCCTATCGTGTTTGTTGGAGGCACCTGAGAGGTTCTTTCAGGAGGTAGAATTGTAAGTTGCTCTCCACTCCCTTCACCTAAACCGTCTACTTATATGGGTCCCAACCCCGAAGCTCCACTGCAGCTATTGTATTATCCGTGACCTACGGGATCGACCTCAAATCGGCCGATGACCCATTCCTGACCGCAATCTTCGAAGCATCGCATGCGGCGGGGGTTGCTTTGGTACCCGGAAAGTTTCTCGTTGATGCCATTCCCATATGTGTGTACCTATGCACTCAATCGGGCATCCACAAGCAGTTGACGAAACCTTGGACAGTACGGTACCTTCCAAGCTGGTTCCCTGGGATGGGGTTCAAGCCTCTCGCCAAGGAAGTACGTGAAAAGTTCCAAACCTCCATCGATGGTCCCATGGAATATGTGAAGAGCGTCATGAAGGTCAGTTCGGAATGTGCCCTGGGACAGGATCGTATCTGAGACCAAAGCGCAACCACCAGTCGGGCGAGCGGTTCTCCGACTCGATAACATCCGACTGCTTGGTTCGTTTGGAGGGCGGTGAGAAAACGAGCTTTAGCGAACAAATCATACGGGAAGTCTCAGGTATTATGTTTGCCGGTAAGTTTTCCTCAAGACCCCGTACCCATGTTCCTCACAGTTGGTTGCAGCTGCAGCCGTGACAGTACGTTGAGGACGTGACCGGGTATTCTAACCACTTATCTGATACTGCTTTTAGACGACGTCGGCCTTGCAGGCATTCTTTTTAGCAATGGTCCTCAACCCAGACGTCATGAAGAAAGCGCAGGAGGAACTCGATCGGGTCGTTGGCAAAGAACACCTCCCGGACTATTCGGACAAAGACAACTTGCCGTACATCGACGCTATGGTGAAAGAACTCCTTCGGTGGAATCCACCTCTCCCTGTCAGTATCCCAAAAAGAACCACCCAGGACGACGTGTACCGGGGATACTTCATCCCTGCCGGAGCAACTGTACTAGAGAACATCTGGGCGATTTTCCGTGATCCAGGCATCTACCCCGACCCGGAAGCATTCAACCCAGACAGGTTCCTCAAGGACGGAGAAATAAACCCCCTGATCTTCAATCCTGAGGATAGAGTGTTCGGATCTGGGAGGAGGTAAGAGATACCAAAGCCCACACCCTTACGAATGGTGGATAATCGTAATCGTGATCCCTAGGATCTGTCCTGGTAAACAGTTCTCTCTCCGGACGGTGTACCTCTTCGTCGCCTCCGTGCTATCCGTGTTCGATATTGGACCTGCCTTGGACGAGGATGGAAATCCTCAAATGCCAAAAGCCGAATTCCACGGCGGCCTCGTTCGGTACGGTTTTCTGGGTTCATCGGTTCTTGTGGTAGCAATGCTTACCGTGGAACGTCAGGGATCCTAAACCTTTCAAATGCACGATCAAGCCTCGATCTGAAGGCGCAGTAAAGTTGGTGAAGGAGGCCTGTGATAGAATGAGTTACTAAGTAGGAGCCCACAACCCACACTAGATGCAAGGAGTGATGGGCCCGACAACAACCATTGTATGTTTACGCTGGGATCCAATAGAAACCTGCGGTATTATTGTTAAAGGAGCATTCGGATGAAGTGTCGTAATGTATCCGGATCCTAAGACTGTTGGAATCTGCCTTTGACCACTCTTCATGACACGCGTACGCCCAATCGAACTATCCTTTTCTGCGGGTGGTAACACCCTTACACCTTTCCTGGTTATCACGACATTACATATTCCGAAAAAATTCGTTCGTAATAGCGAACACAGTCGTACCGAGACCATTCCAAGAAAACGTGCGGGCCTACTATGCATTCCAACTCTGCGGCCGTGGCTTCTTCCCTACGCCAAAGACCCCAAGGACTCCTGGACGGTCCCTCCACCCCCCGCGCGGTGGATGGCGCAGCATTGACCGTAAATACGCGGCGAGCGGAGGTGTTCTTGCGGTAAGGTACCGATCAGGCACAAGGACGGATAGAAATCTGCTTGGGAGGAAATTGGTAAAACTGAAAAACTTGAAGGTGTTGGAACATCCTGACACCGAATCGGTTGCCAACTTGAAATCTGTTTCGTTTTTACACAGCGACGCGATCTTCGTGAAATTGAGACCGTTCGGGAGATCCAACAACAGATGGGGGGGGGGCGATCCCGACTATAGAATTCAACTGGAGGGACCCAGTGAGTCTCGGCGAGTGGCCCATTCCGGAGCCGAAAACGGACAATGTCAAATCCTCGGGAAGGGGGAACGAACGTATGAGGCCGAGAACCTCGGAGGGTCGGGCGTCATAGCACCTCAGGTCGAGTGATCTGATGGCAGGTGATAATCCGTGGAATGGGGTGAGAGTGCTGAATGACGGATAAGTGTCCGAGCTTGTGGAAGGCACGGATCCAACGGCCAGGTAACCTGTAATCGCCAGGGTCCGAGTACGGTAGGCGGGAGAGTTTAATGGATCTGGAAACGTCTCCACCCACGGTTTGAAGGCGAACTCGTATGTGAACTCGACATGAGCGAAAAGGTAACTTCGGGATCGCAGAACCCATGATTTGGAGACAACGCAACACTCTCTAAGCGTGGCCGGTTCGTCGTGTGGGTGGTCGACGATGAGATCGAGTATTTCTGGGGAGAGGGAGTGTGGTCTGCGCGAAGTCCGTTAGACGCTGTCTTCAGGCGCTTGGTTCCCGCCCCGTGCACCAAAAGTAGTTTTCGGAGCTCGTTCCACCATCCGTTCGCGACGTTCAGGGTCCTATCGACGTGTTTTTTTCGCTCCCACCCCCCCAAAAAACAAACAAACTCCAAAGCCACACCGCGACCGTGACACTTCATGTCTTCAATCGAATTATCCGATGCCGACTTGCAGTCCATCCTCGAGTTCACCTCCGTGCTAGCCCGGAAGGCCGGCGAACTAATTCTAGAGGGATCCGAGGCGATCGCTGCCTCGGGAAGCGTTGACGAGAAGAAAAACTCGGTAGATCTCGTCACCGAGTACGATGTGAGGGTCGAGGAACTCGTCAAAGACGAGATCAACAAGATCTATCCTGGATTTCAGTTGTGCGTACGCGCCGTTGACGTGGGCGGCACCATAACTAACATCACAGCAGCATCGGAGAGGAGTCCTACTCTGCCGGAGCTCGACCGGACCTGACCGACGATCCAACGTTCTGCGTTGACCCTATCGACGGTGATCATGCCGCCGAGTTTGCTGTTTCTATTCTCCTGACACTAGCTCAGGAACAACCAATTTTGTCCATGGCTTCCCATTCGTTGCCATCTCACTTGGACTAATATACAAGAAACGTCCGGTGTTGGGCGTGATCTACAACCCAGTCCTGGATTATCTTTACACTGGGATCAAGGGGCACGGCTCGTATCTCTCCAAGAACAAGCAGCCTCCCCAGAAACTCCCGCTATCCGCCCCTCGCCCTCTCCCTTCCCTCTCACGGGCCTTGATCGCCGTGGAGTGGGGGTCAGACAGATCACAGACCGCTGCCGGGTCAAAGGCCGAGTCTTTCTTGCGTTTGACTGGAGACCCTAACCACACTAGTCCGGTCAATGGCGGGAAGATGGCCCACTCATTGCGGTCGCTTGGTAGCGCTGCGTTAAACTTTTCGATGGTCGCTCAGGGGGGAATGGATATGTACTGGTATGTCATCGCATTCTCACGCTCGCATCGATTTACGAAAGGCCACTCTGCGCAGGGAGATAGGTTGTTGGTGCGTAATTTGCGTTCTGGCGACTTGGATATTGACCACGGCGATTAACCTGCGCCAGGGCGTGGGATGTTTGCGTAAGCCAGCCGACCGAGTCGTTCACCGTTTCTGACGAGCCAGACAGGCAGCGATCGTGATTGGGCAAGAGGCAGGGTGCTACGTCACCGGTGGGCACGATAGTTCGCGCGATGGGGATGTCACGCCAGAAATACTGCTCGGAAGGAAATTCCTCATCGTTCGAGCCATCGGAGATAGTGAGGTATGATCGGCCCCGGATCTCCTTCGCGGTATCTGACCTAAAGGCAGACGGAGAAGGGAGTTGATGCCCAGAGACGTATTGCTGAAGACTTCTACGCAACCGTCATCGATACTGCCCCTACCTAGACGATGGGAGGCCTAAATCATCAACGTATGAGAGGGTGGTGAGATTCGTTGCCGAGTATCTCGACGGAGTATGAATTGTATGCGAGAAGGCTGGCCTATGTGATTCTTAGTTTTTGTTTATAACGTGCATAGAGGTCCGGAATCTGTTTCGCCGACGGCATCACGGTGCAAAACCAATATCGCTACCGTCCATCCCTGGACATACAACTGCACCCATTATATCATTTGAATACCAACACCGCTACACTCCCCTGGTATCATTCAACACTGGTAAACATTTCACTACAAACCAACTACTAGTGGGTTGTCACGGGAGTCGGCTCTATGGTTTCGCTCGAACGCAGGTGACTCACTGGGCATAAGCCCTCTCCCCCTGACTCTATGGAGAGCACCGCGTATCGACCACAACCTGTTGTAGTTGAACGATCGTGACCTGAAGCTTGGCTGGGCCTGCACTGATCCAAGGGCCGGAAATAAATCCCGGTTGGTGAGGACACGGTCGAAATACTCCCAACAGTCGGTATTAAACGCCCCAGCTGTGGGATAGTTATACACAATGGTGACATTGTCCACGCTGGGAAGCGGAGGGAGGCTGTTGAAAGCTTCTTCCCAAAACTGAGTGTTCGTCTCGTGGAGTTGCGGCCCGATGGTCAGTGACTTCAAGGTCCACTTCCCTGACAGATGACCCATGAACGCTTCGAATTGATGTCAGATTCATCGTTATCTGGGGTTTGGTGGTGCGCCCACCTTGGGAACCTCCCGGCTCTGCACACGCCACCTGGAACTGTTCCACTGGGGATCCAGAGACAGCCTCTGCGATGCGTTGGGTTTCTCGGTAGTCCCTACGTCGCACACCAAGGAGGTGAGCGACCCCACATCCAGGGCAGCATCCTTGATTAATTTTGAAATGTCGATCAATGTGCCATTCGACAGGGAAGAAGAGAGCTGGAGATCTTTGACGCTGAGCGCGTGTTCGGGCAGCCCGGCGAATGCGTTTCCGACACCAGATTTCCCCCGGGTAACACAATCACGAAGGAACAGGGAATTGCAGTGTGGGAAAGAGCGAATGAGAGACACCATCTCCTCGTAAGAGGAGAAACGGCATCCGTATAACCCGAGCTCAGTCACTGTGGAACCGAGTGTAGTGACCGTTTCCCTGAGGTCCTTCTGGTCGGGCCGGAAGAGGTTGAAGGGGATCCCCGAGAGCCAAAGGCGGTCCAAGGTGCGATATTGGGCAAATCCTCCGAGGATAGTGATGTAATCCTTCCAATAAATTTCCAGGATTTGTCTCCCATTGTTGACGCCAAGATCAAGAGAGCGGATATGTTGGAATGCACCCCTAACTAGCTTGGCGCACTCATTGACGCGGTCGACGCGGTCGACCGCGAGGTGGCGGCCGAGGCAGGACAGGGCGACGTAACGGAATTCGCGCGCCGCTTGAGAGCAGGCGCGTAGGGAAGCCTTGTCGGTTGCGAGGAATTGGAGGATGATCCCGATTATCTCAGGGGGGGGAGCACGCCAGGGCGGTCTCGTCCTGGAGCCGCGAGTGAATGGATTTAGCACATGAGATCACAACGAGGAACTTGTGACCCACTCGACAGTTTCACCTTTCTTCACCTTTTTTTGAGCCATGAGGGAAGAGAAGACCCTGGTCAGGTTAACTTTGGCGCTTTGTACCGATCGTTCTGGTCGCGTGTGGTAAACGCGGTCTGCTTGAGGAGACTATGTGCGGGCGCCAACGCGAGAAAGCTACTTCCCCAACACCACCGTCCTTGTGATCCACCGGAAGTAGCCCATACAATCTCCTTGGGACTCGGGTTTCGCGCGTCAAGGTACTTTCACCTCCCAACGACGGCGACGGGCGCTCCCACGCTCTGGTCAAATCGTGGTATCTACTAAATGACCGCCAATGTATCCGGCGCTTCTTTTTCAATGCCCTCGAGGACCAAGCAAGACATCCGATACACTACTTTTGCGTAAGTCAGCCAACCGAAATTGTTCACCATTTCTGACGAGCCGGACAGGCAGCAATGCATGAGGCAGGGTGTCACGTCACCGAGTGGGCGCCGTAACCGACACGATGGGGACATCGCACCAGAGAATCTGAGAGATACTGCTCGGAAGGAAATTCTTCATCGTTTGAGCCATCGGGAATAGTGAAGCATGGTCGGCCCCAGGTCTCCGTAGCGGTACCTGGCGGATGGAGAAAGGGGTCAATGCCCTGAACCGCACCGCTGAGGAGTTCTACACCACTGCCATCATTCCTGTTCCTACCTAGACGAGTGGGGGGCTTGTAGGACCAAATCATCAACGTACGGGAGTGTGGTAAGATTCGTTGCCGAGTATCTCGACGGAGTGTGGATTTCATACGAGAAGGCTTGTCTAGTTTTTCGTTCTATAACGTACATAGAGACCCCTAATCTGGTTCGCCAACGGCATCACGGTTCGAAACCTCAACGTCGTCACCGTCCATCCCTGGGCATACAACTGCACCCGTTATATCTTTTGAACACCAACGCCACTACATCCCCCCTGGTACCACTTATCACCGGTAACCAGTTCAGTACCAACCAACTATGGGTTGTCACGGGAGTCAGCTCTATGGTTTCGCTCGAACGCAAGTGACTCACCGGGCATAAGCCCTCTCCCCCTGACTCTATGGAGAGCACCGCGTATCTCCCACCACCTACTGTAGGTGGACTTTAGTGACCTGATGCTTGGATCGACCCGCACCGATACGAGGGCCGGAAATAGATCCCGGTTGGTGAGGACACGGTCGAAGTACACCCAACAATCGGTATTGAACGCCTCGATTGTGGGATAGTTATATACTATGGTGACATTGTCCACGCTAGGAAGCGGAGGGAGGCCGTTGAACGCCTGCTCCCAAAACTGAGTGTTCGTCTTGTGGAGATGTGGCCCGATGGTCAGCGACTTCACGGACCACTTCTTTGACAAATGACCCATGAATGCTGCGAGTTGATGTTAGATTCATCATCATTTGGAGTCGAACGATGTGTGCCCACCTTGGAAACCTCCCGGTTCTGCACACGCCACCTGGAACTGTTCCACCGGGGATCCAGATACGGCCTCAGCGATACGCTGGGTTTTCTCTGTAGTCCCTACGTCACACACCAAGGAGGTGAGCGACCCTACATCCAGGGCGGCATCTTCAATTAATTTTGAAATGTCGACCAATGTGCCATTCGACAGGGAAGAGGAGAGTTGGAGATCTTTGATACTGAGCGCGTGCTCCGGCAGCCCAGCGAACGCGTTTCCGACACCAGATTTCCCCCGGGTAACACAATCACGAAGGAACAGGGAATTGCAGTGTGGGAAAGAGCGAATGAGAGACACCATCTCCTCGTAAGAGGAGAAACGGCATCCGTATAACCCGAGCTCAGTCACTGTGGAACCGAGTGTAGTGACCGTTTCCCTGAGGTCCTTCTGGTCGGGCCGGAAGAGGTTGAAGGGCACTTCTGAAAGCCAAAGGCAGTTCAAGGTGCGGTATCGGGCGAACGCTCCGAGAATAACGAGGTAATCCTTCCAATAAATTTCCAAAATCGGCCTCCCATCGTTAATGCCGAGATCAAGAGAGCGGATATGTTGAAATGCACCCCCAGCGACCAGCTGGGCGCATTCCTTGATGCGGTCAACCGTGTCGACTGCGAGGTGGCGGCCGAGGCAGGACAGGGCGACGTGACGAAATTCACGCGCTGCTTGAGAGCAGGCGCGTAGGGAAGCCTTGTCGGTTGCGAGAAACTGGAAGATCATCCCAACTATCTCCGGAGGGGGAGCGCGCCAGGGTGGCCTCGTGGTGCTAACCGCGAGTGGATGGTGTCAGTCAAGACAAAAATGCGACGAGAAGCTTGCGACCCACTCAATAGTTTCGGTTTTCTTGCCTGTCTTCTTCACCTTTTTTTTCGCCATGGGGGAAGTGAACGATCCACTGAGGAAGCACGTGGGGCGTTTATCATCAAAATCATCGATCGCGCGATAAGGCTCGATAAGACGCTCACTTCTGTGTCGATCCATGCACCAAACCAGCGGTTGCTTATAATCAGCAGGGGGCTGAAACTTGCTACATGGTCCTGAAAGGTCACAGGGACCCGTTTCTAGATGTAGAGGATTACGACCCAATCCTGGTTGCAGTAACCATCATCCAGCACTAGGAACAAGAGGCCGCCGTGTTATACCGAGCGACTTTCCATGACCAAAGTGGGACGCCCAATAAACTCACAGCGGATGCTAATCACCGTAACATTTATTATTTCGAATCCCGGACGACGGTCCCCCCTCCCGATGAAAATATTCGAAGTTTGGAGAGTTTGAAGGCTCGCGGAATGTCGCCCATCAATAAGAGAAAATCTGTACGGGAAGTTTCAACGATCCGCGCGAATGCGTCGCAGCGTATATCACAACACTGTGGTCCCGGTTGATGGTTGTGCTCGACAACCCCCCTCGCGAAGCTATGCCCAGACGTTGGGCTGCAAAGTGATTTATTGAAGGTGTTTAGACTTGACGATTTGGGACGTCATGGTGACCAATTGCACGTGTATCCATCCGCACCGAAACACTATGCGTTTGGGTTTCGTGGCCTTGCAGGGATTGAATAAAATCGACGTGGAGGGATCAAGGCGTAGTGGTAAGGTTTCCGAAAGGTGTTTGAGGAGGGGATAACCTTCCTCGTCTACGATTGCCTCCAGCGTTTCGGCGTCCTGCTCCCAAAGCCCCGCGGCCTCGGTTTGTATGGCGTCTTGAAGGTAAAGGTCTCGTTCCCGGCAGATTCTCCCTCGTCGACTCAGTGGCGCTCGCGTGGCTCCCATCAGAGATTGCCCTGAAGCGGTTCTCACGATTGCTCATTCTCTCCACATCAGGTGCGCTTCGGGCTAAAGCGATCCTGTCTCCCATTCACGATACCCTAACATGTCGATTGACTTGAGTTTGAACCGCATTCGCCTCCTTCTTTCGCACCTCCCCACCTACAGGCGACCAACGTGCCACATCGCGGGGACCAACGGCAAAGGCAGTGTCTCCGCTCTCCTCTCCTCCATCCTCCAAGCCTCGTCACCCCCACTTTCCGTCGGCCGATTCAACAGTCCACACCTCCTATCCGTGCGAGATTCAATCGTCATCGACAGCAAACCCGTCCCCGCTGACGTGTACGATCGAATCCGGGGTGAAGTCGAGAAGGTGAACCAGGATCTCGGAGTCCAAGCCTCTAAATTTGAAGTTTTGACGAGCACCGCGATGGTGATATTTGAGACGTTGAAGTTGGATATTGTGGTCATGGAAGTTGGGATGGGGGGAAGGCTGGACGCGACCAACGTGATGCCTGACGACGCCGTTGTCGTGTCCGCGCTGACCAGCGTCGACTTGGATCACCAAGGGTTCCTCGGAAACACAGTAGCAGAGATCGCGAGAGAAAAGGTGGGGATCGCGCGGAGAGGGAAGCCGTTCGTGTTGGGGAGGCAGAAGTTCCACGAGGTCGAGGAGGTCGTCAGAAACGCCATACTAGGAGACGGTATCCAAGGGCACCTCGTCCAAGCCACCGAACCCGCTGGGTTCACTTCGGAAGATCAAGATCCCCGTGGCCATACTCCTGTATCAATATCACTCCCCTGCTTTCCTGAACCACTCAGAGGGAAACTGCCCCTCCATGGTTCACACCAGCTATCAAACCTAGGAACCGCCTCAACAATCGTCTCCGAACTTCTCACCCACCCTTCGTGTTCACGCCTTAAATTGAGCGGGAGGATTACCCCCGGTACGTTTGCCGCTGGACTCGCGAAGGCCAACTGGCCAGGCCGACTCTCGTTCCATACCTTGCCTGATGGGAAGAATATCCTCGTTGACGGAGCTCACAATCGGGGTTCCGCTCAGACACTCGCGGATTTCATTGCCACCCTTTTGCCCGGCCCATCCGCCACAAACAACTCGTTCAACTTGACCTACATCCTCGGCCTATCCCACTCTCCACCCAAACGACCTCTCGACACACTCGCTCCACTCTTTCCCCCGTCCCTCTTGGCCCTCTCGCACGCCAAAGTAACAGTGAATGTCGCGGCTGTCGATTTTTCCCCTCCCGATGATATGCCCTGGGTGAAAGCCGAGGCACCTTCCATGATTTATGATGCTACCAAAGCTCTTTGCCCACGTGCCAAGCTGTGGTCTCCCAACGAGGGAGAGGGTGGTTTATCCAATGCGTTGGATTGGGCAGCTAGTGTCTCAGGGGACGGTGGGCTGGTTGTACTCGCAGGGAGCCTCTACTTGGTTGCCGATTTCTACAGGTTCGCAAACTTGGGTCGCGATGAACTCTGATCTTCACCGTCCACGTCCAGAAAGCTGCCGCGTGGTTGGTCGAAATCGAAATCGATCGAGACCGAATGTCTCCCACCTATATAGCCCAATACATCAGTATCTACCTTGCACCCAGCCAAAGCCCCAATTTTTCGGCAGCCCCAAAGGCTGACTTTAGGTTTCGAGTCAGGACCGAAAGGCAGAAAAGGCCAAAAGGCTCGCAGTAGTCACCCAAGAATGCGTGCACGTGTAGTCTCCCCCGCTGAATGAGTGTCGCTTTATATAATTAAATTATCCAACACCGCACGGGACGGGAAACACGAGAAATGAGGGACGGAATTCATACGGAGCCAGCAAAACACTAAAGGACCGTCACTGGGCCATCTTATACAGGGCATCTTTGTCACCACTCTCATCTACTAACCCCTTGAGTCTACCGCCCTCGATTTGAAGAAGCTCAGTCGGCTTGCCGAATTCGACGATGTTTCCGGCATCAAGGACCATCTGCGTAAGCCGGTCAATATTAGTTGGGTGAATGAACGACGTCAAAATCACTTACTATTTTATCAGCGTCCATGATGGTCTGCAACCTGTGAGCGACCGTGAACAGCGTCACATCCGATCCCAGGTTCGTACGGAGCGAATTCTGGATCACTTTGTCCGTCTCGTAGTCGATTGCCGAAGTGGCTATAAACAAATTTCGTGAGCGCAAAACCTCAAACGACAAACCTTCCGGCTGATGATTCACCTTCATCCAAGATCAAAAGCTTACTGCGACGGACAATGGCTCTAGCGAGTGCCAAGATTTGACGTTGGCCGATCGAAAGATTCCCACCACCGCTCGAGATGGCCGTCTCCAACGTGATCCTTCCTTGGTCATCCTTGTTCTGGACGGAGAATAGACCCGCGGACCGGAGGGCATCGTTGAGGGTTGCGTTATCGTATTGACCGAACGGATCCAAGTTTCCCCGGAGCGTATCGCTCAGCAACTCCGGAACCTGCGGGATGATCGTGATGTTCGTTCTCAAAGAGTCGAGGTTGATCTTGCTCGTCGGAATACCGTCGAAAATGATGTCTCCATCCGTGAGGATACAGCGGAGCAGCGCAAGGGTTAACGAACTCTTTCCGCTCCCAGTACGACCGACAACACCGACACGCTCACCAGCCTTGATGCGGAAGTTGAGACCATGAAGAATTTCGGGACCGTCGGCGCTGTATTTGGCGGACAGGCTCTCAACAACGAGCTCTCCGCTGGCAGGCCAGTAAGCAGGAGGGACACCCTCAGGTATCGGTTTGGGCTCCTGCTCGATTTTCGTGTACTCGTGAATTCGCTCCAGGCTACCGAGATTTAGTTCCTAAGCTCCACCTTTACGGGCCACATACCTGTTGCCTTGAGGTAAGGTGTGAGAGAGTGGAGCTGGACATTAGAAATCTGGCACATACTGGCTATTTCGAATGAATTCAACGACCGAACCCACCACAAAATGAGACCACTGAAACCGGCTGCAGAAGATTAGGCGGACGAGACGATGACAAATACAGGTGAAGTACATACCACCCATATTCAGCGAAAACCCGACATTAGCAGCAGACCCTGGTTTGCCGATCGCCCCGGTTCCATACACGAGGTATGCAGCTAACCCAGAGGAGAAAGCCGCGCCAATCGCGTCTCCCCGGACGTTTATCCACCTGTTGAGATTGTAGAACATCCGGGATGGTCGAGTGTGATTATCTATGCGGCGGAGGGACTTCAAGGTTCCTATAACTTTAACAAACGTACACCCGATGGATTTAATGCTACATACCTCCTTCTTGAATGCCTCTTCCGCCGAGTACGCACGAACGGAAACTGAGCGGGGCGTCAACGAACCCCAGGTAAATTGGAAAGCATCCCAAGCACAGACCTATCCCAGCCACGGAACCACTCAAATGAGAAAGGACCGGGGATCGAGCATTGCTCATCTCGCGTTTGACGGAGAGTTGTGCTTTAATATACATTTGCCCGGTCCATCCGCCAACCATCAAGACTACAATACCAGGAACGGAAAAAATGGGCGAAAAGGTTAAGACGGCGACGAACTTCGCCGACATGCTCAGGCTGAGCCCAATTAAGTTGCCCAATGTGTCGGAAACAATGGTGTCAACTGTACAAACAAATTAGCCCCAGACGGCAACCACCCTGAGGTTCAGTCACCTGCTTGGATGTCTTGAGTGCACCTAGAAATGACACGAGCAACCGGCGTAGAATCGAGCCACCTGAACGTCGTTGACAATACTGAAGATATCAGCCCTCGGTGCAAAACCCTGGAGGCACGCAGGGAACCAAAAGCGTAGGTGATCGTCGCAAAGCCATTGAGACACGTCGCCGCCACGAGCAACGAGCTGTACACCAGGAGATATCTAGAGGGATTTAGGACGTGTGGTACCCGCGAGAGGTTGTGAAAATACCTAAGTGGTGAAACGTCCGAAGGTGGCCGTTTTTCATACTGCGATGCCCAGTACCCTAGAAACCGGTTAGCTACGTAATAAAAGACGGCTTCCAAACTACCCACCGAGGTACCACGTTTGCTGCAGTGGCAAACCGTAAATCAAAGGGAAAGGAATGGATAACATAATACGCACGAATGCCAAAAGGGCTTCAGCGAGACCCCAGTAAAGGATCACAGCGACCCAAAACAGGGCAGAAGAAATACCACCCATTCCAATGAGATACATTTTTACTGGAATTTCTAGATTAGTTCTTGTGCCACGCGTTGGCAGAAATGATACCACCCACGAGCTTGAAAACCGACGTGCCCCTCTGCGATCTCTTCCGCTGCGATCAATTTCCCTCCCTTTCCCTGATGGATTTCGGGAAGAACGCCGTCAGCGGTTTTGCTAACTTCAGCGACTCCCTCTCTCTCAGCATTGGTCTCACTGAGAAGCGCTTTGTTAGATTTAAGAACCTCTGAGAGTGTTCCTTGGCTCAAGATACGGCCGTCATGTCCGAGGGAAACGATAAAATCCGCCACAGGTCCCGCTAAAGCAATGTTGTGGGTCTAAGGTCACGTCAGCCGAACTGTCTCCACACAGGGCACGGCACATACCACCAACAGAACAGTTCGTCCTCGAACGAGGTCACCCTTCAGGCACTTCTCTACGATCCACTTTGCCGTGTGTACATCCAAAGCAGCCAAAATGTCGTCTAAGATCAAAACCTGGGCTCGCGAATAAACAGCCCTGGCGAGCGTCACCCTCGCCTTCTGTCCTCCGCTCAGCGTCAACCCCTTCTCTCCAACCTCGGTCTTGTCCCCCGCCTCAAACAGCGTCAAATCTCTGTTCAGCCCGCACTGGTGGATGACATTGCGGTACCTGGTCTCATCGAACTCCGAACCGAACAGGATGTTGTCACGGATGGTCTCATTCTGGACCCAAGATTCTTGGGCAGCGTACGCCACGCCGTTCTCCCTGGGAAGGTTGAACCACGAATCCGGTCCGGAAGGAATGTAGTGCAGTTCTCCGAGCAACGCCATCAAAAGGGAAGTCTTTCCGCAACCAGTGGGTCCGACGATCAAGTTAATTTTGCCTTGCTTGAAGACCACTTCATCCTCGATCCGGAGGTTGAAGTTTCGACGAGAGGAACCGAGAGCGACGACTCCTGTGGACTCAGAGGACCAGGTGAAAGATGCGTTGCGGATACCGATAAATGAGGAGGTGCCTGGCCTATCCGAATCGACAGTGGCGTTCTCCCTGGCTGGGTCGAAGGCATCGAGAAGCTCTGTCTGTTACATACCACTTAGTTTCCGTCGTTAGAGGATATCTGAACGACCCACATTACAGAGGAAGTCGTTGAAGCGATCGACTGTAATTTTAGACCGAATGATCCGCGGGATCAGCCCGATGACCATGTTCATCTGGTTCCGCAAAATATCGAAAACTGTCCAATTCTCCACGTTAGGGTACGACTAAAAATCCTTTTCAACACCCTTACCAGACATTGCAGAGAAGACCGTCGCGGCTACAAGTACGGAGCACGAAGTCAGATGTCGTTCTCAGCGAGCAGGTAACATACCTGTCAACTCTTCTTTCATAACGAGGGTCTACCAAGGAATTCTGTGAGGAGTACGCAAAAGCGATCGTGGAGGGCACCTACATAGCATGCGAACGAAACAACCATCGTGAGAACCGGGATGAAAAAGCTAGAAGTGCGGTCAACTGACTACTCCAGCACTAGGGAAAGATACCCCTACTTAACAATCTTGCTGAAGGCTTGAAGGAGTAGTCTTTTCCTCTGATATACTAGCTCTTCCTCACGGAGGTTGGAAACCCGGTCGTCCATTTTGTTCTCCCACCCAAATATTTTTACCATCCTGATGACATTCATAACCTCCGTGACAGCCTGAACACGAGCATCCGTCTGTGTAGGGCCCCCAACGGTCAATGGCATAGCTACTGAAGTCCGAGGCTGAGAGCAGTTTACCTTCTTCATTTTCCCTCTCTGGACTATTTGTAACTTTACAGCCAGATATCTGGGGACGGGGGATAGCACAACGATGGCCATCATTCCGACAATGGCGCTGTCGGACGCTGGAAATTAGAAGTGGTTCGAATACTGGAATTTCTCGTGGGACGAACCTCCATCCTAAAATCTTATACAGGAACCAGGTACAGCCCACCACCTGTATCGGAAAGTAAACCAGGATAAGCGGGAAATCCCTTCCATCGATGAGGTCATTCAGATCGGCTGTCATGAGGTTTGTCATCTTTCCGGTGAGGTGCGTAGATTCCTTTCCTTCGTCTTTCGTGGATGAAGTTTTCGTAGGGGAAGGTTCGGCCTTAACTCGCATCTTTAGCGCGTGCTCGAACACTAGTTGGCTCATTATAGCCTGACATTGACAGTAGGCCCTGCCCTGTGCGTGGTTGTCTCGCCCCGTCAGTTAACAAGTGATGTGGGGCACAAACGCACTATAACGAATATATACCTGTCAGCCGACGCATTAGGAACTCAGTTAAATTTGCGGTAGGAAAGAAAGAACAGACCCTTCATGCATAATAGAGCCCACCACGGGCCCGAAGAACAGGAATAGGATCCAAACCCACGGTCGCACCACCGCGTCCTTCCCGCCATCCCCGAGATATGTAAGTAGTCGGTTGATGGACACGAGACTGAGGAAGCTTAATATTGCCTGCGGGAAGGGTTCACCCGGGGCCGCGCGGTAGAGGTTAAGGCGAGGACAGTTACCCTTGCAGCGAGGAGGGCACATATGATGACATACTCCTTTCGAAAGACCCTCATAAGCCCCCAAAGCAGGTTGCCCCGAAACCGCCCCGACTGCGGGTCCAGGTACTGAGGAGGGAGATTGTATGCGGGAGTGAACAAGTCAAATGAGAACAAGCGCCGTTCGCTTTATCACTCACAGGGAAACTTTTCCTCATGAGGTTGGATCCAAAATCATAATCCGCAAGTGGAGGGAACTCCTCGGCCGGCAGGTGGGAAACATTGGATGCCTTCCTAATGAATTCGTCCAGGAAGGAATAGGACGCAAAGGATGCCCACGAAGCAGTTTGCTCCTTGATTGGCTCTAACTGTGTACCCTATGGTAAGTACTTTCAGATGTTTTTTAAACAAAGTATCGTTGTGCTCAAAGTGACGGACCTCAGGATCGAGAGGGATGTACTCCGTTGGAACGAAGAGTGGGACGAACACGGCCGCAACCGAGAGCAACCCAAAGTTTGTCCACATAAGCCATCCCTCTTCAATATCTAGAGGTTGGAAAGTAAACGTTCCCAAAGGATACACGTCCCTCCATACATACACAACCCATGTGCCGAAGAGATTCCAGGTAGCATGTGTATTGGCTAATTTTGCAATCCCAGGCCGAGCGGACGTAGCCGCCACCGCTAAAAGCGACCCATACACCTGCAGAATTTCATCATGAGAGCCGGGCACATTCACGGGGGAGGTTCCCACGTACATACGTCCCGAGTACTCCTACCTGGATACGGTCGACGAAAGTAAACGCGTTGAGCAAGACCAGAGCCAGACAAGTCACAACTCGGAGGAGCCTGTATCTAAGGATGGCCACTCCCCCGCGAGCGACGCCGCGCTCCCTCGGCCCAGCTTTTGTACTGGGGCGATGCGCATGGCCGCCTGCGATTCCATCTCGTTCTCCCTTCGTTGACGATGAGGCCCGTGCCAGAGTATAACGAATCAAAAGAGTGGAAAGCGAGGCCACGGAGAGAACGATAGGAATAGCCAGAGACGATTCCCACAGGCCGCCACCGTGTTCCGTGTGTCCAGTATCACCAACTGCAAGGTCGGGGCTTTCTGAGAGGAGAGTCTGCGCTGATGATTCGCCTCCAGGCCACAGGTAGACCTCAGTCTGAGGAGACATCTCCGTGGTTGATTGATGTTTGGTTTCTCAGCCGCCCAACTGGGTATCCGGTCTGGAGCCCCACGATACCACCAAATTTTTACGTAAATTTGGGTACAATTGTTCCATATGTGTCATGATCGGATGCGGTCTCGAACTCACCACCCCTGTTACCCGCTTCGGACAGGGGATACCCTTGATGTTATTGAACCCGATGGGGATCGGGCAACCGTGCCGATACCTCCATATGGGTCGTTCAAGCTTTTCATCACTCGTTCGGAGTGACACTTTATAGTTAACACCGCCGACTGCGTCAGTACTTCGGTGTTGGAGGTGGAGAAAGAGAGATGCAGCTAGGGTGACAGAACTTTTCGAGTCAATTCAAAGCGTCGGTGACCGCAGGTGCAACATAACTGGAGTGACAGCGAGGATAGAACAAGGGGCCAGCGCATGGGCGAAGTCAACTCCAACCCTACGAGCTATGGTGTACAAGAGTGAGAATTTGACCGATATAGGTTTAATTCGCAGTAATGGTATCGCGAGAGAGAAAGTTACTAGTTCGTTGCCGGCGCGAAAATCTAAACAGCATGGGAAACAAAGAGCAGGGAAGAATCGAATTCATGGAGGAGTAGCCATGTCGCGGATATGGCAACAATGCGCGTGTGCTTGAAGGTCGATACGTGGGGATAGATGCGTCATGTGATAGTGTGGTGTGGTGGTTGTGGGTACCGTGAATTGTGGGGAATCTGTCGGTACGGTCACGACGTATGATGTAAAAGATGGGATGGTGGAATACTGTTACATCGTGATCGACGTAAGGGGTCCCGAGGACACGGGGTAAAGGATTGGTCATGTTGTGTCGTTCATCTAGCAGCCATTGTACAACGAGTTGCGCGGGAAGTAGTACCCGGCTTGGTTCCACGTCGTGAGATTAGGGTTCGAATATGCGTTCAAATGGCTGTTTTCCGGTTAGTACCTTGAGATCGAAGAGGAATAACAAAGGCTCGTACTTGTTGATATAGGCTTCCGTGGGGTAGTCTTCCGGTGAGCACCCAATTCCAGGGGCGTCATCGCGCTGATATACCCTGACGTAATCGACGTACATCTTCGCTGGGAACACCAAGTTCGCTAGGTCAATAGATTGAAATCCAGCTGCATTGCAAAACCGACGTCAACAGTCTGCAAGCAAATCCAAAAGTGGAGTACGTACCAGCCATGCCGAAGTTCATAATCAAGTACTATGACAGAATTCTCAGCACGGGTACAAAAAACCGATGGGAGGCGAGACCTACCATGGGTTCCTCTGGGATAATCCTTTCACTGATCCTGGCGGTACTGTCCGCGCCCACTGCGTCTGGAGTGATCTTCCAAGTCTGTTTGCCCTCCGAAAACCAGGTGATATATCCGTCCGACCTGTGTGATGGTTTCGACCAGTACTCGTACCCATAAGTGGCGTAAGCCGTATTGTTGTAGTTTTGGCTGCCAACATAGGATACACCAGAAGCAGCCTGCTGAAACACTCCACCCTTGTACGAGTTGATCTGGGTGACCGAAGAGTTGTAAATCGTCGTGGCAGGGGGGTCCTGTTTGAACTGGTACTTGTAGTTGAAGGGGGCGATTTGGAATGACTGTGAAACTTCGCCTCGGCGATTCTTCGTGTCGATTTGGGCCTCGAGGATATCGATTTCTGGCGCATTGCGTCCTTTGTTGACTGAAGGACCAGGGTGATCTGATCCAGGGCACTATAACGAGGGACGCTCAGATACGCTTGCCAAGCCAAGTAAAAACCACTTACGGAGCAGGCACTGGCTTTTTGGCCAGGGAGGTAACTGAGCGGACCGCCTCCATTTCCACCGGTTTTGATTTCTGGCGGGGTCCCGTCTACAGCGGTTTGATTGGGGAACGTCCCGAGGTCACAGGAGTCATAGCTGTACGGCCACATACCCTCAGTCGTAGCACCGTATCCCGCCCGTCCCTAATTCGACAGGGTTAGCCAAGGAGAAGGACGAAGGATGATGTAAATTGTTTACAAGATTGCCCATGCTCCATATACCAGGCCAGAATCCTTGGGCATTGACTGACCCGGGTAAACTGACGCTGACCTCGACGTAACCCGTCGTGAAGCAAAATTTGTTCCACCCCTGTAACATCCCGCTGACGAAATTCAGGTTATGGCTCGGTTTGCGTTCCATGGTAATCACGAGTTTTCCGCCCTCGGTGGTGATCTGGCCAGGGTCATACCATTCGACATCGTCAGTTGGCCAGTAGTGTAGGTCCACGGCTTCCCAGTACGGGTCGTCTCCGGGATAAAACGTCCTTCCATCGCGGTTGAATTCGTCACTGAAGACGATGTGATAGGATTTACCATCCGCACCGACGCGAGTCCATGCGTCGGTCGGAGTAGCGTCATCGACTATCGCCGGAAAATTGGGCAGTTTGTTGATCTGGCCAGTACCGTTGACGGAATTAAACCCATTGCTATCCGGAGGGTTCCTGGTGAGGGCGTCTATGATCGGGTATGCGCCGAACAATGTCAGGAGACCGCAACACAGTATAAAGAGAGCCGAAACGTTTGCCCAGCCTCGACCGGAGAATAGGGTAAACGCACGGTCCAGCCGGGCATCACGGGCGGCGTCTGGATTGTGAAGTGCATCGTCCAGGTGAGGGTCCTGGGTATCCCAAATATAAGGCACGGTGTTTGTGTTGATTGCGGGTGCGTTCTGTGCCTGTTGTTGTTGGTATGCTCTGTACCGCTCCTGGTATTGTTCATGATCCGCGTGGGATAACGAAGGTTGCTGTTGATGCCCGACGCTCGAGGAGACAAGTTTTTCGTTCGTAGATGTTATGGATGTGTCCGAGTTCGCACTGGCGGTGAAGCGACCTGTGCTCGGTCCATAGTCTCGAGGGTTGTACTAGAGGGGGAAATCAAAGTTAGAGATGTGGGTAGGCAGATGATGTCGCTGATGGAGGAGATACTGACGGAATAGGGGCCGTAGCCGCCGCCGATGGCACCTGTGGCTACGCTGTGGGCCATCTCGCCTCTCCTGGACTCGTGGGTGCGGGACTCATGGGACGACCGACTGTTGGTAGTCGTGGGTGGAGGTACGCGACGTATCTGACGTCTCGTCTTACGGTGTTGACGATTGGGGGAAGGCTGGGGTTGGGTGTAGGTAGTATACTGGGTGTACTGCGAGGTTGAAGCGGGACTTTGGGGTACGGAATAATATTGCCGAGGGCCATTCGCTCGTCGGGGAGGAGCAGACATCGTGGATGTTATCGAAGTCAAGCGTCGGTCGTCGTCGCTGGGGTCGTGGATGTCGTGTTCGCGGTCGGGTAAGTTAATGAGAGGAAGAAGGAAAGTTGAACCACCCTCAAGCGCGTGTGGAGAATTGGCGCCTGTTTTGGCTAAGCGTATATATTTATTCCTCTTATACCCTCCAAAAATGCGGAAAATTCGAGAATAAACTCTATGCACTACGGTACAACATAGATATCTAGATGGTGGCTACGACGAGGGCGGGTTCATGAGCATTGCAGTGTGGCCACTGCCTGTAGTTCCTTCAAACACGAACAAATTGGATATCGGTGCCTCTCGCGCACTCAACGCGTTCAAGATGTCCTGTGCCAATGCTCCGCCAACTACGGCACAAACGGGCGAGAACTCGTGCGCAGCCGTTGTCGAGAGCGACCTAGAAAAGTGTCCGAGAGCGGTGGATCGTCTCAGTCCTCTCCACGATAAGATTGAGAAAGTTGAACTAACGCGATCAAATCTTTGGGTGATCCTTTGAGAAGCGGTTTATTCGTAATCCTCTCGCTGATCAGGGTCTCCCGGATGGACTCAAGTTCCGCCGCTTGGTCTGGCTGGGACGGCAGTTCGCCTTGGTTTTGCACTTGGAATTCCCATAGGGCTATACTCCAGCACCCCAAAATTGATCATATCCGGGACAGAGCCGATCAGGACAGGTTTGGCAACGAGGCGCACACGCGTATCCGGCACGCGAAGCGAAGGTGAAATCACGTACCCAGCAATGTGAAAATCAAATAAGGATTAATCTCCTTCACTTCACGCTTAGCTTTTAGGTTCCACTGCCATTCCAGTGCCTCTCGAAGCGAGGTAAACCGCGACGTAAGTCGAAGGCCCTTGGCGTCCTTCTTCCCTGAACGGTTCCTGGAGCGACCGCGGTCAGACCATAGGCAAAGTAACACTTGTAAATCGTACGGTGAGATGAATTCATGATCCTGAAGATCACAAAATATGTATCCGAGCAAGCCGTATGTCCCTCCGGCGTAGAATTTTTTCCCCGAGGACCGGCATCTCTCGTTCAGCCCCACCTATCAATTTCGGGTCAATAACTGCTGAAACAGTAGTTACGGGGTCGAACTCACGATCCCATCCCGAGTTTCCTCTGTCACGCAAACCAAATCCACCAGTTCGACCAATTTGACCAGTGATTTACCATCGTATGACGAAACCGCCTCAACAACGACAAGCGGGTTAAGGCTCTCGATCCTCGACTTGGCTGCGTCAACCCTCTAACGGGGATGCGTAAGCTTTCCAGTAGCGGGAGGCGACGGCGGAACTGCAAGTGAAAATTCACTCGGACTTCAGAAACGTACCTTCTGCCCAACATCCTCATCCCTGAAGAAGAACCCTGTGCCAAGGTCCTCTTCTTTCACGTCCTCGTTATCCGCGATGATGAGTTTCCCAATGCCAGCAAGGACGATATTCTTGATAACTTCCGTCGCCAACCCTCGGATTGTGAGCATAAGAATGGTGGCATTTCGCATCCTAGCACCCGAAATTACATGTTCAGCGTGGTACCATTCAAGTGAAACGGAACGCACCGTTGTTGGGCTTCGAGCCCCCATAACCTAATTTGCCTATCATATAAAGCGGCCTCGGCTACTCCCCAGCGATAGGATGTCCACAAGGAGGTTCATACACGAAAACGCGAATTCAAGATCAAACGGCGCGTCGGTAACGAAGGTGGCCACGGAAAAGAGGAGTCCAGGTCAGAACGGTGACGGCGACGCGACTTCAGACGGCAGAAACCCTCGACAGACCTTCTGTAATTTGTACGGGGGAATTCTTCCCGTCTTCGCCTGGAGCGTCAGAGCTCATGATTGAAACGTATGGACGAACTTCTCCGTCAGGCGTTTAGAACAATGGTGGGGGGTAGAAGACAAGATGTAGATTAGGGAGAGTCCATAAGGTATTGGGCATATACATGCAGGTAATATGGCTACATCGCGGAACATGCAGGTAAAGGTACACACATAAGTTACTGGACGGATGATAGTATGAGACGTTGCAAGGTATTCAACAGTAGGCGCCATTCACAATCACCGTCCCGACCCGCTCGAAAGTCCTTACGAACCGTTTCTCATACCACCCCCATTCCATATCGACGATCTCCAATGTTCCCGGTCGCCTCAGGGATCTCGAAAAACTCTTGAGACCGCCAAGCACCCGCCAAGCATGCCCGCTGTCCCGCAACTTTAGCACTCGCAGCATAGGCATATGGAGATACCCAAAGATAGTTGACATCTCCACGGGTATATCATACTTTGTGGAGATGGTCAATCGCTGGAGGTATGGCATCCAGACGTGCCGAAGAGGAAAGGTGGTGGGGTAATAATCCCATCCTCCCCCTCCCACGGTGGAAGAAACGTAGGTGATCCTCAGCTCCCTCAACCTCCTCGACACATCCAACATATTCAAAACCTCGGCTACACTCTCCCATCCGCTCGTGAACCCGTGATGGCGGTAGTCCAAACAAACCAGGTGGGCGAATAACCCCGGACTCCAGTTGAGGTGTATACCGGTGATCGTCGCCCTTGTCAATCTGGGGGCAACACCGCCGAATAACAGGAATTCCTTGGTATCATCGTTCCGAGGGTATAGTAGCGTCAGTTCTTCGAGGTTCCAGGCCTGAACGGACGCCGAGGAGATTCCACCTGAAGCACAACACGGACTAAGTGCGGCATTCCAGAGGAACGGGGAGTATTGGTCGAACTTGATCGTGAGTGACCTCCAGCGTCGGATGTGCGGCGCAACGAGACCCATGTACCATTGAACGTTGTTCGCATCGAAAGGTGGGACCCTGTGAGCGCTGAGGTCGTTGTACTTGCGTATTGGGGTGGACGAAGGTCGGGTCAATGATACGTCAATCAAACACGCGGCCGATCGTCGGATGTACTGTTTCCAGAGTCGGTGTCGCAAGTCGGGTGTGATGCGTTGCCAGAGGGTGTGCGTGCTCAGGGCGAGGTCCCTCCATGCGCCGCAGACGTGAGACATGCGAAGGGGGAAGAGTACGCCGAGTTCGGAGGGATCGCATGATCCGTGGTGGAAGATGTGGGCGAGGACTTCTGGGGGGAGGGAATGGATCGGGTGGGGGCGACGGTAAGGATTGGTGTGGACAGGTCTTATCCTGCGGCTGCCTGCCAAGATTCTAGTAGAGGTGTGGGATGGAGAGCGAAGGTGGTGTGATTGTGAAAGATTAACGGAGGTGCGTTTGGAGATCAGACTTGGTTTAGATCCCCGGCTAGGAGGACTTATGATCACCGTTAGCACGAGGGACGAGAAACAAAGTTCAGCGATAAGATCCTGTGCTCACAATACCGAAGAGGACGATCCACCTGTAGAACCAGCAGGGGGTTTAGGATTAGCCTTGCCAATGCTGATGGCGTTGGAGATCTTTGCCTTGATGACACTTGCGAACGAGGGGGTCAACACCAGCTCTCTCCTGCGGGACCTCTTGAGGGTCGACATGGTCAGGGACGAAGGGGCGGCATGGTGCACGTCAAAAACCGGGGCAGTCTTTATATGTCAGGGGTGGCAGTAGCGGTGGGCGTTATCCGATTAGCGGCACAGTGGGTAAACGACTCACCCCGAGGCCAGAGGGACCACCAGCGCGCTGATAGCCTGAAATGTACAACTTGGCCCGAACGACGATTGGTCCACTCTCTCTCCAATCTTGCAAATTCGCGTGTCAACCCAACGACAGGTGCTCGGTTCTCCGGGCGTAACCTGGAAGTGAAACGCTGTTACTATTCGGCTCGGTAAATGCAGGAACGGAGATAAAGACAAAGAACAGCGAGCGGCGTCCCACTCACCACAAAAAAACGATGCTACCCCGCTATCCTCTGATACCCGAACTGGTTGGGCGTCCTCGGTCGCTGGCTGTTCCCTTGAGGTGGTCGAAGGGGGATCGGGTGATTTGGATTTCGCCCGATTTCATGTGAACTTTTCTTCGGCCATTCGGCGAACTCCTCGACCGTGTACGTAGGCGTAGATGTGGCATAGATGTAAGCGGAACAAGAGAAAATGAAATACAGCCAGGGCGCGCGATCGGTTTCGCCCACGACGCTACCAGCAGCACCACATCGACGACATGGATGAGGTAGAATCCCTCGAAGCCCTTTCCAACATCCTCACGTCCATCTCAGAGACCCCTTACGATTTCTCTCTCCATGTCCAACATATCAACGTCGCAGAAACCCTCGGGGAGGGTCAACAGGACCAAGCCCTTTCCGCTCGCGAGATGATGACCGGTTTCTGGGCCGCCGGCGAGGAAGTCTGGTTTCCGCTCATAAACGCCAAGAAGGCATCCGTTGATCTGGACACAGAGGTGGGAGTGGCGGAGGTGCTCGAAGTGTACGAGAAGGCAGAAGACGATTATCTATGTAAGCCTCGTACATCTACCACAATCTTGTTGGTTCTCATTTTCGCACAGCCATCGAAATCCTCAAGTCGCATCTAGAGTTGTTGATTGACAGGTACAACGCGTTCAAGGAGCGGAGAAGCCCTCCTGTAGGAGAAGACCAGTTCTCTATCGAATGGACGCGCGAGGCTATTGAGGAGGTCGTTGACAAGGGTGTTGGTCATGTTTCCCAGGTGAGTATCTGCATGGGCTCTATCCAAGCGAGGGGACTAAGAGTTTGACGCAGAGTCACGTACTTTGGGATCTCCGACGGGACTGGGAACTTGAGGTGCTGGAGTCTTTGACCCCGGCCGAGAGGTGAGCCGTAAGTGGCCTGGGATGTGCACTTGTCGCTCACAGCATTGCAGATCTCCCCATGTCGCATACATTGAACAGATGTTCTTGACAAGATTACGCCAACCACATTCGGGTACATCATCCGGTCAATCCAACTAACCCCCAACTGACCAACCTTCCGACCCAGACAACGATGCGACGTTCCAAGCATACTCATCGTTCACTACGGGCTACAAACCACCCACCGAATACGAAGACTTGTTGGTTGTGGCCTCAAAGGCTCGTTCAGGGGCGGTCAAATCGTACGCGTGGAAAGAAACCCGTGAGGCTGTTCTCGTACGCACTATCCATCTAATCATTTACCTTTCACGCTGATCTCTCAAATCCAAGTTTCTCACATATAAATCCTATCTCCTCTCTCTATCGCCCTACCTGCCTCCTTCCGGTGGGCTGGATGGTCTTGGGTAGATCCAGCAAAACTTCTCACTAGAAGCGTATGCATACTATATTTCTGAAGAGCGAAAGGGTAAAAGGCTAGACATGCTCGCTCTTCCTGCCCTGTATGAGCGCGCGATAGCTGAAGCTGCAAAACGGAGGTTCGCCGGTGATCTCACCGCTGAGGCGGCCCTTCGGACGTTTTGGACCGGATACATCGACACCTTGGTGAGTTCTCTCCCCTCCCCGTCAACGCAACATGACCAATAATCGGTACGTTCTGGAACTTCAGAGGATAGGTGAAGCGGAGAAGACGGTGTTCACTCGCGCATCAAGAAGTGTCCCGGGCTCAGGAGAGGTTTGGGCACGATTCCTCCGTTTCTTGGTATGTAAGGATTCACCCCCCCCCTCAACACACTCATTTGTATTCGTTCAGGAGTCCAAAGAGGATGACGACGATGACGACCCCATGGACGGAGGAGAGTCCGTTTCAAGTGAGTATGGTGCGATAGCCACGATTACTGGATTCTCTGACAGCGCGGGGTAAAGGCGTGTATACGAGAGGTCTTTCAACCGGATTGATCCAGAAGGATGTCGAACAAATCGTCGTGATCGTTCTCGCCAGGGCTGGCGCAGAGAGGAGGAAGGCAGAAGCCAACCCCGAAGGTGATCTTGTGTATCTGTTCCGAGTGTGGGGATTCTGACTGTTTCGTCGGACAGATCAGGAAACGTGGGTCTCACTAATCAAGATCTTGGAAGAGGGCATTGCGATGGTTCGGACAGGTGATTGCTTGTTCAGCTTATCACAACCCTTCCGCGGACTTGACTCACCTCCATCCGTCTAGCCCAAAAGGCCGGTGATCCCAGGCTCCGCCTCGAACGATATCTCGGCGAAGTGGTGAGCTGATACACCGTGTCCGTCGATCCGCGACTGATTATCAAATCCCGCTTCGTTCCAGTACGCCAAGATCGGCTTGGGTGACAGTGCAGTGGATACCTGGAAAGCAGTCGTCAAACTCCAAAAGTCAAGCTACCTGGCTTGGATTGGGTACACTGACCTTCTCACGAAATTGGAGAAGTATGACGAGGTCCGGGCGGTCTTCTCAGATATCTGCCAGAAGAAGATCGATTGGCCTGAAACGATCTGGGACTCGTGGATTTTTTTTGAAAACCTGTACGGAGATGTAGAGACCTTGGAAGAGTGTTTGGCAAAGGTGGAAAAGGCGCAGGTGTTTGTAAACGCACGGCGAGCCAAAGTGAGTGGCGGGAGTTGCCAAAAGCGTATCATTCTCACCACCTCCAGGAAGCGGAACAAGCCGCATATGCTAACGTGCAAGTCGCAGCCGGACAGGCCGCCACCGACGTCCCCACTCAAGATGTCCGACCGACCGTAGCTGCCACGAATGCCGCGGACACGGGTGCTATGGACGTCGACAGGGACGCCGTTGCGCGGGGAATCACTGGGGAGGGCCATGGTGGTACTAAACGTAAGGCCGGCGAAGACGCGGTTTCTGCAGCCAAAAAACCGAGGACCGGTATGTTTGTGATATCATCCCACCCATTAACGACTGACACCACGATCGCCTGCAGAACCTGCCGCTGTTGTTCTGAAGAGGTTAACTTTGTTGTCGTTTTTGAACTCTCAGTTTCTGACAATCGATTGCAGAGATCGAGAAAACTGCACAGTATTTGTTTCTGATTTGCCGGAAGGTGTAATGGAGGACGATCTGAAGGCCCTGTTCAAAGATGTGTGTTCACCCCCCCCCGCTTCGTGTGGGAACCTAGCTGATCACTATACGTTCGCCTTCTAGTGTGGCACCATCCAAGAGGTTAAGATAACAAGGCTTGCAAACTTCCAAGTCGCTACTGTCGAATTTTCTGAAAGGGTACGGAGATCCGTCGGTCAGACTCGGCTGGTTGACCTGACACTCCTACGCAGGAGAGCGTCCCTGCCGCCTTGACCAAGGATAAGAAGCGGATCCACGGGCACGAGATCGCGGTCCACCTTGCGTGGAAGTCGACGTTGTATGTGACTAACTTCCCCCCTTCAATGGACGATTCGGGTATGCGCGCACTTTTCGGAAAAGTAAAGTTACTCCCTCGTCACCTTCTGTCCGTTACTGACGGTGGTTCTGGTTCAGTATGGAACCCTGTTTGATGTCCGGTGGCCGAGTAAGAAATTCAAGAGCACGAGGAGATTCTGCTATGTTCAGTATACATCACCGGTCCGCGCAACTATCATAGCTCCGCTCTCCGTTGCTCACATTTGATTAAGGCCGCAGCCGAGGCGGCGCTAGCTCTTCATGGGACCCAGATGGCTAACGATCTCACGCTGAACGTCTTCATTTCGAACCCTGAACGCAAGAAAGAGCGAACGGATGCCAGTGATAGGGAGGTTTACGTTGCGGGTCTCAGCAAGTTCGTGACAAAAGATGATCTGGAGAAACTTTTCGGGACCGTGAGCCAACCGTTTCCTTGTGAGCGACGTGCGCTCACCAGCCCATGTGGTTAGTATGGTCCCTTGAAAGAAGTGAGAATGACAACAGACCAGAGTGGTCATTCGAAGGGCTTTGCGTTCGTGGAGTTCGAAAATGAGGTGGGGATCTTGCTCTCGACTCGCGTTGAAGACTGATGGTTCCTTATCTAGCAAGACGCAAGGATGGCGCTCTCGGCAAACAACCACGAACTCAAGCGGAGGAGAATTGCCGTAACATTGGCTGATACCCGGGTGAAGGGTAAGAGTCAGGACGTTCGAACCGAAACCGGGTTGGGGAGGCTAGAGGACACCCTGAGCCGATCTGTGCGAATCAAAAATTTGCCCCCCGGAACTCAGGAGGGTCTCCTGCAACAAGCCTTGGAGCAGCACGCCAATGTGAAAAGACTTGAGATCTTCCAAGAACTTAACCAGGCCACCGTCGAGCTTGAAAACGCTTCGGTACGTGTAACCCAATGTACGTCAATGAACGGCGAATTGATGCCACATTAGGAATCAGGAAAGCTGCTACTCCGTTCTGAGCCTATTGTCTTCAACGACGTAGAGCTCAGCATCTCTCAAGAGGAGGCGATCAAGAAGAAGCCTGGAGTCGCGGGGAAGCCGACCAAAGGCGCCCCAAATGTATTTGTCCCAAGGACAGCCGCCTCGAAACCCAGGGCTGGAATTGGCTCGAAGAAAACACCCGGCCCTCGCCCCCCTACCGCCACTACATCAATTTCTGTTGGAGATGGGCCGTCGTCGTCGCGGAAAGGACAGGATGATTTCAGGAAGATGCTTGGGTGAAGGAGTTGTTGGCGTCTGTTTGGAGTGTCTCGTGATCATCATGAAGGGACGGTGAACATTTCCTAAATAGGAGTAGCTTATTGTACTTAATGCTCCACGTTTCAACGGGCCCTTATCCACGCCGCGCTCAAGCACTAAGTCGCAATCCATCATCGTCTCTCACCGCCGTGGTCATGGACGACGTCCAGGAGTTCCAGGAGAGTACCACGATCAGGTTTGAGTGGACCTTGAGAGGTCTCAAGCAGCTCTTTGAATCCAGGTGCGATCATCTAGTCTCCGACATATCCAGATCAGAGGTGGCTGATGCCTCGTGTATCGTCGCCGCAGTCGAGGGAAAGCAAAGTCCAAGGTCACCAAGAGTGTAAAGTTCGGGGGTGGCAGGTGGCAGGTCCTGTTTTATGCCAACTCCGGAGTCACCGGAACCGCCGCTTCCGGAACTAATGAAACTTCGACGAATGAGGGTGACGAGGACGGATTCATTTCCTTGTACCTTTCCTGTGAAGTGAGTGTAAACGTTATGTGATCAGAGGCTCCTCTTGTGTGCTTAATACGTGACCCTTCTGTGATTCTCCAGCCCACCGCTGAGGAGAAGGCGAACTCTGTGAACGGAAAGTACGTCGCTCGACCGGATGCACGTGGACCTTGTGCTGATCTCGCGATAAGATGGATCCGTGAAGGAGTGTTCAAGTTTGGATTCGAGCTCCGCAAGTGAGTGGACAATCCACTAGTGGTCGTGTCGATGATTGAGTATAGTTCCCACCCAGTGTGAACAGGACGGTCCTTTTCAACAGCAAGGAAGCCGTTGACCATTCTTTCTCCTTCAAGGTGCGATCTTCCACATCGCCGATGTCCCTTCATGCTGACTCCTTAATCCCACAGACGGTTAATTGGGGATGGTGAGCGATTTTATGCTCCGAAAACTTCAGTCAACCTGACATTCTGTGGTAGGGCTCAATTCGCGAGGAGGGATGCAGTGTATTGGCAACCTCACAGTGTCAAAACCCCCGACGCATTCCTTATTGTGTGCACTATCACTTCATCGCCAGCTTCGCCTGTGCAACCACCTTCGATACCACGTATGGCTGTGCCAAGGGATCTCTTGTTCTCCGTCGGTGCCATGTTGGACGATCCTGCATATTCGGATATCGAGTTCGTCCTCCCTCGTCGGGGCAGGAGCTCCCTGCAAGGTGCCAAGACGATCAAAGCTGCCAAAAAGTTGTTGCAAAGGGTAGAATACTTTGACACAAGTATGTCCGTTTTTTTAGCTTCATGGTCCGAACTAAACGTGGCTTTGCAAGTGTTCAACTCTGGATTTGCCGAGGCCACAGAATCTGTGATGGCATTTGGTGGAAGGGACGCGGATGATGGGTACACCGCTATCACGTCACCTACCTCTCGGCGCTATGCAGATTCCGACGACGAGGACGAGGACACCGTACTTGACACTGACGACGAGCAAAGCATGGTTGACTTCAGCGATGGAGAAACTACTCACAGTCGCATCCCTACCGCTCCCTCCGTCCTATCCACCACCCTCACCGAAGACGAGTCTGATGCTTGCCTTGTCGAGACCGATACCACGGAACCAAGGAATGTACGACAAAAACTTACCCACCCTTCTTCGCCTCATCGGGCGACGGGTGCGCTGTCGGCCGATCCCCCCGCTGATAAGTACCCACCACGGCCCATGACCCGAGTAGTCGTCCGGGATGCATCTTACTCCACCTACCGCTCGGTATTGTACTACGTAAGCATTACGGGTCCAACACACGTCAACACAACAGGAATCTGACCCAGAACCCCCTAGATCTATACAGACAACATCGTTTTCGCCCCGCTGTCCTCCTCGTTTATTAGCCACGCCGCCCCGGATCAATCAGTGTCGACAAGTTCCACGGGACCATCAGAAAACTCGAGCAACGTTCGAGCAAGCCAGCCGGTTGACTCCGCCGTGATTTCTGGGGCGAAGTCTCGGAGGGAGTGGATCAAGGTTTGGGAGAATTGTCACCCTGGGTTGCCTAGTCCATGCTCGGCGAAGGCCGTTTATCGTCTTGCGGATCGTAAGGGATTTTCTCAACGCTTCTTAAATAGAGATTCGAGAACGGCACCGATACTCATTCACCGCTTCTCTTCCTTTGTTAATTCACGGTATAGGTCTCGACTTGGGTGATTTAAAACAAAGGGCGTTTCAGGTGAAGTTCAGTTCCCACTCGTAGACAGTTTTTCGTTGTTGACACCCAACGCCTACTTACAGTTCATCATTAAATCGCTCACTGTGGAGAACGTCCCATTCGAGGTGTTCTCGACCTTCTCTGGTGCATTCGAGGAAGTCAGGAAGGTAGGAAATGCTGCCGACCTCACCACCATTGGTACTAATCCTAGACTGTGTAGGTGCAAGTCAAGTATTTCCTCGATAATTGGTCTGCAATTCGAGCTTCCGATGCGATGAGGAACGTTTGGCAACAGATTAGGTTGGGTAGGCATCCAGGATACGAAGAAGGTCAGTGTGTGCTTGTGATAGATTCATCTGGATAGTGTTAAACCCAGTTTCCTCTCACAGTCTGGCCGTTGATCGCCCAGAACCTGGAATTCAAACCGCAACCAGACACCATCTCGGGGGACGAATCCAGGGATGTCTGAGTCGGAGAATTCAACCCCATTTCAAGTATTTCCCTTTCGGAGCGGCGGGCTTCGAAGCCGTGATACCCTGTCTCTCTCCCCTTACGATGCTTTCTCGGATCAATTTTGCGTTCTTCGTGTCGTGACTCACCTAGAAGTGTAGCTTTATGACCTTGTCCACCCACCTCAATACAGTGCAACCGTTTTCCCGCTCTGACGCTTGGTCGGGCCTTTTTTTTTTGGTCTTTTCGGCCCCGTCGACCGAGGGTTTGAATGGGGTTTTATGCTGCAGAAGCACAGAAGGGCTCGTGGTGGGAGAGTGATACATCCGCCTACACGATACGAGCTGACGGTTCTACTCTTCGTCGAGCCCGCTGCCGTAAACGGTTGGTCAGGTGCGTAGGTATCACTCGTCCACCTCCGAGCGGTGTTCTCCGCCGAGTTCGGGATATTCCTGAGGTTCTCGTTTCTTCCTGAGATTCAGGGGTGATAGCGTAGGCTTCGGTCACGCGATGATCTTCTCCCCCCTCCCCCGTGATGAGGAGGCAGAAGCGAAAGGAACGAACCAAAAATCTGTGAAACACGTGAGAGGCTCCTCCAGGGTGGGTGGCGCCGAGCGGAAGGGCTCTCTTTGAGCTTTACACAATCGAATTGCTATTCGATAGTATAGTACACATCGGTGGAGCCTTCGACCCCAGGCCAGGATGAAACACTCCCCTCGTATAGAAAGTAATGGCATGACAAACTCCAGGCACAGCGAGGGCGTGGTAAACCCGTGAAATATCCGGAGGCACCGGTGAACCTCTACGAGCCGATGCGAAATCGACTTCACAACAGAGAGATCTCCCGGCGGTCCGTAAGATGAATAGCCTATTGACGAAGCTGCCGTCATTGACTATTGACTCGTTGGAATAGCTATCGGATCATCCGTGCTGCCCGGGTAGTTGGTCGGCCAGGGGCAGTTGCGGTGGCGAACTGTGGTAAACCAATGGAGGAAGGTTATCCCACTGTGATGCGAGGATTCTGTCAGTTGTGTGGTACGGTCTCGGCCCTCGGCGCTCAGGCGGTGATGATCCATTCCTTCCGTAACGGCTCCATTCTTACTCCCGGCGCCAGATGATGGTCACAGAACGCCATGTACATAATGCATGCGCGTCCACGCGAGGAGTTCACTACCGGAGACGCCACGACGAGTTCTACAACAGACGGACAACGAACCCGATAACATTCAAACAAATATAGGCGGTGATGTAGGTAAACGATACACAAAAGGTTTTCGATAATATCACAAACAGCAACTAACTCGGGTGGGAGTGTGGCGATATGACGAAGTCAGTTGGCTAAAAACACATAATTAGAATCCGGAACTTATAGGGGCTTGTTCGCGATAGTAGCACACTCGAGCATAGAGTAGAGACAAAATGAGTGAATAGGAATGGCGGTGCCATACGCTGGGGGGGAGAACTAGGGTATATGGGTTAGAGGCGCGGGGAGCAGGCCGATATCGAATAAGGTAGCCAGGGCCGGGGGAGGGAGAGGAGAATAAGTTCTACAGCGCCACGAGCGTAGACGTAGAGGCTGCCAAGCCGTGGTGATCCCCAAAAACATAGGGGCGAGAGAAACTGGGGGAGAGGGGAACCAAAGAAATCGTTCCCAACTCGGAGAGATACTGGTATATTGAGGGAGGTGGGGAAATGGCCGAGTAGTGTCAAGGGATCGGGGAGTTCCTCTAGTTAGCCATGGAAATGGAATTCATGCTTCCATCTCCACCGCCCGGAGCACCATCTCGATCATCGTCCAATCTAACCGAAAAGAACACAAGATTGGTGAGTAAGCATGGAAAACGGTCACATGAAGGTCGTCGGGACCACTAACAGGTAATTACGCTCGATTTCAGAAAGAATAGACAAGAAGTCCCCTGGAAGATTCGTCAGATGTACATTGGATGGGACAAAGGACGTGGGGCTTACAAAGGTAACCATGAGCTCTGGCGGCGGAAACTGGAGCAGTTTCCGCTTTCCGAACAGCGTCCAACAGAGTCGACGCCACAAAGCGCACCTTATGGACCTAAGTGTGGATCAGCATCCTAATAGATCGTGCGGCATTGATGGCGGCGGCGTACCAATGAAGGTCCGTTGGTGGCGATCGACTGGATGGGAATACTGTGCAAGATGTTCAACAGATCCCGAACAACGACTTCCCGGTCTTCGCTTCTCTTCTCTTCGTCCGTGCTACCTTGTAGCAACGTGATCAACTCGTCTCGGTATTGTTCGATAACGAATCGCACGAGTTGCTGTGTGGACGAGTCAGGGTGAGCTCCTCGGCTGATTGTGCCAAAGTGGATCCATCATACCTGTGTCACATACAAGTTGGCCTGCATGACTAAGAATGGGTTGAGAGCGTTCGCCCTTGGTGCGTTGGGGTTATCGAAAAAGTCGCGAACTTCGGCAAATGTGGCTTTCAGGTTAGGACCGCCAGCTTCCGGAGAGAGCCCACCGCCGCCGGTCACGCCGGTCATCGGAGATCCGGCATGGAGCACAGGTTTCAAGCGTAAAATTTCTGGGGCATGGGCCAAAGCCGCCATGATTCTAGAATGAAGGGCTTGGACTTCTTCGAGCCTCGCGGTTGCGAATTGACCCTGAGGTGGTGATCTCTTGTCCACTCGGATGCGTACGAGAATCTCGCCGAGAAGTGCAAAGATACGGGAGGTATAGTTGAGGCCAGAAACGATAGCTGTTTTTCCATGTGGTTGAGGCAGATACGTGCTGGCGGTGATGCTGATCAAGGTTGATAACCGAGGGTAATAGGAAGAGGAGGGGAAAGGGGGTCAGGTGGTCGGCAGAGCAATTTCAATGATGCGGGAAAAATGTAGGATATCCCCCGGAAGCGGGGTAGGCGCGAGGAAATTGAAATGGAAAGTAAGTGGAAGTAAGAAACTCACCATTCATCGTCCAACTCCTTGGGGAAATGAACTGGTTGCATCTCAGCAGATGTGGTGACGTTAGCATGAACTAGACACACCAGTGCAGTCCTCGTCTCGGAGGCAAATAGGACGCCCGAGTAGAATCGACTCAGACTTATCAGCTAGGCGCCACGTTATCGTCAATGAATAAGCCGGCCCAATAGAGTGCGGTCGGATCCTACCCACCTCCAAACAGTAACCAGAACGCTCTCCTCCTGACTTCGCATTCGATGAGGTCAAGCCCTTCATAGGATGACTCCTCATGCATCCTTAGGGTCACTGCGATGTGGCAAGCCTCACCGAATGCAGCATGCTGCGTCGCATCATGCCCCTCGCAGAAGTGATAGATGCAGTCACTAAAGGGGGGTTCAAGGATGTGGATGTTGGATCAACTCTCACACAAAAATAGGAAACTCACAAGTAGCGGATAATAACGTGCGCGGAGGATGGTGGGTCGTAAGACGCCACGGTTATGTGCCTGCTCGCCTCATGGCAGGCCTGAGCCAACTTCCTAACCGCGTTTCGTTCCATTGGGATGTAGGAGCGAGGAAGTTGAATCAACGTTGAAGCAACAGTTGACATGACGAGCGCAAAGAAGAGAGGATCACGTTCCTCACGCCTGGCGTGAACATCGGCCATGAACGACGGCTTATGCAGGCACGGTGTCAGAGGATACACATAGTCAAAAAAGAGCGCAAGAATCATCAGGACGGTTTCTCGTGAGGCCACATCCTCCAAACGGTGAGGTCGGTAATAGTAAGAGAGTGGTGGGATGACTGAGGGCGGGGGCACCGGAAGCGTCTGGTGCTTCTTGTATGACCAGTTGTGGAGGGGATAGGTGCTGAATCCATCGGCGGAGGTGTGAAACGCCTGATCCCCGTTCTTTTGGGGACGAGTGATTGAACAAGTCGCCGCAGAGTTGACCTGATAGATCTGCTGGTGTTGATAGGGAGATTGGGGCGTGTCGATAGAAATAGGGTATCGAGATGGTTGCAACGAGGAAGTGGAGACAGATGGGACCGAATTCAGCGAAGGATCCAAAAATACAGAAGAGTGCGATGAAACGCTGGGAGACAAAACGTTGGTGGGACTTGGTGAGATGCTCTTGTTCTGGAGTGGAGACAGGGCTAGTTCTTGGTTCTGTTGGGATTCGTGTTGCTGGGCAGCTGCGGCAGCGGCAGCAGCCTCTTGGAGGCGCCGTAAATACCTGAGATCGTATGGGTTATCAGAGGGCGAGGGTCGCCAGAGGGAACGGGGATTGCGTACAGGTTTGGTGGACCTCGTTTCTTCGGCTGGTACTCATAGGTACATGGGATGCCTAGTGCGATGCAGTGCTTACAAGCTTGCCTGGGATCCTCAGGGTTCTCGCGTGCACATCGGACCTTGCGAGCCCTGCAGGCATCACAGCCTGAAAAACACGTCAGATCTCTGGCACGAGGCTCCCCGGTCACGGACGGAGAGGGATTTTTTGGAAACGAATCGTACTCTGGGATTGACGCCTGTGTGCGTGGGAAAGGATGAGAGAAAAGTCAGCAAAGGGGATTCAAAGAGGGAGAAGAGGGAGGACATTGGAGAATCAGAGCGGGGTTGAGGATGCAGGGTGTCAAGTCAGGAGCAAGAGAGATGGTAGAGGAGGAGGACAAGCAAGATATGACCGGTGACCGCTCATGAGAGGCATTGGTCTGAATTAGGGCTGGCGGAGAAAACTCGGCGCCACTCACTTTCTTTTGACCTTTGGAGAATCTAGGATGTCCCTGCGAGAGTCGTCGTCGGATGGCAGGGTTGCGTTGTGCTTCTTTGGGCGACCGACTGGCATAACAGACAGGCGAGGAGGGGGAGCAGCGGAGACGGGGCACCGGGCGACGGAAACACGGAGCGACTCTCGTTCTATAGCACATTTAAACTTTTTGCCGGAAAATGTTTACGTGACACTTCCGTAACGTAACGGGCCCTGTGACACGTGACCATTCCCGGACTTTTCCGGTCTATTTGCCAATCGGGCCTCCCTTGCCCAAACCGTTTCGCGAGTCGTATCAGTGATGTTTGCCACTGCCTTCTCTGTTCAGTCGGCCACCCGCACAGAATCCTACTTGGAAACCGCGCCCTAGAACTCCAGAACGCTCCTTCAGGATGCATGAAAGAAACCAACAAACATGACATTAACTGCGACATTGATCTATGGTCTACTCCCAGACAGCTTGCGCAACATCTTCGCCGCTTGAGGTGCCTCCAGCTTCTTCTCCTTCTTCGCCGTCGCTACCAACTGGTAAAGCTTCTTCCGCGATTTAGCCTGGTCGGCATCGCTCCACTGAGTCTTCCAACCCAAATACTTGTCCCAGAACCTGAACCCCACTTCCGCATCGCCCACCCATAATGCCCGGTCAAGGCAGAACTTTGCGAGCGACCAAGTCCCCACGTAGACCTGTGTATCCAGGGTCTCCATCAAATGCCACGCCACATCTAAATTTTGCCTGATCTGCTCAATGCCCCCCTCTCCCCCGTACGTCAGCCTCAACGAACCAACCCTCTCGTTGCTCCCCAGGGTGATTGTGTGACTCGCCAACTGAGATCCGGGAGGAACGTCCGAAACGCTTGCCCGAATCAGGGTGGAGATCGTCCTGGACGTAAACTCGGAAGTGCCCCGCTCCTGCGCCCGCTTTATGAGGCTGATCATTAATTCCGTGTCTCCCTTGAGGAACGCGAGGTAGATCACCGTCCCCCATGTTACGGCGTCAGGCACCAGCCCGCGCTCGTGCATCCGGTCAATCATTCTACTCGCCAGCCCCGGGTTGTGCTTCGCGACACCCGACAACATGACGTTCACGTCATACATGTCCGGGGAACCAGTCCCCTTAGCCATTTGGAAAATCTCGAACCCTTCTTCCGTCCTGCCCATCATGAAATACGCTCGAGCGAGCGCGTTGAGATCGTGTCGGTTCGCAACGCCGATCGGTACTTTGCAGGCCCTGAACTTGTCGACAACCTCCTTGGCGAAGCCTTTGGCAGCATTGGCGTCAAAGAGGATTGGAGCGTCGTCCCCGTCGATGACTCCCATCTCCATCTCACCGTCATCACCGTCGAAAGGCTCCTCCGTATCTGCTGATGAGACAGACGGGTGTCTGAAAACCTCCTCACCCTCATCCCCCGTCGCCTCCTTCGCCTCCAAGTCCTCTCCCAGACGATAAAACAAACTGACGAGCCTCGTCATCGCACCCGCGTGGCCGATAACACCCTGTGCCTCGTCTTGGGAATAACGCACCCAGAGCTCCCTCCCAGCGTGAGCGAGACCAGCGTTTGCGAGTAATCGGATGAACCGGCCGCGATCGTAGACGGGGATGTCGATGTTCGAGTTGACGACCTCTTTGGCGAGGCGTCGGCAGAGGTGCACATTCTTGTTCTCCTTCAACATGGCCTCAAGAAGCCAGAGGAGGGCTGAGCCATGGGGGACCGGATACTTGGTGATTGCCGTGATCGAGGATTGGGTTGAACCTTCCAAAACGGCGATCGGCTGGGGTTCGTAGGGGGGTGGTGTAGGTCGTAGAGTGGACTTGGAGGTGGCGTGGTGGGGTTCGACTGGCGAAATATACCCAGACGACGGGTCGCCCGAGATCTCGAAGGAGGGGGAAACCAGCATGTATGGCGCAAAAACTGACAAGGGTGTGTAGATCCTCCCAATGCTGAATAAAATTTCCGCAGCGTGGTGGGAGCCCAGTTGCCTCGCCACGCCGTAGAACTCCTGAATAACTCTATCGTCGACTCTGAATGCCCGGTTGTCCTGCTTGAGCGTTGTAATCAGATTCAAGATCCGTCGAAGGAGGTACTGCGGCCCAGCCGGAGCCGGTTGTGTCGCCATTCGTTGAACAGCAGCAGACATCCACACGTTATACTTGGGCGCGGGCGACATCGAGGCAGCCTGTTTTAGGAGCACGTATAATGTCTCGTTAACCAGAGACCTCATCTGTTCGCCAAATATCGTAGGGTCGTGGTTAGCAGCGAGAAGCATCAACTCCAGCGCGCCGGTGTTCCATTCGTAATCCAAACAAGTTCTTGTCATCGCGAAGAGAACAACCGCCCTCGGGTCCCCTTGGCCGACGCTCACTTGCGAGATTGCGGATGGTGTGATCATCTTCTCTTGTACGAGCCTCTGGAAGAGGCGGAAGGCCTCTCGCTGAGACCCCGAGTTAAAGTAGACTTGGACGAGGCGGAAGAGCGCCCAGACGTGTCCTGTGGGGGCATTGTCGAGAGGTGCCGGATCGCGTAAGGGGAAGGCGAGAAGCAACTTTGGGCCGTCCCGATGAGCTGTCATGAAGAACGTGCTTAACAACCCCCCGTACTTCAAGACTCGTGGGCACCTGTACGCTGCGACAGCTACGAGGCGGAAAATCATGTCGCGGGGAAGTCTCGCCACGAAACTTGGTTTGTCCTGATAATACTCGCTGAATAGATCAATCGAGAGAAGGTCCAGGTTCCGTTGGAATGTGGCCTCGGCTTCCAAGACTGTGTGAGGCTTGGATTTCCAGGGTTGCGTGAGGCAGTCGAACATAGAGTGATTGGCGATTTCTCTCTCATCCACAGGGACGAGACTCCGCAGTACCCTCCCAACCATGGAGGCTTGCGCCCTTGGAGAGTTCACATACGCGTCCACGAGTTCCCCTGGGAGGTTGTATAAAATAGAGGGAGCGTTGAGCTGGCATCCAGCCTTGGCGAGGAGAGTCCATCGGAGGACCGATAGATTTGCGACCTGGAACCGATCCCACGTCCGGATGTAATCCCATTGTTCGATAGCGCGAGCAGGGTTGCGGAAGCTGTCGGCTTTGGCCAGCTGTCGGTTGCGTTTCTGGATCTTGAGTTGTTTGACATATTCGCGCCATGGTCGGGAGGTGCCGACTTCGGGGATCTCGAAATCAGGAACACTTGGATCGTCTACACCTTCGGTGGTATCGGGGAGCCCAGGGCTGGTGAGCCTATGGCGGCGGGTGAGAAGGGGGTTTCTGGAATGGAGGGTTACAAGTGGCGATAATTCCTCCTCATCCGGGTCGGGTTTCGCGTTCGCACCCTCGTCCGAGAGGGGGATGTTGCGTATGTGGAATGGAGTGGGTTTGAACGCTAGGGGAGAACGATTTGAGCCAACGAGACTGTTGATGTCAAGCACGTTCCCGTCCTTGTCATGCAGGACCCTTTTGTCATGGTGTGATGAAGAGTCGGAAGAAGAACGAGAGAAAGGTCGGGAGGTAGAGGCTGCTTTTCGGGTGCAACACGTCGGAATGGATGGTGAAGCGGCAGGAAGAAGGGACTCGAGATGATACGCTAGTAGGTATCGGCAACGACAGAACATAGGTCAACTGTCGGTAGAAACGTGGTCGCGTCAACGAAACTGATACAAGAGCGGTTGACATGTGCTACGCACCACATACCCACACACAGTTGGCGGTTTGCGAGGACCGTTCTCGAGAGAGCTTGTTCTCTTCGGGACGGAGGTGGCGAGGGAGACGGAAGATCGGATGTCGGAAAACGCCGAAGCCACGTGTACGTGTGTGGGATGGCCGAGGCATTCCGCGAAGAGCTCCCCTTGCTGGGCGCAAACAGTAATCAAACGCAAGTGGCCTATGGTGTGGTCATGAGCTCTACCAGCAATAGACCATTTCTAATCTCTTGAGCGCATCTGGGAATTTTTGTTCGCGTTTCCCGCTCCGATGCGTCAATCCGGAGGGTGCGTGACGGGTGACGGTCACCGTACCCCAAACTGGTACCGACATTGAACAGCTCTCCGGAAGACGTGTCATGGGTGCAGGTCAATCTCTACCGTCCCAGAACCAGCCGCCTTCAAAGGCCTTGCACGTTCTGCGTGTAACTCCTTCTTCGCCCGCTTCCAAGACCGACATTGAACCTTTCTTTGATTTCGTCGTTGGCTTCCAAGGCGACGCGTTGACCAACAACCTTGATGCCGCAGAACTCGAGAAAATCGTAGAGTTCCACGAGGGCAAATCTCTCAACCTGGTCGTGTGGAACAACAAGAATCAAGAAAGCAGAGGTACCGTATCCATCTAACCTATATCTGCTATCTCTCATACGCCACATGCAGTTGTCCCAATCGTCCCTTCCAGGGCGTGGGCTCAGTCAATAGTTCCAGCCCACGAGTCAGATATCAAACCCTCGTTGCTAGGCTTGAGCGTTCGCATGTGCGAGCCCGAGTTCTCATTGGAGAGCGTTTGGCACGTCTTGGACGTCCTAGAAGGCAGTCCCGCCGAGAGTGCTGGTCTCGTCCCCTATGGAGACTGGGTGATTGGCTGGTCCGGCGGAGTCCTCAGCGCTGAGGGTGATTTTTACGATGTCGTCGAGGCGGTACGTGCGGTTCCTTCGTCGCCAGAATGGCTCTGCTAACGCGGTTTGCAGCACATCGAAAAGCCTTTACGAGTATATGTATACTCGTATGATTTTGAGTATGTTTGAGGAATCTCGTGGGTGGCTTTGGCTCACGTTTGTTTGCTCAGCACCATACGGGAGGTCGTGCTTGTTCCTAATCGCCACTGGGGTGGTGAGGGGTTATTAGGATGCGTCTTTGGGTAACTCTGGCCCCCATTTACTCATTTGCGACAGCTAACGGTGTCGATTTTCAGCTTCGGATTGCTACATCGTATACCACCTCCACCCGAGGATCGGGAGCCCGGAATGACACCCCCGGAGTTGCACGAAGGTGGAGAGGACTTCGAGGAACAACAACTCTTCGTCCCTGCTGAAGTTCCTCAACCGGTGCCCGTATCAGAGGAGGATCATTACCAGGAGTGGAATCAGAACTTCCATTCCTCACACTCCGGCCACTCCCACTACGACGAACGCAGCGATCCTCTGAAACCTTCGTTCTATGTGAATGGTCACCACGGTCACACCGTACTCATTCACGATCACGATCACGACAACGAACACGGGGAATCCGATTACGAAAGCAGTGAAAGTTCCTCGCCCCAAGCTACCGCCATACCTCTCCGGCTCCCTTCCGACGCACCAACTTCACATCCGAACTCAAGCACACATCCCGGCTTCGGAATCCCACGAAACATGACACCAACTCAGACGAGGCCACTGTCCGGGCTCAGAAACAACAGTGGCACGTACACCAATGGTGATTCAAGGCCATAGTTTCCTATCATTCAATTCAACTCGTTCACTCAACGAACCTTTTTCTTCCTCTCCCTCGCCGTCGTCGTCGCCACTCTGCCTCTGCTCGCGCCACTCGCTGTCTCTTTGCTGTGTTTGCACACACAACTGTGGTTGTTTCTCCATTCACCACTTCACATTTACACGCTGTTCATTCCGACCCGATACACGATCGACACCAAATCGCGTAAACCTCGTATCGGATCTCCCTAACTTACACCTACGCCTGTGATCACGAAATCGCGGTTCAATTGGTTGGGTGACGCAGGCATCGGGCTATCTGGGATACGCGGTTCTCCTGCCGCTTACGAACGGGCGAGGATGAGTTACACAGATGACGTTTTTTACGAGGACGTGCATTCTCCGAGTTGGAACTCGAGCAGAGGGACGGAGGGCGAGGACAAGAAGAGAGACGAGGCATGGGACGATGACGATTCTGGGAGCTTGACGAGCATTGATTGAACCACTGGTGTGTGGGGTATTCGTTTTTATTTGCTGCGCAGCCCGCTAGAAGTCCAGTATTGTAGCGGTAGGAATGCGCTCGTTTATGCTTCGTGGAACTGGGTTGTGGCGCCCCCCCCCCCCGGCGGGGCACTGCATCACCTGCCTGCATTTCTTCTCGGCTTCATTCTCTTGCTTGCTCGACTAACGAGCGGGATTATTCTCTACTAAACCTGCTTCCTCCCCATTTTCGCTAGATACGCGTCGCTTTCTTTCTGAATTGCTATTCACTCTTATCGGTATTCTCTCCCGTTACCTCGGCCATCGTAATCATTCACTTCAACTTGGGTAGCAAGGTTCGGGAGGCTTTCGCCTGTTCCGGACGCGCCTTCCCTCTTTGTCGTGCACAGGTTCGTCGTGTATTGGTTCTCGCACCGCAGGCGAGTGAGGCCCTGGTAGTTCTGATGGGAGCCCCTCTAATTGGCCTCGCAATTGCTTGGGTGTATCAAGAAGACTACAATGGCTTTGATGGCTTTCGGACCTTGGCAGGTTTTCAATAGGGTTCTCGCCGACTCGACTGGCTTTCGCGGCTTTCGGCATTGACTTTGAAAGCCATCCAAAAACCGATTACAGGTCTCCTGATCTGTGTGCACTGGGTTCTTTTCTGGGTTCATATACCTAAGATCTCGACTCCAGGTCTCGGATCGGTTTTCACCCGGCTCAATCACTCGCCCCTCCAGGCCCCCTGGTCACTTCGGGATATGTTGGCTGCGCATACGGTGTATGTCGGTGTGCGCGCTAAGATTACATTCCCCCCTGTGCACCTTCCCAGCAACGATCGATCTTGCCATTGAAATTTTGGGTATTGAGGCGTTGACCAGGGTCCAGGGACGACCTACAATTGGTTGCCAAGTGGACTACAGCGACCCCCGGCGTACCACACACAGAAACGGGGGGTGCCTCATCAGGAACTCAACACCCGATGACATAACAAGCCAGTACCGCGGGATAGTATCGCCGACGGGCTATACATCCATTAAATAAACCGTGAGTTTATCCTGAAATGTGAGCCGACGTCCCCATAAATGTATAGGAAAAGGAATGTGGGGGGAAATCTCAAGTTATCAACGCGCCAATCAACGACCTCGAGATCCGCCCCCCGATTATTCTTTCGACGTTCATTTGATTTCCTTCACCCTGAAGGAAACTCTTCAGTACAGGATCACATCGATCACCGTCCATTCAACGGGTATTCAACTCCAGGTCGTTCCTTCCGGCCGAAACGTGGGAACGGATACTCGTACGCAGTCGTTTTTATATGCGGAGGTCGACGACTGTGATCATCACAAGTGGACTCCGATCCGCTCTACGTGCCGTACTCGTTTCCTCTAGCGTGTGCGCCCAAGCACCTACGTTTCCTGTAATACTAACTTGATCGTCATACGAACTGTTTTTCCGGGAGACGCAACAAAGAACAATCAGAGGGAGTTCCGTTGGAAGCTCCGCCGAGACCCAACAACTAGCGAAGGGGGATGGGGAGGCGTAGCGAGACTCTTACCCCACCGCTCTACCACGCCCTCGCCAATTCAGAGGCACATACTGGGTGGCCCATCGTTGATGATCACCCAGGGGCCGCGCACCCGAACGCAGATTACCCAGTAGTCAGGTAACTTCGGTGCCGTCGCGGTATTGCAAACCAGGGCCTTGAAGCTTCTACGTTGGACGACGACGATGTGCCACGAAGACCACAGTCACGCGATCCGTTGAATTCCTGGCACGGGCTCGTGATTCCCCAACTCCATGGCATTGATTCTGATCTTGCAGATCCTCATAGACTACGAGAGAATGGATTAAACGTGAAACGCGGGGAGTTTTGTCACGACGACGGGGCAAAGGGCGTGACCATTGTAATGAAGGAGGCGGCAGCACGCTCAACCGAAATCCAGGGAAACCGATTATAATCGTGTGGCAAACCAAGAGGGCTCGTAATCACGACAAAGAAGTATGGTTGGTATCTAGTTCTGGAAGAACTCTGGGCCGTAGGTAACGACGTCCGCGACTTCGATGCGGCACAGGATGAATGTAAAAGCACTTGCGTTCCACACGTTGCAGGGCACAGGGTGCTAGAACATGGGAGCGTCTCTGAGGAATAGTTTGCTTTCCTCCTTCCTAACCCACTTCACCACCGCGTTCGCTGCTCCAATGACAGCACTCTTAGGTAATATCGGGGAGAGTGTAACGTAGAGTTCGAAAGGTTGAGTTATCTGTATTGGAGTCAGTCGGTCAGCCCTCTAAGCGCTACGAGAAGGTTCGCACCCATCCAAGGACTCCCTCCTTATCTGTCTTCAGGTACTGTAACTTCAGCGTCTTTTCTTGCCCGGACTTCCCGTGCAAAGCGTCGTGGATGAGTTGGTAGAGTGTAATCAACCTACACCATGGTGAGGACATAGTCAAACTCGCGCGCACAGTCAATACCTTCTTCGCTCTTGCGCATCTTCGTATGGTTCTTCGAACTCTGGACCAGTGACCTGGACGTGAGACCGGCTCTTGTAGAGAAAATGTCTCAGCCCGGGGATCCCAAGTTCCGAGACGGAATATGCGCTGTCCCCCGAGCGAACTGCGTTGGAGATTGCTTCAAGTGACCCTTCCCTCTCCAGCCGCTGCCAAGTGTTGGGTTAACGAGTCAAGGTTTGAAAGGGAAGAAGGGCCAACCTGTATAACATTCTCGCCCCACACTCTTATCACGTCAAACTCAGACTCCCCGCTTACGCAAATCAAACCGATGCTCGTTGTGGAAGGGCTCGTGGCTGGCAAGCTGTCAGCCTGACTCCTGATTTCACCATCTTGGCTCCCCGACTCTGGCGTGGATGTTGACGACCTGTCCTGGTCCTTATCTCCGCCCGTAGCAGCTGGTAACGAGCTACTCGCCCTGGCGGCAGCGACCGTGGATGTTGATGGCACTGAACTCGAATCTCCGTCTCGCCGTATAAAGTTCACGTAGGTGTTGACAAACCCCGTCGAATTGAATTTTGGCAGACAGATAGGGAGCCACGACGCAGAGGCAGAGTTGTTGTAGATGGAAGGTGCGTGGACTGTGTTCAACAAAAGGTGGAGATCTAATTCCAGGCGGTTTCAGATGTATTTATCCCCAAATAGAAACGGAATGAGTACCTGAAGGGTGGATCGAATGCTTCTTCGGACGGACGAGCGTGACGATTCGTCCCCCAGCGACCAGCACGATGTACAACATCCCCTAAACCCCAACCGTGAGCCTCCACCAATTTTTCTGGCCAGGGATGCAATCGGGTACCTTCATCTTCGACACAGGGACAAGAGCCTCTGCAGCTCTGGACCGAACGGATGGGTCCAACTTGAGGAACTGCAGTGAGGACAAACTTATTGCCATGTCCCCTTCAAGCCTCTGCAATAACGTGTGCAAGAACGGTTCCGCACCTAAACAGCATTCACAGAGGATCAACAAAACAGATATGATACCGCCGATTCCCTCACCTCCCAGCAACCTGCGCAAATCGAAATTCGTTCGTCTCTCAAACATCTTCTTGAGTTGCTGAGCTGTTACAACGCTAAGGATTTGCAGATGAAGGTAATCAAGGTGCAACCGCGTCTTTCTTAGTAGATCTCAGCACCCAGCACCGATTCCGCGAGACGACACACTGACCACCGATTCGGGCTCCCCCCAAGAAGAGACACAGACATAATACAACGGCTGCCTTAACAGGAAAGTGATCCTACAGGACCCAGCGTTGATCGAGCGTAACTTATCACGGTCGTCGAGGAACACGGATATGAGGGCTTGCATGACCCCGATCGAAGATGCGACCTCTACTGAGTCTTCATCCCGAAGGGTCGTGAATACCGGTTTGCCTGCATCCGTGAGGACGAAATATTGTCGAGGGGGATACTCGTCCGCTACAAACGGTCCAGTCCGTAAACGTTCGTGACTGGTGCGGAGATAAGAGAGACCAACGAACAGACTGTCGCAGTCAACTCGCTCAACTCCGTCGACCTCCCTCTCCTCCTCGGCCGAATCCCAACATCTGAAAGATCAGACCAATTGACACCATCAACCGTGAAACAAGAAGAACGCCACATCCGGGCCGAAGCGTACCTGGAAGTGACTGCTTCCTACTCAAAGTGTTCCTCAACTTCGCCCTTAGGTTCTCCTTGCGTTCCTCGTCGCCTGCAGTGGCGTCCATCTGGCCGACAGCGTTCTGTTGTTCTATGACAGTATCCACGTCTGCTTCCGGCTCGGGCACAAGGATCCGATCGCTCATGTCGACGTTGTTCATCGACGATGAGGACGAGGCGAGGGCATCCGTGTTATGGGCTAACGGAGAACCGGAGGTGGAAGCGATGGATGGAACGCGGAGGTTTGACGTCGAGCGTGTCACCTTCAAGTGGTTTCGTCGGGGGGATGGGCTTGGGGTGGCCATGATGACATCCGGATCGAGAGGATCTGGCAAATGATCGTGATCGCCAGGGACGCAGGTCTTCGCACGAGGTGAGAGAACCGAGTCTACTCCCTCCTGGGTTGCGAGCTAATATTTGGCGAACATCATGGGTAGTCCGTGTGCACCCGGCCTATTATAACTATGGTTGCGCAACGACTTTGACCCTCCCCCTCACCCTGACACCATCCAGAGCTCTCCTCCCGATAAAACGAGTTCACTAGATGGAACGGCGAGCGCATCAGCGTCCGCCTACAATGTATCAACACCGGTTCCCCTCTTCCGGGAACAGACTTGGACTGGTCGCCAACCGCAATCAAGAAGTAGACGAGGCTAAGGGGTAGCAGAAATTCTGCCAATACCGTCACGATAGCCCCACTGGTCCTGAATTTCTTGACGCGTTTCCCTACAAGTTATATCGGGGCCTAGCCGGGCGGTACGGGCCTCCTGCGCTTTCAAGTCGAAACCACATCGGGAGGCCAGATTCCTGTCACCGAGTCGTACAACAAATTGTTCAACCCCAGAATGAGCTACCGCGAGAGCGGGGGCCGAGGAATGGCACTCACTGGGTAGCTCCGCACCGGTGAACCTCTGTGACTAGACCCACGACAACTCACCGATGTACCCATCCCCCAGGAAAGACCACCTTCCTTAAGCCCATACTCGTGTGGTTGCCTTCGGCTCGCCATGTTACACACTTGCATGACGACCACATTTTCTACCATGGGACAACGTGCACTCTCTATCGATACAGTCCAGCCTCTGGGATCTTCCTAGACACCGAGATGCGGCGAATCGCTGCGTGTGGATGTTGATCGACATGGACCCCGAGGGCCGAGGGACACCTGCACGGATCTACCTGGCCAGTCCAGGCGAGTCCTCTAAACCCATTCGATCGAGATCACGGTAAAAACAGCCCGATGCCCCATAAGATGTGGAGGAATTGATGGAAGGGTACTTGTTCCCCCTTTCTGCCATCAATCCCGGCCACCTCCTCGATGGCGGTTCGCCACTGGCCGTCCCTCGCCTTCGCAGCCTATGTTTTTCGCTAGAATGTAACAAGCTTCGGGACAAACTAGAACAGTCCATCGGGGGAGAGGCCTTCTGTCTACATGTTCCTTCTCCCTACACAGTATGTCGCACCCGTTCACACCTTTCACAACCTAACTGAACCATGGTTGGATGTGGGTTCCCGATAGGGTTTGACAATGCATGCGCATCTCCCCCTCCCCGTTTGCCTTTCCATTGTTCTCGTTCGCCCGCCCCTTCGCTCCCATTCTCTCAGTCCGCTCCTCTATGTCCGCACCCACTTTTCGATGAGTTAACTTGAATCAGCTCGTAGCCGGTTCAGATTGGCTTCCCGGACATTGCAAGTCGAACGCCGACTCCTAGGATTGGATAGATAGGTAATAAGGTAAATAGCAGATTCGTAGAGTAATCGAACCAAGGAAAATTCTACAAACTAATCGAGTAGGTCTAAGTTACGCCGTCTATACAAATACACGCGGTAGCATCTCTTTTGAACACTCAGCGTCCGTCATTTCTTTAACACTCGTCCCCCTTGGGTTCATAATCCAAATTCTGGAACCTCATGTTCCCCATGGACCTGAGGAAGTGACCTTTATCGTCCCTGGGCAGGGTCTTCGACAACCACGCCTTTGCCGCGTTTGCGGTCCTCGTCCCGTTGTACTTGAACTCGTTCGTCGGTTTCTCGTACATGTTCAATAACACATGCGAGATATACCACAAGTGGATGATATCGTCGAACGCACAATTGGTCCTCTCCCACCCTTCGTAGAAGATCTCCGTGCAGTTCGAGAAACTGTCAATCCAGTTTTGCAGCATCCTGCGGACGACAGACGTGGGCACGTCCTCCCCAAAGAGCGCAATCCGGGTGGGCCCAGGCAGACCTTCAAACAGGTACCTGGCCTCGGTCTCGGTTTTGTGCCTTTGGTACAGAGAGGATTCGAGTTCGATGGCAAGTGCGATTGCCATACATGTCAGTTGCCAGACGGTAAACGGGAGAGGCGTATCGCAATCTCTCTGAAGGGAACGGAGTTTGTCGGTTATGGATGCACCGATGAGGCGCTCCGAGAATTGACCATATTGGGACTCAGAGGTAAGGTTGTTGAGCCAGGTCACAGCGTCATCTGCAAACCAGACGGATTTTTCGGAGGGGAGGGGAATGGGGAAGTAGGATATGTGGAAAGTTGGGCGACCGCCAAAGTAAAGAACCTGCATGCCATCAAAACAGTACAGTGTCCACAACAACCTATGAACGATGTCAGACTTCCATGATAGGATTGTCAGTGGATGGGTCTAACCGCTTCCTCGATTCATACTCTGACCACCTCACCCACTCGTTTTGCATCGCGCTGGCGGTCAGTGGGTAGGTTGTAAGGTGTTGCCAGGTGGTAATGTTGTCAATCAAGTCCTTCCGGTAGATCATCTGGAGGGGTGGATTAACTGGGTTGTGGTGTATGGCAGGTACGACAAACGAACCTCCTTGACCGCCTCACCAACTACAACCAAGCGATCGCAAGGAACGAGTTTATCGGTTGGGAGTTGGAACACAGGGTGGACGAGAAGGAACAGGTAAGCAGCAAGCAGCTGCGTTTGATAACCCGGATCGGGGGTACTCCGACTCTGTACAACGGTTAAAGGGGGCCCTGTGTGTACTAAAAATCACTTACGATTTCACGAGCTAACACCGGTGTCATGTCTTCGATGACAAAACGCACAAGTTCCTGCGCCTCGCGGGATTTTACGTGGGATGCTCCGGAGGCATGCAGAACCGTCAGAAGAAGAGGTGACTTTCCATCTTTCCTCCACGTGGAGTGTAACACTGGGAGGAAGGCGGTGTACATCTTCATGGCAATTTCGACTGGGATCGGGTGGTCGGTTTAGATGAAAAGAAGGACGAGAAATGGGAAACGTACAGTACCGCCTCAGCTCGCCAGTGGATTCTTGTGTATTCGCCGGTTCCAAATAAGCGGAGGGAGCCGTAATGTGTGCTGGATCAGATATGATGCCAAAGGGTGTTGTTTCCGTTGACGCATATATCGGCGAGAATGTCGAGGTGAAGTCGAGCGGGCTACACCCAGGAGGGACATTCCAATCAAAGAATATGTCTTGGAGGCAAGGTGGGTTGAACTGGTCGCCGAATCGACCAGCGTCGTCTAGCCAGTTCTGGTCGGCGAATGCCAAATCCTGTGGAGTGGCTAAACGCGCGTCGGGAGAAAGGTTAAGCGGATAGTGGTCGCCGAGGCGCTTTTCCACGGCACAGGATTTGAGACCCGATGGGATGAGGGCATCCGGGGTAAAAGTGATGTCGGAGGAAGAAGACGGGACGACGGTGCACTCAGCCTCGGGTAAACCCGCCGGGGTTACTTTGACCGCTGTGACGGATATGGTGTCGGCAAAGGTGCATTCCCTTCTCTTGGCAATACAACAAGAGCAAGGCTGTTGCAGATCGCATTTGCATTTGGCCAGAGCACAGGGCGCGCATGATTTGCGCCGGGACTTGGGTGATCTGATTTTCCTGTTTCGGCATGCATAAGATGAGCGCCGATTGGTGTGGGGAAAGGAAGGTCGACCTACGGTTTGCCGCATATTCGTAGGTGCTTTGTGAGGAGATCTCTTCGGGTGAACTGAAAGTGACATCTCTGGTGGTGTGGCTGAGCAGGGGTGGAGGGTTTGATGTCGACGAGATCGGCTTACCTCGCACTCGTGCTTCCTAGAGTCGGTATCTAAGCAGATAGGATTGATTAGCTCCGGAATACGTACGGGTGGGTGTAGACGCTTACGAGTTAACAAGTGTCTCTTGAGGTGGTTGAGTCTGTCGGTGTTTGGAGGTGGGTTAGTCACAGAAGGGGATGATCATCTGACTGGTGGGGTACCTGGTGAATTTTGCGGAGCACACATGACATTCTTCAGTTCGTGGGATAGATGGCAAATTTCCAGAATGTAGCCTCTTCCTCGAGACGGTGCCGTCTTTGTTGAACTCGATTTCGACCATGGCGGGGATGAGAAGGGGGGGAAGGGGCAAGGATGGAGCGTCTGCGGTGTTGGTTACCTTGGCTTATATCGATCGCCAGCTGGCATCATGCATCACGCCCCACGATCGGCCGGGACAAGGTTGAGGTAGACTCTCCACGACTGTCGCGGTGGCCATCTGTCCCAATGTCGCCCAGTGAAGGGAGCGCGTGACCAGCTAATCTGCGAGCGTAAACGCTGGGCCAATGGGAGGACAAGCGGAGTCAGGGCGAATCGAATGGGAGCCGGCCGAGGGAGATAGGTGATCTCTAGCCAGTTTGTCCCAAAATACGACGGCGTATCAGCCACGACTGAACCAAGCCTACAATCTCTATCAATGTACCATATGGGTCCCCGCAAAGTTCGAGTCAGCGGAATGATAACCGCCGGGTGCGGCTGAACCTCCCACTGCCGCCCAAGGACTCATAAATACCGGCCGACGTATTACGACTATTGATCATCGTCCACGGTCCACCTCGACGCGCCGCCAGATATGCGCACACCACCCACCCAGGACGGCTGGATATACCCAATCTTCCAGTCTTCCCAGCTGGTTATCCAGGACTACTCCGCGTTCCAAATCCCAGAGTAAGCCGGTTCACCCTCTGACGCGATCGAACGGGCGGTCTTGACCTCGTGTTCAGCCTCGATGCTCTCAAGTCGGACACCCTTGCTATCCCTGCACTCCTCTCCGCCTCATCCGCGCTTCTCCTACTCGTTCAATTCCTCTCGACGCGTAAAATCGTCAAAAAACTCTTCAAGGTAGAAGATGGGGAGGAACCCGAGCCAGAAGTTGAGCAAGTCCCGCGGGGATTCGCCGTCAAACTCCGTCACCACACAAAGCAATATGGCGGCGTCACTATCTTCATCTACCGCATTTTCCGTCTCTTGGCCACCCTCGGTCTCGTTGGCCTCGCAGTCACAACCCTCATTTTGAGCGAGGGTCTCACCCGCACCGCCGACCATGCAAAATTGTTGAACTGCAGTTTGTTGGGAGCTTACGTACGTGTCCTGTCATTTGCAGATTGCCGAAAATCCTCAACCATCCTACAGGTCTACGCGTCAGTCTTGGCTCTGGCTGCCGTGTTGACACCCTCAAAAGTCGCGAACCTTGCCAACACACACCTCATCTGGGTTTTACTTGGCTCTTGGGTCGTTTACGGTTATAGGGACATCTATCCCCTCGGGACCTTCCACCTTCAGCCTCTCGACCTCCATGAGGGTTGGCTTATGTGGGCGAAACTCTCCGTCCTCACCTTTGCCGCCACCATCATTCCAGCGTTCATTCCGACTCAATACGTTCCATTCGACCCCAAGGTTCGTCGTAATCCAATTATTTGATATCTAATGCCGAATTCAACACACGTGCCGTACAGAATCCAGCTACGGATATCAACCCTGAACAGACGGCCTCTTGGTTTTCGTTCGTTTTCTTCTTTTTCTTGGACGATATCATCTTCAAGGCCTCTCGTGTCCCACACTTGCCCGCTGAGGACTTCCCTCCCCTGGCTGACTATGATTGGGCGCCTCATCTCGTCAAAAAGAGTTTCCCCGTAAGTTTCCACATGCCGCATATGCACTACCTGAGATCCTAGTTTTAATATTTCTTAGTCCTTGGATCCTCTTTCCGGAACCGTCAAGAGGCATATGTTTTTTGGTCTCATGAAGGTCTTCCGCGGCGAATACACTGCTATGTGTTTACTCCTTGCGTTGCGGGTCAGCGATCTTTATGAACTACCGATGGTGTGGTGCTGAATTCAAATTTCTAGACCGCATCCAGTTTCCTCAGCCCGATCGCGATCAATCGCCTACTCACGTATTTAGGTGAAGGTGGTAGGGATGCCGTCGTTCGACCCTGGGTGTGGATCTTCCTTCTGTTCTTGAGCCCCCTGGTTGGATCTGTGCTTTTCCACTGGTCAGTACATCACACTAGAATCAACACCGAACAATCGATCTCATCCCAACCCTCGGCATAGCTACATCTTCATCACGGTTCGTCCCCTCATGAATCCATCTGTTACGACGTTCCATGACGAGATGTATAGACTCGGCTCCTTACCCAAACCCAAGGAATCATCACCCAGCTCGTGTTTGAACACGCCCTTCGTGTCCGAATGAAGTCAGAGTCTGTTGAATCTACATCTGGAAGCCGCCCACCGACTGAACCTTCCACCCCTGACACCGTCTCCGTCTCTGAGAGCGCAACCCCAAGCCATCCTGCTGAGGGAACGAACGAAACCACCACTTCCACGCTCACCGTCCAATCCTCCCCATCCTCTACCGACGGAGACAGTATCAAGAAGGGGAAGAAGGGTAAAGGAGAAGACAAGGAGGATGAGAAGAAAAAGGCAGACAAGGGATCCAACCTTGTTGGAAAGATCACAAATCTCGTCTCGACTGATCTCAACAACATTGTCGACGGAAGGGACTTCCCCATGCTGTTCATCTCACTACCTCTCCAGATCATTTTGTGCATTATATTCCTATACAAAGTGCTCGGATGGAGTGCTATTGTTGGCACGATGGTGATGGTTGCTCTCTACCCCCTGCCCGGGTGGATCGCTTCCAAGATGCAGGACGTCCAGAAGGAGAAGATGAAAATTGTGGGTCGTGCTTCTCTGATGCCTCGCACAACTCTGTCTAATTTTTCTTGCAGACGGACGCGCGCGTTCAGGTTGTAACGGAGGTCATGAACGTCATCCGCATGATCAAAGTCTTCGGCTGGGAGAAACATATCGACGAAAAAATCTGCGCCAAGCGTGAGGAAGAGTTGGCATACCAAAGGAAGAGGGTCATTCTCGAGATCATCTCGAACATTCTCAAGTGGGTACAATGGCAGTGGTTCTGGGTGGGGGTGTTGACACTTCTATAGTTTCTCCATCCCCGTCATCACTATGATTGTCTCCTTCGCTTGTTACGTGAGTCGCGCTACGTTTTTATTGTCAGAGGTGACATCTTACCTTGAAACGCGCAGACGGTCGTCATGAAGGAAGACCTGACCGCTGCCAAGGTCTTCTCTGCCATGTCCGGTAAGCCATGATTGCCCTCAAAACCTAACCACTAGACCGACCTATCTCTGCAGTTTTCGATATTCTGCGAAACCAGATGTGGATGACTTTCTATCACATCCCTATGATCATCCAAGCCAATGTCTCCCTTGACCGTGTCAACGAGTTCCTTCGCAAGGTACACGATTTGACCTGTATACCACAATGTTTCAACGCTTAGGCACCTCTCCACAGACTGAACTTCTCGACACCTTTGACCCCGCCCAGGAGGAGAACACCATCGCTTCGAATGTACCAAGCAACTCCTCGCTCATCGGTATCCGCAACGCATCTTTCACCTGGTCCTCCGAGTCTACTGGAGCCGTCACTCCCGGTTCTTCTCGCCGAAACTTTAACCTGCGGATCAAGGATGAGGTTATCTTCAAGCAAGGCAAAATCAACTTGATCGTCGGACCCACCGGTTGCGGAAAGACTTCCCTATTAATGGCGTTGCTCGGAGAGCTGCACTATGTCCCTTCCGGACCCGACTCGTGGTTCAATCTTCCCAGGGAGAACGGTGTGGCGTACGCCGCTCAGGAGTCTTGGGTCCAGAACGAGACCATCCGCGATAACATCCTGTTCGGTTCGGAGTTCGATGAGACCAGGTACCGTAAGGTTATCCACCAGTGTGGACTGAGCAAAGACTTGACGTTGTTTGAGGCGGGAGACAAGACTGAGGTTGGGGAGAAGGGGTTGACGCTGAGCGGAGGACAGAAGGCGAGGGTAACGCTCGCTAGGGCTGTTTATTCGCGAGCCCAGGTTTTGATCTTGGACGACATCTTGGCTGCTTTGGATGTACACACGGCGAAGTGGATTGTCGAGAAGTGTTTGGAGGGTGATCTCGTTCGGGGACGGACTGTTTTGCTGGTGGTATGTGGTTGTAACCGCCTCAGACGGTTTGGCTGACACAACCCCAGACCCACAACATTGCTTTGGCGGGACCTGTTGCGGACTTTGTCGTTTCCCTCGGACAAGATGGCCGGATCCTGTGTCAAGGAACTCTCTCGGAGGCTCTCAAGTCCAACAAGGCACTCCTCAAGGAAGTCAAGGCCGAAGAAGGGGAAGTCGCCAAGGCCGACGAAACTATTGACGACGTTCTTCCAGAAATCCCTGAAGGGAAGGGAGGCAAGCTGATTCTCAAGGAAGAGATTGCCGAGGGACACGTCAGTTGGTCTGCCAGTAAGTCTTTTGTCTCTTGCGCCCGAATGGTGAGGCTGAACCTTCGCGTTCTAGTCAAGATGTACATTGTTGGAATGGGTGGATCTTTCCCCGTGCTCTTCTGGATCGTCGTTCTTGGATGCTGGTCTGTGGAAGAAGTAACGCTCGTAGTTGTAAGTTTTTCGTGGCTATCGTACCCACACTTCAGCGTACTAACTCCCCACAGCAAACTTGGTTCTTGGGTTACTGGTCCTCCCAATACGAGATCTTTCCCTCGTGGCAGGTCAATTCTATCCGGTAAGTCTCGTCGTCAGGGTTCCCTTTACTCCCAATCCTGAAACCTTCGGTCAGATACATTCTCGAATACGCCACGCTCCTCGTGTTCGCAACGTTTGTCAGCTCGATTGCCACCTCGGTGTACATGTTCGGAGGGTTGAGGGCATCGAGGACCATTCACCGCCGACTAATCACTTCAGTCCTGGGTACGACTCTGAGGTGGCTCGATTCCACTCCAGTTGCCCGTATTATCGCACGATGCACTCAGGACATGCAGTCTGGTACGCCGAGCCCCCTGATTTTGCGTTGGACCGATCTGGACTAACAATAACTGCAGTTGACAGCACGATCCCGGACTATCTTAATGCGGTTCTCGCTATGGGTATAAGCATGTTCGCGAAATTCGTCGCTGTCGTTGTCTTCTCCCCCGTTTTCCTTTTACCCGGTGTTGCCGCCTTCGCGATCGGGGCTTTGGTCGGACAGATCTACATCAAGGCTCAGCTCTCCGTCAAGCGTGAGATGAGTAACGCTCGGTCCCCTGTCTTGTCCCACTTCGGTGCCGCTATTGCTGGTATCGGTGCGTGTGTTCTGTCCGCCTAGAAAGGGAGTGATTGCTTATCGACATTTGTAGTCTCCATCCGTGCATACTCGGCCCAGAACGAGTTCAGGCAAGAGTCTTTGCGCCGCATTGACAAGGTCACGCGCCCCTCTCGTACCTTCTACAACTTGAACAGGTGGATCTCGATCCGTGTTGATGCCGTTGGAACCACCTTCTCTACTGCCTTGGCGGTTTACCTGGTGTACGGAACTGGTGCCATCCATAAGCCCGGGTCCGCTGCGAACATCGGTTTCTCTTTGAACATGGCTGTTGGATTCAGTACCATGATCTTGTGGTGGGTCAGATGCCTGAACGAGTTCGAGGTCAGCGGAAATAGGTGCGATTCGATTACCCTTCGTGTTGAAAGGTGACCCTGATCATCGGAACATTTAGCTTGGAGCGAATTCAGGAGTACGCTAAGATCGAGCAAGAGCCCAAGCCGACACCCGAGGGCGTCCCTCCTGCGTATTGGCCCGCCAGCGGAGAACTCATCGTCGAGAACCTATCTGCCAAATACAGCGCCGACGGTGCCGAAATTCTCCATGGTCTCAGCTTCCACATCAAGTCTGGTGAACGTGTCGGCGTCGTCGGTCGCACTGGGAGCGGAAAGAGTTCGTTGACCCTTGCGCTGCTCCGGTGTATACTCACGGAGGGAAACGTCATCTACGATGGCATTCACACAAGCACAATCAATTTGGACGCATTGAGGACGAACATCACGATCATCCCGCAGGTTCCGGAGTTGCTGAGTGACACACTCAGGGGAAACTTGGATCCGTTTGGTCAGCATGACGATGCCACTCTCAATGATGCTCTCCGGTCCGCAGGTCTGTTCTCCGTCCAGAGCGAGGATGACGAAGGAAGGATCACGCTGGAGACGTCCATCTCGAGTGGTGGTGGGAACCTTTCAATCGGTCAACGTCAGATCTTGGCACTCGCCAGAGCTATCGTTCGTCGCAGCAAACTTTTGATCTTGGACGAAGGTGAGTCCTCAAATAGATGGGATTTGTGATTTTGGGGTTTGTGCTCACGAAAATTTCTTACAGCCACTTCGGCCATTGACTATGAGACGGACACCGTGATCCAGAATTCGCTCCGCACCAACCTAGGATCGGATGTGACGCTGTTCACGATCGCTCACAGGTTACAGACCATCATGGATGCTGATAAAATCGTAAGCCAGATCGGTGTTGTTCATTGGCCTGCCTCATCTGACTGATTCATGTAGATGGTCCTTGATGCCGGAAACGTCGTTGAATTTGGCAAACCGAGTGAACTCTTGAAGATCGAGGGTGGCAAGCTCAGGGCGTTGGTAGATGAGAGCGGTGACAAAGATACCCTTCAGAAGATGACCCAATGAAAGTTCATTCGCGTTTGGCTCGCTTCGTATGACCCCATCTCTCGTATCTCACGTTATGTTTGATATCATATAGAATACTTATTCAGTGTGACTATACACCCGCATTCATTGAATAACCCATTGACTGCCTTCGGCCCGGACATTCCACGCCGTGCACGGGGGGAGATCTGAATCGTAATGGACTTGCTATCGTATTACGCCGTTTCTCCCAATCGAAATGTCGTCTGCGACGTGGCGGCTGATATGCACCCAGTGCAAGAGCGACTACGCTAGCTCCGTCCGTCCGATGTTGCGCTGCAGCTCTTGTAAGGACGGGTGGCACACTTGTGAGTGGGCTCCGCCGATCATCATCTTGATCGCCATGGAAGATTGACCGTATTGTAGATTGCCACAGTCCCGTAGTCACTGTGGCACAGTATAAAGCGATGTACGAGGCGGAAAAGAATAGGAAGGCGCATCCTGGAGCAGTCCGATTCTCCACTTGGTGCTGTTCGCGGTGTTCGATTGCTAATCGGCATCGGTCTGCCGACCAAAGCATAGTTGTGGGTTCATGGTTGCATACTCTATACCGGGTTGTCCGGGGACTTATATCTTTGTGCCGTGTAGGTCATATCCTCCGATGAAGAGGAGAACGAGCCGCGGCCAAAGCGGAGTGTGGCAACGTCCAAGTCGGCTTCTCCAGGGGCAACCACACCGACCGAGGATGTCATCGATCTCACCGAAGGATTCTCGGGACTATCCCCTCGGAAGAGTAAGAGTAGAACCCGAGACACCTCACCACCGCGGCCGCATTCACAGGCTCTCGATATGTTGGGGTGGGAGGAGTATCGCTCACCAATTGCTAGCGTGAGACAACGTGTGTACCCATCGGATTCTGGTCCTCCTGTGTGATATCAATGCTGATTATACTTCCCAGAGTCTCAGAAACGACCCTCAGTAACCCCGACTCCCCCTCCTGGTAGTGCTACCCCGAGCGAACCGACGATAATCATTGACGACGACGACGATCCCGAGATGGGGGTCGATGCCGACCGGGGCGAACCCCCACGCCTCGCAACATCCAAGTCACCATCCCCAGGATCGCCCAGACTGACTGAGACCCGGCTACTCCCACAAATCATCAAAGAAGAGATGCAGGAGATCGTAATCCCGCCCCCTGCTGAGCCGGAGAAACCAAGACGGGCACGGAAACCGAAAGAAACAAAAAGGTTCGTTCCGACGAGCCGGAAAGGTAAACTGCGGACCAATGGTTTCGTGAATCTGCACATGCCTTTCGGTCACGAAACGAGGCCTAAAGTCGATCTCGGAACCCTGGAGGAAGCCTTGAGAAGATTAGGGATTGAGCCGAACTCGGGGTAGATATGTTTTGTGTTGTACAGATGGCCTTCTTGCTGTACGTCGGAACAATGAACTTCTGATCACCATTTGGAGGCGTGGAATCTCAACCAACATCTCAAAAATTGATAGACGAGTCCTTTGGACGGTCCACTGCCACGACCAAACCTCCTCTACCACCCTCGCTATGCCCCATGAATGCGCTCAGTCGTCCCAGCTGCCACAGCCAGCGGGTAGAGGTGACCTACTCACGGTCGAAAGCTATAACGTATAAAAACCGACGGAGGTGCCCCCCGACTTTTGAACGCTAGGATATGCGGCGTGGTGGACTGGCTTCGCATAACTTTCGTAAACTCGAACAGAAGAGAACAAGCCAATGCGGTTCAACCTCGGGCCGAGAGTCGACCCCCCCACTCCAGCTTGAGCGCAGTTTTCGATTTCTATTCAACTTTCGTACCAAGTCCCTAATTTTCGCTCGCAGCGCATTACTAGTATACTCTCGAATAGCTTGCTGTGCTCGCTATATAGTCCTGCAACCACCGGTTCAACGGCTCTTGTGGTGCATGTCGCAACATTCGTCGTGATGGTTCTACGTAGATTCAAGACAACAAGGGTGGCTCGCCTTCGCTTTGCGATTGGGGCCCTTCCGACGACACCCTCTCCACCAACGCCCTCACGCCAACGCCTTCCCACCAACGAGGATACCACCGACGGTGGCGGACCTCAAGACGCCCCCGACCCCACCTATCCGGGCGTATCGAGCTTCGCCCGGACCAAGCACCCACGGAAATCGCCGAGCCAGTCCTGGTGGCCATCGATCCGTAAATAGCGGTTCCACCTTTGTCACCAACCCCGCGGTGCAGGAGGTTCGGGTCAACGGTAGGACCGCCACCCCGGCGCGGGCCTCGACAAGTCACAGCATAGGGAGACCTTGAACGTATCGGGTATCTGGAGTGGAGAGAACGAGCAATCTTGGGAGTGTTCCCCGTTGGGGTGGATACGCCGAGGCGGGGGTAACGGCGAGTCACGAACAACTGGAGAATTGTTTTAGCACACCGGCTTGGAGGAAGCAATGGGTAGCGGAGGAAGCATACAGGAACGGTATGGTTTCGGGGATCGTGACGTTTAGCGACTCGGCGCGAGTCTCGATAGCTTCAGAAACCGTGAAGCTTCAGAGAAAACCGAGGGATAAAAAACCACCAAAGGTACCGAGCACGAGTGTAACTCCCGCCAAGATAAAAGAGCGAGGTTCATGGCATTCTCCTTGGTAGCAAGCAGAGTTACTCCTTGCAACACGGCAGGTGGAGTAGGCCGAGGAGGGGTAGATCGAATTGGTAGGGTCGGCCGGCCGGCGGTCGAAGAGGGTGGAGAAAAACTGTGAACGACAGTGGGAATAGTGATGGTAGATGAGAGAAGAGAAGAGAGAATCCGGTTTTGTCTTGGGTTTATATACGTTTTGAGGGCAGGCCGACCGCTGTGTGTTGGGGAGATTAATGACCTCGATTTGTTGGGGAGGAGTACCTCGATTCACTGGGGGGAATTGCCTCGATTCGTTGGGGAGAATTACCTGGATATGTCGGGGGAAAACATGTGATATTGAGTGATTCCCCGCCGCCCCTAACCTCGAATGTATCCTGGTTAAGAAAAGGGGACTATCAGGACCCCAACCGTTGTCTGTCCGTGGCGCGTGGCTGCTGGCACCCGGGCACGGAAACCGAAAGAAACAAAAGGTTCGTTCCGACGAGCCGGAAAGGTAAACTGCGGACCAAGGGTTTCGTGAATCTGCGCACGCCATTCGGTCACGAAACGAGGCCCAAAGTTGATTTGGGGACCCTGGAGGGAGCTTTGAGAAGATTAGGGATTGAGCCGAACTCGGGGTAGGCACGTTTGCGTGGTGCGGGTGTCTTTGTACGTTGGCGCATTTAACCACCGTTGGGGTGTGTGGAATCCTCAGCCAACATCTCAAAAGTCGATAGGAGTGCCCTTTGATCGACATATCACGTAGCAAATATCTTCTACCACCCTTATGAATGTGGTTTATTTGTAGGGTTCTTCGTGCGAGCTGCCACAGCTAACGGGTAGAATGCGGGTGACCTATCCACGGTCGAAGGTTGTGAAAACGTTACGTGTATATTGCCTCAAATCGCTGAGTTGATATAGAGGATGCCACACGACTTTTTGAACGTTTTCCATTTCCGATGAAGCGCAGTGCCTACCGAAGGTCAAACTTTGCCAGCGCCTTTTGGTTCCTACGGAGATCCTCCTCGCGGAGCTTACTTTCCAACGCTTGGAACAGCTTCCTCGCGTGATTCTCGCCGGCCTGGGAGGGTGGCATGTGAGAAAGGAGTCCGGATGATGCAAGTACGGTCCCCGGGATAGGATTGGCTCACCGCGAGTAACTGAGTCATCGATTCGAGCTGGGCCTCTCCATCCCCCATCATCCTCATAGACTGTAGCCTCGTTCCCGATGGGGAAAATGAAAACAGCAAGAGCAATCGAAGCGGGATCGATGCTTCCTCTTGGGGTGTTGCGTCTAGGAAGTATACCGGTGGTGGTTTTGCTGACACCTGTACCATAATGAGCACCTACTCCAACGGGGATCGTGGTACGGACAAGATTCAGGGTCACACACACCGGCCACTCTTGATTGATTTCGAGTGGCCCTCCTTCGTCCCAGTAATCCGCAAGCTCAAAATCCGCAGCTTTCGTCACCTCTCTTGTGTTGAATATGCTACCAGACCCGTCTGCCGACATTTCGACGTCTTGATCGCTGGCCACGTTGGATTTTGGTTGATACTGGACGCTTCTCGTCTTTGGGACCTTGGTGTCCCACAACGCCGATCTGGCGGCAAGGAATAACGCGTCGTAAACGTTCCCAGAGTCGGACAGGACCATCGCATCTAGGTTGAGCAACCAAGACTTTCGTCGGGGGATAATCCCGAGGTTCTTGGGATGGAGCGAAGGGTGGGAGAGGCATTGGTTGAGGATGATCGTCATGTCGTAAGATAAATCATCCAACGCGCCAGAGGAGAGGTGAGGATATGCGGCCGGTGAACTGGCTTTGCAAACTTTAGTAAACTCTAATAAAGGCAGGATTCGGGACGAACCAAGAAACGGTACACGCAATCCTACCAGCATCTACCCCCTCTCCCTCCAACACATCCTCAACTTCCAGCTTCACAGCGGCGATAACCTCTGTCCCGCTTCCACTTTCCTCCCCAGGGGTCTTACCAATATTCACTCTCGCGCTCCCATTTGCGAGGGATGCAACCCCGGTTTCGAGTGCAATTGAGCGGTAGTCGAGTAGAGTGCGACCGTCGGCTCGTATTGGGGAGAGGTCGCGAAGTGCAGTTTGGATGTAGGATTTTTCGGATTTCGATAACGAGATTGGTGCGGACATTGGGAAGGGCAAATCGGCACGTGACGTTTAGAGAGGAAGCTCGGAGAACCCTCGGTGGTACATTCGACGATCACCATGATCGAGACAACGGCATCCAATGGTTGGGTGACCAAGTACGTGTGTTACGTTTGCAAGAAAACCCACAGCAACAACGAACAAGCGATGCTTGTCTGCGCGTCGTGCCTGAAAGCCTGGCACTCTTGTACGTGTTGACTCGAGTCCCGGTGTCTAGGCCAATAACTCACTAGGGTACCTGGAGAAGCGTGCCATACACCTCCAGTTACTCAGAACGAGCTCACGAAAATGTGGAAGGCGGAAACAGACAAGAGTGCGCTCCCACACATCCGTCGACTATCCACGTGGCGTTGTATGCGCTGTTCTCTTCCCTTCTCCGTTCAGAGTAAAGGCAACATAGTTGTAAGTGCGACAGAATCCCACTCCTACACGTACCGAACCCCTTGCCCAACATCTCAGGATATCACTTCTGACTCTGGTGAGTCCGAGGATGACCAACCACGCCGCAAGCGCGTGGCACATTCCAAGGATCCAACTCCAGCCGCTCCTCTCGCCCGTCTCGACGTGATAGATCTCACGGAAGAGGACCCAGACTCCCGAGCCGGGAAATTCAGCACCCCGGATAACTCTGCACCAATACGACGAGGTGAGTGGGTATACATCTGGCGCCATTCCATTTAAACCGTAATGCAGTTCCACCAGAACCCAGACGGATAATTGTCGATGACGCCGAGGGCGACTCTACCCCCGGAGGGGGCAGCCCTCCGCTCGTAGACGACTCTCGGATTCATTCCCCTCCACCTATACCTCTACAACAACGGGTGGAAACGCGACTGCTACCACAAATTTTGAGAGAAGAAATGAAGGGTCCCCCAACTTCAACTCCAATAGTAACGAAGAAACGCCCTTTGCACTCTAAACCACGAGCGAAGCACTTCAAGTCAAATAGTAGGAAGGGCAAGAAACGGATAGCGGGTTTCGTGAATTTACACCTCCCCTTTGGATATGAACCCCTTCCTAATGTAGACCTCGGGACCCTGGATGACGCCCTGAGGAAACTAGGAATTGATGTTTAGTCAGCCTCAGTCAACCTCGAGCTGGTTCGGGTTGGGAGACTCCAAAACCAATGGGTTCTTCATATATATCCTGGACGTTGGTGTTGTTTTATAGGCGTCACACGTACGGCGGTGTATAAAATTGAATACCATGACCACCCACAGAATACAACATAGGAGGGCAGGAACGAAGGGGGTTTTTGCAAGAAGGAAACGGAATGTAGCCGGTAGATATTCCCTCCCCTGACGCTGAGACCACAATAGAGCAATCCCGGTCAATGCCCGTACTCGACCAGGTCGACAAGTCCTCTCTTCATCAACTCCGGCAACAGACTTGACGCATAATACCTCATACCCCTCCTTATCACTCCAGCCTCGTACGCGACCTGTGGACGGATCGAATGCGAAGCCCGAAATTGGACCAATAGCCGGTCCAGGTCATGCCACTGCCGAGGATCCAGTCCCGTAACCTCGAACTCGAAGGCGGTGTGATCGGGCCACACAGCGATCCGTTCAAGGCTCTTGGATTCGACGGTTTGGAGCGCCTCGGTGACCTATTGTACAGTTGGCCGCCCACACTGGAACACCAAGTATTTGAGTTTCGTGGCAGTGGACAGGTTAAACGAACCCGGCGTGGACAGGTCTGAGTGCAATGATAAGGCGTCGATCAAGCATGGAGAATGAAAAAACCCACCTGAGAGGTAGCCAGAAACGTCGAGGGATTCGAGAGAATCGGAACACTTTGACACCAAATCAGTCGCCGATTTGAAATCTATTTCGTTGTCGACACACAACAATGTGATCTTCGTGAAGTTGGGACCATTCGGGAGGTCCAACAACCGACGCACGACCTGGTCCATCCCTCCACCCATACTGAGCGACTGGAGAGACCCGGTGAGCCTTGGCGAGGTCGATGAAGGGGTCCATCCGTCGACTCCATTCCAATAGCTGAAAGGGAGCAGTGCTAGATCCTCGAGGAGGGGGAACGAGCACATGCGGAGGGTCGGACGCAGGTAAACTCCAGGCGGAGAGATCTGATGGTGGGTGATAATCCGTGGAATGGGACGAGGGAGACCAAACCATACCGGGCTCGGAGCCCAAGGATAAATGCACGACCTTGTGGAAGGGAAAAGCGTGGATCCGACGGGCCTACATCGGTGAGGAGCCAGCGGCCACGAATCGTGAGGGTCCGAGTGTAGCGGGCGGGAGAGTTTAATGGGTCTGGAAAGGCCCGCATCCACATTCCGACGGATTCGTGGGTGAACTCTACATGAGCGAAGAGGTGGGTTCGGGACCGCGGAACCCACGATTTTGAGTTACGGGGTGCATCGACTGGGGTGCGCGGCAGCGCGACGCATGACTGTCAGTGTCATCCCGGTGGCCCATGGGTCCGAAGTTCCGGGGCCCCCCAATTCGGTGAGACCGCTCATTCATCGATTTCTGTGGGTTGGACACGTCTTCCAGTAAAACATTTGCACACCAGTCCGTCGCCGTCGCCGTAGGGAACAACTCGCTACCCTACACCAATATAAGATGAGCTTCGGGTTTGGGAAGAAAGTTGAAGTCCGCATTGCCTAAACTGGACAGGTGGTTCTCCCTCGATCCCCTACAATGATGTCTGTGCATAACCGCAAACGCCCGCTGGTCCTCCATCTCGCCCACTGTATCTAACACCCAATCCACGTCCAAGCGTGCCAATGGAAAAAGCCATCTAAATGGTTCTCGTGAATGGAGGAGTGCCTTAGTCGCGATATTTGTGGGCGGGTTACCGCGATCGGCTCGGACGCTCCCTGACCACGTCCACTCCACCCCAAGCAACGTGCCTCATCGTCCCTTCGTCCTACCACCCGATCCCCCGTGATAGTCGATAGTGTCTCGAGCCTCCGGAATGACACCGCTATCGGTGAGTGTCGTGCTTTGTTGTCCGCGTTCCCGTCGCTAACCTGACACTATTATTCAGCATGTATCTTGTGCAGTATTGTAGTGCGGAGCAACGGCTTTCGCTAGGTTCATCGATCTCGGTCATGGTCGGACGGATATCAATTGAGATTTCATTCTTGGAAGTATGTGAACGCGCCTTGGCCGACATATCCACTATAAAGTGTGTGGCCAGCAGCGTTACCGAAAAAGGCGAGAGGTATACCATATTCCTTTATCCACCCAAGTCACTTTAACATTGTCGCAGCCAGGGTTAGAGCCAGGCTTTCGCGACGAGTGTTCCGTAAAACTGACCCGTACGACGCATGAACGCTTCAAGGTCATCAAGCTCTTGCCACACTTACTCGTTACTCAGCTGTGGAACCGCAAGACTGCCGACGAAGTCACCTCCACGCACGAAAATCCCCACCGCTTGTCCCTTCTGTAACTCGCCTGACAGAACACATTTTATTTGGAAACACAATGCGGTCACACGATCCCAACGATCAACTTCCCCTCAAATTCCTGGCGCAAATCCATATATCCTCACTGGGACGCAGTTGGCGGAGGCTGATCTCGACGCGACGAAGTCGTATCGAAAGCGGAATAATTTGATGGGCTCAGATGACTTCCCGGAGGGAGTGGGTTTTGTGAAGGACAGAAATTCGAGAGCACCATCCGCGTCCTCAACTGGAGGTTTGAGGAAGAATCCTCGACCCGAGCAGCAAAGCTTGTATCGCTTAGCATCATGCTCCCGTTATTTAGTCGGTCCAATTATTATTCGGGGGGCGGGGACCGACGGAGAGGGTGTGATGTGCATTATCGATGGCGATCTGGGGTGGCATCAAGGAACCTGTGAGACCGAACTTGAAAGTACTTTTCCCACGTCAATAAACTTCCCCTTTACCTCATCACACTTCCAGACACTTTGCCCACCCATTATTCGGCGGACATGCCATCTCGAGCTTGCCTTGTTCTCAGAATGAGCATAAGACCACGTTCCCACCCCTTTAATGGCAGTACAAAGGCGGGAGTTGGCTCTTGATTCGATCTGACGGTTCAAGGATGCGTGTACCAAGTGAGGCTCGATCTTTCATCATATCGATGCTTCTATCGATGGCTGGGTGACTACCGTGGCGGAGCATCACCCTATTACTCATTGTAACAGACAATGGGCAGACGTTCCTCATCGCCTCGTCTGATTCATCCGTGTCGGCGAAACGAGGGGGTGGCATTCATCGTTAAAAATTCCTGCAGGTTCGCCAATGAATTGGATACCGATGTCTGTGACTCCTCGTGGTGGGAGGGACGAGTCGGTTTAACGCCGGTGCCGTTGTCGCGAGGCCGCCTTGTATAAAACTCTCGCCTCGTACTGTTGAAAAGCGATCATCCACCCCTCGACGAATTCCCGCTCCGCCCCCCGTTTCACTCGTTCGGGCGATAAAGCCCTCGCGTCCCGCATTTGTTTTTGTTTGGTGCTGTGCTTCTTGTCGCATTCTCAAGGTGTCCGTTCATCCAACACCATCGTCTGCTGTTTGCCTGGAACACTAACTTTGGCACGCCCACAGCTCAGCTTAAGACTCAACATCGTCCTCGAGGGTTTTCAACCTATTCGCACGTTCAGCCACCTTTGCAAATGAGTCAGGAGGTGACATTCTATATAACGGTGACTCTAGTCTAGTATGAAAGGTGGGTATCTGCGGTCTGATAAATACTACCTACAGCTATAGATATAAACTACCTATGGCTGGGGCATTGGGGTGAAGAACTCCCCCTCACCACCGAACACTCCTGCACCAAGCACGAGATACGTGATGGCTAGAATAATCGTGGTAAGTGACGAACCAATTTTGAGGTTGAGGCGGTCAACTTACCGAAAAACAGTGTCTGTGGTCTTGACCAGAGGAATCCAGGCTTAGGTATTTTGAAGAGGAGGGTCATCCGTTCCAAGCTCCCACGGATGGCCGCCCTTCGTACCTGTTCCACGCTCCTCCGTTTGGCAGCCTCCGGAGAGGCATCCAGCTCCTCTGGGTCGACCTCATTAGCAGGACCGTCCATGAGGGCGAAGTCGTCGTTTACGACAACCAACTCGCTTTCGAGTTCTTCCAAAACTGTAGGGAACAAGGTTCGGTTGGCATCAATCTCATGTAGAGGTGAATGGTTTGCTTACCTCGCTCGAGTGTGTGGCGGATGCCCCACCCCTGTCCCCTTACCCGAGGGCGGAGCTCATTGAGGACGCCAGTCAGGTACTGTTCTAAGTCCCGATATGGTCGCTCCCCCAAAGGCTTCACCACGAGCGGCTAACACCAGATGAACAAATTTGTCAAACGATGATCGCGATCACAGTAAAAAAAGTCGCTTACTGAGAGGTGGAGATCTTCTTTGATAAATTTCGACATTTTGGCGTAAGCCGTCTCGGGGGTTAGAACCTCCCCGGAAGGTTGATCGGAGTGGATTTCGGCCATCTTGGCACAAAACCGCGTCCTGGTGTTGGGCCAGTCGAAGCCCGGAGGAGCCGCCCTTGGAACGCATTTCCGCTTCCTTTTACCCTTGTTTGTCTCCTTCTCCTTCCCTTTCACACCCTTTACAGACCGCCGAGGCCCAGTAGAAGGTGCGACCTGGGTAGAAGAGCCCATATTTGGGACACCGGTGCCCTGTAAGATCGCGATCGGTGAGGTGAATAACAAGGCAGCGAGCGGGTCGACTCACCATCTGTAGGTTCGCGCCGTGGTCCTGTGACACATGTGGCTGTCGGTATCGCCGCACTATCTCGAATGGTAAGCACCCTACCGAAACCAAATCGAGATGAGGTTTACTCACTTGGGTTGCCAGACGATGGTGGGTACGGGGAGGGAAGTTGGGCCGTGGCTCGGGCTTTACCCTTGCCTACGGGGGTTTGATAAGCCCACTCGCTGCGCAACCCCGGCGCTGCGAGTTGTTGGTCGTACGGGCCAGACGAATAGTTACCGACATCAACGTACGAGACGGAGGGGGGCAAGGGGGCTAATAGCTCGGTAAGCAATCGCCTTCCGATCGTAGGTAGAACAAGCACTTACGCCACGAAGTGGTTGGAATCGGAGTGAGTCTGGGACCAGCAAATGTGGCCGGGAGGTTGGACGGCTGTTGATATGGGAGGAGGGGGAGTGGGATCGTGGATGGTTCGGCCATGGGTGGCCCTGCGGGTTCATACGCGTACACGGCTTGCTGCCTGGGGCCGTCGAAACCGTAAGCATTATCTACAGCCGTTGTCAGCATCGAATACGACGTTTACGACCGACGATAGACTAAGACAAGACTCACCCGTGTTGAAACCGTTGAGACCGAATGCGGGACCGGGCTTCGACCCGTACGTGTCGGCGAGTTCGTCGCCGGGGGGACCGAGGAGGGTGTTCCCCGCGTACTGGCCGGCGTCGCCCTCCGGTCCGGATGATAGCCACCAGTCTTCAATCTCGGCCGTGCTGAGTGCGGCAAGGTCAAACCCACTTGCCGGGGTCACACTGGTGGAAGGTCCGTTATAGTTTACCTCGGGAGGGTAACCGTTGAATCCGAGATCATTGTTCTCCGGCATCGAGTAACCGAAGTTGCCACCGTCAAAGTTGTCGTTGTTATTGAAGAACATGTCGAACGCCGAGAGGATGGGAAAGTGCTGAGTGGACGCGAGGGGATGCGAAGTCGGGTGAGTGGATAGAGAACAGTCCTCCCCCTCAGAGATGCTAATATTTATATCCCCTAGGCACGAGGCAGGCTATGTGGCCACCTTCTTTCACTCTTTCAAGAACTCCTGTGGCACGCTCGTTGCTAGGCGCCGGACGTTCCCCGCCTCGTGTTTCCTTTGTGGTCACCCAGCCGCGACCGTGGCCTCTGTCAAACCCCCAGCCGAGGCTCATGCGGAGGCTATGTATTCCTACCGAGTATGGATACCCGGACACGAAACCCCTCCATGGCGTGCCGATCCAATCTTATCATGGTTCTCCTTTCAAAGTTCGGAGTCCGAATTCAGCCATGGTGTGTCCGTTGACTTCTCGGACGGTTTGGTCGTAATTTGCTCCCGAAGCGCACCAGCCACAGCGAATCTGAATCGGCGACTAGATCTGATCAACGGCGGACTCCCCGCGCTCGTTGGGGGGAACCCCCAGCGCGGATGGGAAAGGGTCAGGGGTGTTAAGAGGATGTCCTTCTAAGACTCAACGCACAGGTCTAGCTGGACTAGGGTGGCGGGGGATGGAGGTAGAATTTTCGGAGCTCGGACCATTGACCGTGGACCATGCCAAGTGGCCCGGGAGAGGATTCTGGTACCTTTCGTCCTTTCAAGAAAATTCCCATCGATCTCTTTCTTATACCACCTCTCCCACAAGGTTCGCTCCAGTCACACAAGATGAGAAAACACGGGGAGACGCGTAGATGGTCGTGTTCTAGCCACTCCATTGCCTTCTTTTTTCCCAGCCCCGCTTTCAATGGTTAATCGGGGAGCGAGGTGGACGTGCGCCAGGCTGTACTGATTGCGCCATGTTGTGGGTCTCTTTGTGGGTACCCTCCCATCAATGATCAACGACCGCCATGGGGATGAAGGTTGACCCTGGTTGCTGACGGTACGCGTACCGCGTCTTTCACCTTCATCATGGCACGCGTCCTGGTGTTCCATTTTGCGTGTCCGTCAATCACCGGGAGACAAAGACGAGGTTCCTTACCATACTCCGTCTTGAGAATTTTCGGCTCAGATGTGGCGAGACGGGACGTCCGGAGTAACCAGAAGGAACCACGCGCCGTCGGAGGGGACGGGCTTCAACCGTTCCCCAAGGTTTCATCCGGGATAGGACGTATTGGTCACTATCACTGTACAAAGCATTGCGGATGAGAAGGGCACACTCCACCGAGGCTGGGCATGCAAGTCATCACAACCAGAATGGTGGGATGCGATGGGCGCAAACATTTCCAGAGGGAGACGATTGACAACCTGGAGCACGTTTATTTTGGTCCGAATTGACAGAAACTGGGGGGCGGTCCAGCTCCTAACTCTGGGGATGGTGAATGCGCTGACTGCGCCTGGGTAATCGATGTTTAGCGCTGGACCGCTTCTCGGCGAGTGGATCAGAGATACTGCTCTTTGCATATGAAAATGAACAGTCGATTTTTTCTTCGCCATCGTCGATCAACGCTATACCGAATCGAGTGGTCGGGCCGACGAGGCCTGTGACCGTCGTCACTCAGCAGTTGTCGAAAGG
>Ga0307511_10000105_pt1 | contig 75047 bp, 66 predicted proteins | sample 13_EM_MG_FD_200266 | JGI IMG/M metagenome (GOLD analysis project Ga0307511, IMG submission 200266) | Populus trichocarpa ectomycorrhiza microbial communities from riparian zone in the Pacific Northwest, United States - 13_EM | ecosystem: Host-associated > Plants > Roots > Unclassified | place... | reverse complement strand
CGACCTGCGGATCGAAGAAAATGGTGTAGGTCCCCGTCGTCGGCAGACTCGGGATCTGCAGCGCATAGCCGCCATACGCCGTGCCCGTGCCCGGGGGGCTCAGCTGCGTGCCATCCGGCTTGAGCACCATGACATTGACGCCTCGTCCACTCGGGGTGACCCCACTCAGAGCCATCTGCACGCCCACCGCCGCACCGGCGGTTCCAGAGAAAGTCAACCGGCCATTCTGGCCGTTGCGACTCAAGCTCACACTCGCCGGCGTGCCCATCGTCAGCGGCACCACCACATCATGCGAGACCGTCACCGTGAAGCTCTGTGTCAGATTCTGCTCGGTGCTCGGACTAGGAGACACCAGCACGACCCCATACAGGCCCGTCGCCGGCAGGTTCGCCAGATTCACATCGCAGCCTCCGATGGCGACAAAGCACCGCGTCCCGCTGACTAACTGGTGCCCATCAGGCGCGTACACCCAGACCTCCTGGTATGAGGAACTGCTCGAGCCTTGCGTCAGAAGATTGCTGATGCCTATACCGATGTTGTCTCCGGCCGAGGCCAGAAAGCCCGAGTACGCATAGGTGTTGCCGCTGACGTTCTGACTGGCTCCATCCACCGGCACCGAACCGCCACCGCTACCCCCCGTGATCAGCGTCGCCGTCTCGGTCACCGTCGCGCCGACCTGCGGATCGAAGAAAATAGTGTAGGTCCCCGTCGTCGGCAGACTCGGGATCTGCAGCGCATAGCCGCCATATGCCGTGTCCGGGCGCGGCGGGTTCAGCGTCGTGCCATCCGGCTTGAGCACCGTGACATTGACGCCTAGTCCACTCGGGGTGACCCCGCTCAGCTCCATCTGCACGCCCACCGCCGCACCGGCGGTCCCAGAGAAGGTCACCCGGCCATTCTGGCCGTTGCGACTCAAGCTCACACTTGCTGGTGTGCCCACCGCCAGCGGCGCCACCACATCGTGCGAAACCGTCGCCGTGAAGCTCTGTGTCAGATTCGGCTCGCTGCCCGGATTAGGCGACTCCACCATAAGCCCGTACAGGCCCGTCGTCGGCAGGTTCGCCAGATTTACATCGCAGCCTCCGCTGGCGACAAAGCACTTCGTCCCGCTGACCAACTGGCTGCCATCAGGCGCGTACACATAGATCAACTGGTATGAGAAGCTGCTCGAGCCTTGCCTCAGAAGATTGCTGATGCCTATGCCGATGTTGTCTCCGGCCGTGGCCAGAAAGCCCGAGTACGTATAGGTGTTGCCGCTGACGTTCTGACTGGCCCCATCCACCGGCACCGAGCCCCCACCGGCATCCCCCGTGATCAGCGTCGCCGTCACATTCACCGTCGCGCCGTACTGCGGATCGAAGAAAATGGTGTAGGTCCCCGTCGTCGGCAGACTCGGGATCTGCAGCGCGTAGCCGCCATACGCCGCGCCCGTGCCCCCGGAAGTCAGCGTCGTGCCATCCGGCTTGAGCACCGTGACATTGACCGCTCGCCCGCTCGGGTTCGTCGCGCTCACAACTCCCTGCACGCCCACCGCAGCACCGGCCGTCCCGGAGAACGTTACCCGGCCATTCTGGCCGTTGCGACTCAAGCTCACACTGGCTGGAGTGCCCACCGCCAGCGGCACCACTACATCGTGCGAGACCGTCGCCGTGAAACTCATCGTACCAGCCGCGGATGGTGCTACGACGACACTGTACAAACCGGCGACTGGCGCGGCATTGAGGTTGAGATCGCAACCGCCGTTCGATACGGAGCACAATAGACCTGTCCACTGACTGCCGTCGGGTTTGTACACAACGACGTTGGCAGACACACCAACCAATCCACCGATCCCCAAGCCGAAGTTGTCACTTGCTGTACCGGCGAACAGGAATCGCTTGGTCTGTCCTGTGGCAGCGGAGAAATTGCCCACGGAGCCATCAACCACCAAGTTCTGATTCTTTTCCAGCGTGACTGAAAATTGGTCGGTCCCTGAGCCCGACCCGAAGAACACAGAGTAGGTACCGCCCAAGGCCAGTCGGGGCAGGTGAACAGATGCGCTTGTCGGAGATACCGTTCCGCTTCCGCCGGGCACCGGCGTGTTGGTGGGATCGTAGATGCTATAGCTTAGAGAGTTGTTGGAGCTAGTGAACGATGATAGCTGCAGGCTCAGGTAGTCTCCCTGGCTGCCCTGGAATGTGAACGCCGCGTTCTGGCCGCTGCCGCTGAGGTTGACTGACTGCGGACTATTGTTGACAGCCAACGGCGGATATTGCGTGACCGTGCCGGGATCAATGCCGGGCGGGTAGACCAGGAGAAAAGTGCTGCTAGTCGGAAGTTCCGGCGCTCCTAAATGATGTTTGAATGCTGAAGGCCCTGCAATTGCAGGGCCTTCGTGCTTTGGGGTGGTCTTTTCGGGGTGCCTGATGTAGCCATGTAAATAGCAAGTAGCGCTTGTTTAGAATGGATCGTCATGGCACGATGTAGCCATGCATATCGATGGCGTACCGAACCGCACTTCACGGCCCACCTACCTGCTGCGCGAGTCGTATCGGGAGGGCAAGAAGGTGCGTAAACGCACGCTGGCCAACCTTTCAGCGCTGTCGGACGAGCAAATCGAGTCGATCCGCGCAGTCCTCGCCGGCCAGAGCGTGCGTCCGGTCGAGCAGCTCTGGCAGACCAGCCGCTCACGGTCCCATGGGGCGGTGCAGGCGGTGCGTGTAGCCATGCAGAAGCTGGGATTTGAGTCTTTGATCGCGTCCCGCTCCAGTGCTGAGCGCGATGCAGTGTGTGCGTTGGTGGCCGCCCGGATCTTATCCTCGCACACGAAGCTGGCCACCACGCGCTGGTGGCACACGACGACCCTGCCGGAAGAGTTTGGCGTCGCCGAGATGGATGAGAACGATCTGTACGCGGCGATGGATTGGCTGCTTGAGCGCCAGAGCACGATCCAGAAGAAACTCGCTGCCCGGCATCTCTCAGAAGGTGCCCTGGCGCTGTATGACTTGAGTTCGAGTTACTTCGAAGGGCGCTGTTGTCCGCTGGCGAAGATTGGTTACAGCCGTGACCGCAAGCGCAACACGCTGCAAGTGAACTACGGACTGCTGACGAACCGTGGCGGCTGCCCGGTGGCGATCTCGGTGTATGAGGGCAACACGGCCGATGCGAGCACACTGCCTGAGCAAGTGGCCCAGCTACGCGAGGAGTTTGGTCTCGAGCGCCTGGTGCTCGTGGGTGATCGGGGGATGATCTCACACAAGGCGATCGACTCGCTGCGGGAGCTTCCGGGACTGGCCTGGATCACGGCGTTGAAGAGCTCTCAGATCCGCGCGCTGGTCCAGAACGGCGCGTTGCAGCTAGGCCTATTCGATGAGCGCAATCTGTTCGAGTTCGCCCATCCGGACTATCCGAACGAGCGGCTGATGGCCTGTCGCAACGCCGAGCTGGGTAGGCGGCGCGCCCACAAGCGCGAAGCGCTGCTGGTGGCGACGGAGAAAGAGCTCGAAAAGGTTCGCACCCGCATTGAGAATGGCTCGCTGCGTGGTCGGGACAAGATCGGGGTTCGCGTCGGCCAGGTCGTGAACAAATACAAGGTGGCCAAGCTCTTCGCACTCACCATCGAGGACGGCCGCTTCGAGTTCCATCGACTCGCCGAGCAAGTAGCCGGGGAAGCGGCGCTCGATGGCATCTACATCATCCGTACCAGCGTGCCGAAGAAACACATGACCTCCGCCGAGGCGGTGCGCAGCTACAAGGCGCTCGCGCAAGTTGAACGCGCGTTCCGCTCGATGAAAACGCTCGACCTACATATCCGTCCCATCCACCATTGGCTCGAAACCCGCGTCCGTGCCCACATCTTCCTGTGCATGTTGGCTTACTACGTCGAGTGGCACATGCGTGAAGCCTGGCGTGAATTGCTGTTTGCCGATGAGGATCTGAAACGCAAGACACGTCGCGATCCGGTCGCCGCCGCACGGCGCTCGGACCAGGCGATGCAGAAAGTGGCCACCCACACTTTGGATAATGGCTCCCCGGCGCACAGCTTCCGCACTCTGCTGCAAGAGTTATCGACCATCGTGCGCAATACCTGTCAGCCAGCCTCCGGCGCGACCCCGGCCTTGACCTTCCAAATGACGACGCTGCCAAATCCCACTCAGCAGCGGGCCATCGAGCTCCTGCACGCAATCTCTGTGTAGCCAGAAGAAATCGAGTTTGCCGCGTGACACCAACTGTTGAACTGAGCGAAAGTACCCAACGGCGGATAGCGATGCTGTTTGTGCCAGAGGACATTTTTACTGTGTCCTCCTGGCTCCGGAATGAGTGCGGCGACAATCTGCCGCTTTGGAAACCGGCAACGCCGGCAGGACTGGAACGAATCCGCTTCGCGGTGCTGAAGTTGAGTAACGGCAGCCTTAAAGACCTTCGTCGGGCGATCGACCTCGCAAAGACAGACTGGCGCGACGTCTTAATAGCCGCTGGCTTCGGCAGTGATGTCAAAGCGCATGACTCATGGTGGCCCGGGCCGACGGTCCCTCAGAAGAAGACCCCATAGCGCAGGCTTGCAGAAGCAAGGCGTGATCAGCAGACGCTTATTGTAGCCACTCACACGACAGCGCAAAATGCGCCAACTTGTTGAGCTACAACGCAATAGCTGTGGTCGGCGCTAAGAACTTCCGGCTAGTCGCGCGCCCGTAGGCGGTCGTGACCGCGATCGGACCTGACCCGACACCCGCGGGTACCGCAAATGTGATCAGCTGATCGGAGACTGAGGCGCCGTGAATGAGCATTCCGTTCAGCGTGACAGTCGTCTGTCCCACAGTAGAAGCGAGATGAGCGCCCGCAACCGTGATCGTGGTGCCGGCAACGCCGGAAGTGGGTGTAAAGCTGGTGATCGTTGGTGGTGGGTTGACCAGGAAAGGCTGAGTGCTGGTGACTGTATGGCTGCCGACTGTCACAGAAATCGGACCTGATGTCGCACCACTGGGAACTTGAACGATGAGCTGATTCGCAGTGGCGGCGAGTACGGTAGCGCCCGCGCCATTGAAGCTTACCGCATTCGCGCTCGGTGTGGGACTGAATCCGCCACCCTGAAGGGCAACCTGAGCGCCCGGTCCACCGCTCGCAGGATTGAAGGCCACCAAAACAAGTTGGTCAGCGGCAACTCTCTGGATCGCAAGAATGTTGCCGGCTGCGTCGTACTGGTATACGGCAGATGACCCGTCGGCGGCCACGACTTGGACCAGTCGTCCCGCCGGGTCGTAGGCGTACTGAACGTCAGCTATTGCCTGTGCTGTTGCCGTGGCCAACACCAACGCGATGACGATGCGCCACAGTCGCATCCGATGCGCTAACGCCCTGAATCCAATGGCGGCAATGCCAAACGTCAAAAGGACCGAAGGTCCCAACGACGGCCAATCCCGGCCAAGCCGCTCCTGCGGCCGTCCTTGTGCGACTCCCATTGCACTCCCATTATTCTGTTCGCAATCGTCTTACATTCAGACCACGACTGCGCCGCGTCCTAGTGTTCTGTCTCAGCGGCGCAGTAATATCTATTGCACCGCACATCATTGTCAACAGAAGCCGACCGAATCTACTCATGAGCTTTCCGAATGTTGCTGATCGCGCTGGCGTCGCACACCATGGCGAGCCTTCGACGGTACGCAGCATCTTCTTGTCATCACTTCTCGCGTCGATTGCAATTCTGCCATCATCGGCATCCACCGCAACCCATCAGCTGGGGCTGCCGACGCGCGTTGTAACAACGGATCCTCGTGGCGCTGCAATCACCTCACTCGGGAGACGGCTGTTTGTCGACAAGCGCCTGAGCGCAGATGGCACCATCAGTTGCTCCAGTTGTCATGTACCACAGAAGGCGTTCAGCGATGGGCTTCCGGTTGCACGTGGTATCGGGGGAATTCTTGGAACGCGCAATACGCCCAGTCTCTGGAATGTAGCTTTCACAACAAGTCAGTTCTGGGACGGGAGGCGCATCAGTCTGGAACAGCAGGCGGCCGACCCGTTGCTGAATCCTCGAGAACATGGCTTACCAGACGACCGCACGCTACTTGCAATCATTCGGCGGGACAACGGCTACCAGCAGGACTTCTACCGGGCATTCGGTGTTGATCCGGAAGGGATTACTCTGGATAGGGTTGTGGCGGCGCTCGCGTCCTTTGAACGCACCCTGGTTGCGGGAGACTCACCGTTTGATCGCTATCTGTACGCGCAAGACCGGCTCGCCCTGTCAGATGCTGCAATTCGGGGTCTGGAGCTCTTTCGAGGTCGAGCCAAATGCTCGACCTGTCATACCGTCGGCGAGAAGTTCGCCCTATTGACGGACAACCTTTTTCACACCGTGGGTGTAGGGCTGCGCGGCGTGGAGTTCCGACTGGCCAAATCGGCCACGCAAGTAGTAAGTACGTCCCGTGTCGACTTGGATCGCCTGATCAGCGAGGATCCCAACATCTCCGCACTCGGTCGTTTCGTGGTTACCAAGCAGCCCCGTGATATTGGAAAGTTCAAAACGCCCAGTCTGCGCAACGTCGCACTCACAGCTCCCTACATGCATGACGGGACCGTTACCACCCTCGCGGAAACGATTGAGGTGGAAATCTATTACCGAGGTTTGGAAAGCAATACTCCGCTGATCTTGACCCCGCAGGAGAAGCGGGACCTGCTTGCATTTCTGGATTCGCTGACCAGTCCCGCAGCCGCGCGGGTCACACCCGATGCCGACACGAACCCTGCGCGATAAGGTCAGCGTCATGTCGCCTGCGCGACCACGCCAGGCGCCGCCGCAGCCTGAGGCGTTTTCTCCCCACTCATGAACGCCAACAACGTGCTGCGCGCCGCCACGGCATCCCGATACCCCAACTCGATCAGGTCGCGTGTGTATCCCGTCTCGAACGAAAGATAGCTGGCCAGCTGAAATCCGGAAGCATCCCGGCCGCCGATCACACGCAACAAGGCCCGCAACCCGCGGGGCAACTCTCCACCGTGCCGCCCCGCGATCTCGCGCGGGTCAACGCTGGGAGCCATCATCAAAGTCTCGACATGGCGCGCCCCATACGCGGCCTCGGGCGCCAGCTTCACGAGCTGGTTGATCTTCTCGAGTTGCTCCATGTCGCCATAAATCTGATCCGTAAACAGCGTGTCCAGCATGTACCCGAAAATCTCACCGGGGCTGGGCATGGTCGCCCGGGGGCGCGTCGCAGGAACACCCGCGGACTGGCGAGCGCGCACCCCGATGATCAACAGCCGGTCGGCACCCAGGTGGATGGCCGGACTCAGGGGATTGAGCTGCCGCATCGCTCCGTCACCGAAGTACTCATCGCCCAGCCTCATGGGAGGAAACAACAGGGGAATGGCTACGCTCGCCATGAGATGGTCCAACGTCAGCTCGGTACGGCGCCCCACTCGCTGCACTCGCGACCATTCCGTACAGCTTTCGACACCATCGTAGAACGCAACCGAGTGCCCGGTGGCGTAACTCGTCGAACACAACGCTACTGCGCGCAGGTGACCACGCGAAATGCTTCTGCGCACGCCCGTGAAATCAACATGGACACCGAGCAACTGCCGCAACGGCGAGTTGTCGAGCATGGATTTGGGCGGCGTCAACACGAGACCACCCGAAGCGAGCGCCAAGATCCAATGCATACCCGCGCGCAGCATATGAACGGGGTCTACATGGAAAACCTGCTCTGAGCGGAAGTTGGCCCACACGCGCTCCAAGCCTTCCACGGCCCGGCGCCATTGATGCGCCTCGGAAGCGAGCACTCCTGCCGCAACCGCGCCCGCCGACGTACCGACGATCACCTGGAAGGGATTGCGCGCACGGGGCAACATCTCCGAAAGGGCCAGCAGGACGCCGATCTGGTAAGCGGAGCGCGAGCCGCCACCGGTCAAAACCAGTCCGACCGTAGGACGGCCACTGGAGCGGTGGGATTGGAAGGAGCCTTCCGTCATGGGTTACCCGGGATTATGGCGTTCTACCTCGTACTCCCGATGTGATCGGGGTCGCGCCTAAGCGCGCTGTTCAAATCCACCGATCAAAGCGGTGGAGGCGGCTCACCGCCCCGCATCATTTCCCCTCCAGGTTGCCAGCCAGTTCGCCCCAGCGGACGACGCAGCGCCGCGATGGCCGAATCCAACCCCTGGATGGTCACGGGGAACATCCGGTCATGCACCAGCTCCCGCGCAATACGTACCGAAGCCGTGTATTCCCACCTCTGCGGGCTCTCAGGATTCAGCCACACGAGGCGCGGGTATGTCGCCGTCATTCGCTGCATCCATACGCTGCCGGCCTCCTTATTCCAGTGCTCGACACTGCCGCCGGGCTGCGTGATCTCGTACGGGCTCATGGTAGCGTCGCCAACGAAGATTACGCGATAGTCGTGCGCGTACGTGCGCAGGATCTGCGTCACCGGGGTAACGGCTGAAAATCGCCGCCGGTTGTCTTTCCAGACGCTCTCGTACAGGAAGTTGTGGAAGTAAAAATGCTCGAGGTGCTTGAACTCGCTGCGGGCCGCCGAAAACAGCTCCTCGCAGACACGGATGTGATCATCCATCGATCCACCCACATCGAGGAACAACAACACCTTGACGGCATTGCGGCGTTCGGGCACCAGCTTCAGATCCAACATGCCCGCGTTTCGGGCGGTGGCATCGATGGTGCCGTCCAGGTCGAGCTGGTCGGCCGCCCCTTCGCGGGCAAACTTGCGCAATTTCCGCAGCCCCAGCTTCATGTTGCGGGTCCCGAGCTCCACGGTGTCGTCAAAGTTGCGATACTCGCGCCGATCCCACACCTTGACGGCGCGCCGGTGGCGCCAGCCCGCCTGGCCGATGCGCACTCCTTCGGGGTTGTAACCGTCGGCGCCGAATGGTGAGGAGCCCCGCGTGCCAATCCATTTATTGCCGCCTTCGTGCCGCTCCTTCTGCTCCTGCAGCCGCTGGCGCAAGGTCTCCAGCAGTTTTTCCCAACCGCCGAGTGCTTCGACTTTTTTCTTCTCTTCCTCGGTCAGGGTGCGCGCCGCCAACGCTCGCAGCCACTCATCGGGCACGTTGGCCACGATTTCCTCGAACAGCTTCTGCGCACCGTTGAAGATTTCGGCGAATACCCGATCGAACCGGTCGTAATGCCGCTCGTCCTTCACGAGCGTCGTGCGCGCCAGGAAATAGAACTCTTCCACCGAGGCCCAGGCAACACCCGCCTGCAGCGCTTCGAGCAACGTCAGGAACTCGGTGGTGGTCACGGGGACCCCACCTTTGCGCAGCTCGAAGAAGAAATTTACCAGCACAGCGCGCCGCTCCTAACGGACCCGCCTGTTGAGAAACACGAGCTGTTCGAACAGATGCACGTCCTGCTCGTTCTTCAACAGCGCACCGTGCAATATGGGCAGCGTCTTCTTCGGATCCTGCGAGCGCAGCACCGCCGGGTCGATGTCCTCGGCCACCAGCAGCTTGATCCAGTCGAGCAGCTCGGATGTCGAGGGCTTCTTTTTCAACCCCGGAGTTTCGCGCACCTGGAAGAACGACCCGAGCGCCTCGGCCAGCAGCTCTTTTTTCAGCCCCGGATAGTGGACTTCGACGATCCTCTGCATCGTCGCTTCGTCGGGAAAGCGGATGTAGTGGAAGAAGCAGCGCCGCAGGAAGGCATCCGGCAGCTCCTTTTCGTTGTTGCTGGTGATCACGATGATGGGGCGGTGCCGCGCTTTCACCAGCGTACGGGTCTCATAGACATAGAACTCCATCCGATCGAGCTCGCGCAGCAGATCGTTGGGAAATTCGATGTCAGCCTTGTCGATCTCATCGATCAGCAGCACGGGCTGCGTCGGCGATTCGAACGCCTCCCAGAGGCTGCCCTTGAGGATGTAGTTCGCGATGTCGTGCACTCGTGCGTCGCCCAGTTGCGAATCTCTCAGGCGCGAGACGGCATCGTATTCGTACAGGCCCTGTTGGGCCTTGCTCGTGGATTTGACGTGCCATTCAAACATCGGCCTGCCGAGTGAACCCGCAATTTCCTGGGCAAGCTGGGTCTTGCCCGTGCCTGGCTCCCCTTTGATCAGCAGCGGCCTACCCAAAGTCACCGCGGCGTTCACCGCCATCATCAGGTCGTCGGTGGCGATATAGCGTTCGGTACCGGCAAAGCGTTCGGTCATGTAAAGGTTCCGCTGCTCATTCAGACTGGAGAGTCAGCCTGTGTTGTGAAGTTCCCGGCAGAAACGGCGCCGGAGTGCCCCGGGCCCAGTCCATGAATCCCGCCCTGTAGTAAGGCGAGAGCGGATGACCGCTTTGCCCGCCAGGAATGTGAATATAGCCCTGATCTTCGTGGCCCGGCGACACCGCGAAGCGTTCCGAGGCGCCAATCGGGCCGTCCTGCACGCGCGGCATGTCGTGATCGCCCGGCAGCTCAACTTGTGGCATGTCCAGCAGCCGCGACAGGAACGGCAGTGAGCGCGACAGCGGATGGCGGATCTGCACTGGTTTTCGCGATGCCCACGTGCAGCTTGCGAGCTGTGGGCAGGTCGTCTTGAGATCGGCAATGGTCGCATCAGCCTGGGCGAGCAGGAACTCGCGCCAATCGCCGTAATTGGAAGCCAACATGTGCATCGGCCGCTCGTTCACGAGACGCCATAGTGCCCCCTCGAACTGTGATGGAGCAGCCACATCCTCGCCTGGAGCGACTCCCAGCGCTGCCAACAGCGTCTCCCACACCGACTTCAGGGTCTGCTCATGAAAGGCCCGGACCAACCTGTAGCCCACGGAGTCGACGCTGGCTCGCGCGTTCCAGTCTGATACCAGCGTCTTGAACTGCGCACGCTCGGGGCGATTTGCGATCGCATCTGCGTCGAGCAGCTCGATGAGTAATGCGCGCCATCGCTGCAGGAACTCAGCCCGATCATCGAGCTGGATACGCAGCATATCGGCCGGGGCCGCGCGTGCCTTGATCGCCAGAAGGTCGTCACGAATCTGGTGGGCCCGAGCGCCAAGGTCGTAATCGGCGCCGACCGAGGCATCGATGCCGGCGATGGCAGTTTGCTGCCCCTGGTCATCGGTGGCACGTGCATTCGCCGTCCAGATGCGGCCCACCTCAGGATCGAGGATATGCGGATGAGTCTCGGCAGTGGTCCAAGTGGGGCTGCCGATCGCGCGGGTCACCCCCGAATCCGCGGGAACACGGCCGGCGATCGTCCATGCGATGTGCCCGTCCTGATCGCCGACCACGAAGTTCTGATGTGGGATGCCCAAGGCAGGTGCGACGGCAAGCGCCTGCGACACCGTGGCCATACGCTCCAATGCCATCAGGTTGATGTTGGTCGCGGCGGGCTGCTGCGCGAGCCACGAGACGTACCAGCATCCCTGGCCGTCAGGATCGGCCTGATACAGCACACCGGCGGGGCCTGACTTCACGGGAAACCGGATGCTCGGCTGGCCGTGAACACGGATTTCCTCTGGTTGCACCGACGTCGCCGACTCACACGATGCTCTTTCGACATGGAACCAGTTGCCGTAGCTGTTGGTGAATCCCCAGGCGATATGACCATTCGACCCGGCAACCAGCAGTGGCGCGCCAGGAAGCGTAACGCCATTCAGGTCAACAGCAGGTTGGGTGTCAGTCCCTTTGATACGCATTCGCGCTCGATACCAGACCGCAGGCACGCGCGCGCGCAGATGCATGTCGTTGGCGATCAATGCAGCACCGGTAGTGGTCAACCGCCCCGCGACCGCCCAATTGTTGCTGCCGATGCCCCTGTCCCAGGAAGCAACGTCCGGCACGAAAGCGGCCGGGGACCCCGTTGGGGCCGGCCCGCCGCGCACGTTGAGGATGTCGGGGGGCGGTATGGCCTCAGCAGTCCGGCTCACCGGCCCAGGGTTAACCAACCCAACCGCCGAATTGGGCGCATCCCACTCCGTCCCAACCGGATAAAGGAACGTCAGGCTGCACTTCCAACCGGCCTCACATTCGGGTCCGCGCATGCGAGAGTTGATCTGCTGCCGCAGGATTTCGCGTTGCAGGCCCGAGTACTGCAGGTCCCACCACATCGCATGCGAGACGAGGATGGTGTCCTCGGGCCGCCACTCGGCCGGCACTGAGCGGAACAACCAGTACTCCCAGGGGCGGCTGCGCAGGCTGGCCAGTCCCGCGTTCACGCCACGTGCGTAGGCTTCGAGCACCGCGCGCTGCTCGGGAGTGCCTTGCTGGAGCGCCTCCCGCGCAACCTGCCTGAACCTGAACAGACGCGCCTTCTTGTCCTGCTCGACGGCGACCGCGCCAAACACCTCCGACAGCTCACCCGCAGCCAGCCGCCGCGATAAATCCATCTCGAAAAACCGGTCCTGGCCATGAACAAACCCGGTTCCATACGCCAGGTCGACTCGATTTTCGGCCTCGATGGTGGGCACGCCGAGCTCATCCCGATCGATGGTGACCGCGGCGACGACACCCATGTGGTGGACCTCGCCATCGAGTTGCGGCAGTGAAGCCCGCAACACGACGTGCGCGACCGCGAGCGGCACCAATATCAGCGCCGCGCACGCCGCCACCACGTATTTGAGTTTCATGCGACGGCCACCGGGGGCTCCCGGCCCCTGGCTACTTTTGCGCGGGCGGTCCGCCCGCTCACCGTAGCTCCTGGGCATCCCTCCCGGGACCACCCGTGCGACACATGTGTCGCACCCTTAGTTCTCGAGGGCCACTTTGAGGATCAGCAAGGAGTTGGTTCCACCCTGCACCCCCGACAACTCACCTTTCGTCAGGATCACGAGGTCATTCTTCTTCACCAGCTGCAGATCGAGTAGCCGCGTGAACAGCTCGCGGTACAGGACTTCGGTGTTGTTCGGCGCCGTGACATCGAATATGACGGGATAAACGCCGCGAAATAACGTCACGCGGCGACGGGTTGCTTCGTGGCGCGTGAAAGCATAAATGGGGATGTCCGCGCGGATACGCGACATCCATAGGGGAGTGGCTCCGGTCTCTGTCAAAGCGACGATCGCGCCCACCTTCATGTGGTTGGCCGTGTACATGACGGACATCGCGATGGCCTCTTCCGTCCCCTTGAACTGGCCCTCGACACGATGACGGGTGCGGGTGTGAGTCAGCTGATACTTTTCCGCGCCCTGGATCACCTGGGCCATCGCCTGCACGGCTTTGACTGGATAACGTCCAGTCGCAGTTTCGGCGGATAGCATCACGGCGTCAGTTCCGTCCATGACGGCGTTCGCGACGTCGCTGACTTCGGCGCGTGTCGGCACCGGGCTCGTGATCATAGACTCCATCATCTGGGTCGCCGTGATGACCACACGGTTTCTGGCGCGTGTCTGATGGATGATTGTTTTCTGCAAGCCGGTGAGTTCGGCATATCCCATCTCAACGCCGAGATCTCCGCGCGCCACCATTACAACATCGGACGCGTCGATGATCCCGGCGAGGTTTGCAACCGCCTCGTGCCGCTCGATCTTGGCCACGATACGGGCATCCCCGCCGGCTTCGCGCAACAACGTGCGTGCCTGCTGAATATCAGCGGCATCGCGCGCGAAGGAAACCGCCATGTAGTCGATTCCTTCCTGCGCGACGAACTTGATGTCGTCGCGATCCTTGTCGGAGATGGCCGGCGCCGAGATGCCACCACCCTGGCGATTCAGACCCTTGCGATCGGACAACTCACCGCCGACCCGGACGTGGGTCTCGATCCGGGTCCCACTGACACGATCTACATCCAGGACGATCAGCCCGTCTGCCAGCAACAGCGTGTCGCCAGCTACAACGTCCTTTGTCAGATCCTTATAGGCAACACCGACGACTTCAGCCGTACCCGCCTTGGAGTCAAGGGCCGTGTCCAGGGCAAACGCCTGCCCCTCCTCGAGCACCACCTTGCCGGTGCGAAACCCTTCGATGCGGATCTTCGGCCCGCCGAGGTCGAGCAACACGCCGATGCATTTGTCAGCCAGCCTGGCTGCCTCACGAACCAGCGCGAGACGGCGCCGCCGATCCTCAACCGTGCCGTGCGAGGCGTTGAGACGGACGACGTCGAGCCCCGCTCGCATCATCTCCGTCAATACCGAAAGGTCATCAGTCGCCGGCCCGACGGTGGCAACAATCTTTGTGCGTCTTAGCATGTATCCCTGCAACAATTGTAAGAGGCGGCGTCCCCCGAAACCGCCCGACCAACCCAACTAACTCTTCGCCCGTTCCTCCAACACCGCCACCGCGGGCAGGGTCTTACCCTCGACGAACTCGAGGAACGCGCCACCGCCCGTGGAGATGTAGGAAATCCCGTCTTCGATGTTGTATTTCTCAATGGCCGCCAGCGTGTCGCCGCCGCCGGCGAGCGAGAACGCCTTGCTGCGCGCGATGGCATGGGCAATGGCGCGGGTGCCCTCGCCGAACTGCTCGAATTCGAACACGCCCACCGGGCCGTTCCAGATGATGGTGCCGGCAGACTGCACCAACTCGCTGAAGCGGTCGGCCGTGTCCGGGCCGATATCGAGGATCATCTCGTCGTTGCGCACGTCGTGGATGGTGCGCACATCCGCATGCGCGGTGGCCGCAAATTCCTTGGCGACGACCACGTCCGTCGGCAGTGGAATTTCCGTGCCGCGCGCCTTGGCCTTGGCCGTCAAGCGGCGCGCAACATCCAGCATCTCGGCCTCATGCAACGACTTGCCTACACCCACGCCCGTGGCCGCGAGGAACGTATTGGCAATGCCGCCCCCGACAATCAACTTGTCTACCTTCTCGAGCAGCGACTCGAGCACGGTGAGCTTGGTCGAGACCTTCGAGCCTCCGACAATGGCGACCAGCGGCCGTGCCGGCTTGTGCAGCGCCGTTTCGAGTGCCTCGAGCTCACCTACCAGCAACGGTCCCGCGCAAGCGATCTTGGCAAACCGGGCGACGCCATGCGTGCTGGCCTCCGCGCGGTGAGCAGTGCCGAAAGCATCCATCACGAACACATCGCACAGCTCCGCCATTCGCCGCGCGAGCTTCTCGTCGTCTTTCTTTTCGCCCTTGTTGAAGCGAACGTTCTCGCACAACACCGCGCTTCCAGGTGGACAATCCACGCCGTCGAGCCAGTCCTTGCGCAGGGGCACGGGCTTGCCGAGCAGTTCCGAAAGGCGTACGGCCACCGGCGCAAGCGACAAGGACTCGTCGTACTTGCCCTCCTCGGGCCGTCCAAGGTGGGAGAGGATGAATACCTTCGCGTTCTGATCGAGGGCATAACGGATGGTCGGGACAGCCGCACGGATGCGCGCATCGCTCGTGACTACCCCACTCTGCACGGGCACGTTGAGATCTTCCCTGATGAGGACCCGCTTGTTGCGCAGGTCCGTATCCGTGATGCGCAGAACCTTCATGATGCTTTTGACCAAGCCACCACGCTATCGATCATGCGGTTTGAGAAGCCCCACTCGTTGTCGTACCACGAGCACACCTTAACGACGTTGCCGTCGACGACCTTGGTGAGCGTCGAATCAAACACCGACGAGTGCGGGTCGTGGTTGAAGTCCACCGAGACCAGCGGTGCATCGTTGTAGGCGAGAATGCCTTTCCACGCTTCAGTGGCAGCGGCATCCTTGAGAGCCTTGTTGACCTCCTCCACGGAGGTCGCACGCTTCGCCGAGAAAGTCAGATCGACGAGCGAGACGTTGATCGTCGGCACGCGCACGGAAAACCCATCGAGCTTGCCCTTGAGCTCGGGAAGCACGAGACCCACTGCAGCCGCAGCGCCCGTCTTCGTGGGAATCTGCGACATCGTGGCCGACCGCGCCCGGCGCAAATCGGAGTGGTACACGTCGGTCAGTACCTGATCGTTCGTGTACGAATGGATCGTCGTCATGATGCCGGCGACAATTCCGATTCTCTCGTGCAGCACCTTGGCCAACGGCGCAAGACAATTTGTCGTGCACGATGCGTTGGAAACGACGGTATGGTCCTTCTTCAGGACGTTGTGATTGACGCCGTACACGATCGTGGCATCGACATCATCGCCACCGGGAGCCGAAATCATCACTTTCTTCGCGCCACCCTTCAGGTGCGCGCCGGCCTTGGCCTTGGAAGTGAACAATCCCGTGCACTCCAGCACGAACTCGACGCCGAGGTCGCCCCACGGCAGCTTCGCCGGATCGCGCTCAGCGAGAACGCGGATGCGATCGCCGTTGACGACCATCGAATCCCCGTCGACCGCCACTTCGCCTGGAAACTTCCCGTGCACCGTGTCGTAACGGGTGAGGTGTGCATTGGTCTTCGCATCCCCCAAGTCGTTGAGCGCCACGATCTGGACCTGCGAATTGCGCTTGGATTCGTAAAGCGCGCGCAGGATGTTGCGACCAATACGACCGTAACCGTTGATCCCCACCTTTATTGCCATGCCCTCATTCCTCTCGATAAAGTGCTGTCCGGTTTCTAATTCTGCGATCGATCCGCTAGCCGATGAGCTCACGTATCTGCCGCCCGACATTATCGGCTGTGAAGCCGAAGTGTGGAAACAGATCCGCGGCCTTGCCTGAGGCACCGAAACGGTCGATGCCGAGCACCCGGCCGTCCGATCCGACATATTTCCACCAGCCCAGAGTCGCTCCCGCTTCGACAGCCAAGCGAGCCCTCACGGCCTTCGGCAGAACGCTCTCGCGGTATGCCTCGTCCTGCGCGTCGAAGACCTCTGTGCAGGGCATGGAAACCAGTCGAACGCGCAGACCGTCGGCGTTCGCCGCCTTGACCGCCTCCGCGGAAATACCCACCTCGGAGCCCGTCGCGATCACAACGCACTGCGGTGTGCCCTTGCAGTCGATCAGGACATAACCACCGCGCGCGGCATCAGACTTTTGCTGCGGCGTGCGCTGCTGTTGAGGAAGCGCCTGTCGCGTCAGAACGAGCAACGACGGCCCTCTGAGCTCGATCGCCGAAACCCAGGCCACAGCCGTCTCGACCCCGTCGCACGGCCGCCATAGCGTCATATGCGGTATGGCGCGCAGGCTGGTGAGATGTTCGATTGGTTGGTGAGTCGGGCCGTCTTCGCCGAGCCCGATTGAGTCATGGGTATAGACCAATATCGAGTGCACGCCCATGAGGCAGGCAAGCCGCACTGCATTGCGCGCATAGTCCGAGAACACCAGGAACGTCCCGCCGTACGGAACGAACCCGCTGTGCAGTGCGACTCCACTCAGCGCGGCGGTCATCCCGAACTCACGCACACCGTAGTGCATGTAATTCCCGGCGAAGTTCTCGGGCGTAAGGGTCACCGCGTTCTTGAATTGCGTGTTGTTCGAGGGGGTCAGATCGGCCGATCCGCCGAAGAATTCCGGCAGCCCCGGAGCCAGGAAGTCGAGCACGGCCTGCGAGGATTGGCGGGTGGCCTGCGGCTTGGGTTGCGCGCCGAGCGCTTCCACCACCTGGGTCGCATTCTCGCCCCAGCTCTTGGGCAACTCCCGCCTCGTGCGCCGCTCGAACTCACGGGCAAGGTCCGGGAACTCCTTGCTGTAGCGGGCGAACAGATCCCTCCATGCCTGCTCGGCGGCAGCACCCTTCTGGCGGTGATCCCATTGCGCCTTGAGCTCTTCGGGAATGATGAACGGCTCATAGGGCCAGTTGAGCTCCTTGCGCGCCCTGGCCACCTCCTCCACACCCAGCGCCTCACCGTGAGCGGACTTCGTGCCCTGCTTGGTGGGCGCACCGTAACCGATGACGGTCTTGCAAATGATCAACGACGGGCGGGAGTCTTCCGCCTGCGCGGACTTGATCGCGGCCGCGATGGCATCCGGGTTGTAGCCATCCACGGCGGGAATGACGTGCCAGTGGTAACCCTCGAAGCGCTTCGCAGTATCGTCCCGGAACCATCCGTCGACCTTGCCGTCGATGGAAATGCCGTTGTCGTCGTAGAACACGATCAGCTTGCCCAGCCCGAACGTTCCGGCCATGGAGCACGCTTCGTGCGAAATACCCTCCATCATGCAGCCGTCGCCCGCGAACACATACGTGTAGTGATCAACGATGTTGAATCCGGGCTTGTTGAATTGCGCGGCGAGCATCTTCTGCGCGAGGGCCATACCTACGGCGGTGGCAAGACCCTGACCCAGCGGGCCCGTGGTCGTTTCGATCCCCACCTTGAGCTCGTATTCGGGGTGACCCGCGCAGCGTGAGCCCAGCTGGCGGAAGCTTTTGATCTCATCCAGCCCCAGCGGGTAGCCCGTCAGGTACAGAAGCGAATACAGCAGCATCGAGGCATGCCCGTTGGACAGCACGAACCGGTCGCGGTCGACCCATTCGGGGTGTCCGGGGTTGTGCATGAGGAAATCGCCCCAGAGGACCTGGGCAATGTCCGCCATGCCCATCGGGGCGCCAGGATGTCCGGAATTTGCGCGCTGGACCGCGTCCATGGAGAGCGCACGAATGCAATTGGCAAGTTCGCGTCGTGTGGTCATTTGATTCTTTATGCGAAAAAAACGGGTGGGTATCGATCTTTGGCCAAAAAGGCACCGCGGGCCCCATGGGCCGAGCGCCTTCGCACCGACATCGGGATCTGCTGCAGTTTGCCATAGTAGGGGCACCGGACCCCAGCTTGTGCGGGCACGAGGCGGCGGGCCCGACCCGCGCTCACGCCCAAGCATCCTGTCTGGCATGACAGACATGCGCCGATTCACACGCGACGTAGGGCTTGGTGTGTAGGCGTTTGGCTTCACAATTTCTGGCGTTGACACGGTACTGCGTCATGTTCGCGGACATGTCCCGCTGCGCCTTGACCCAGTTCACTGCAGGGCCCCAGGGACCCTCTGTTACGCTTTGATTGCACGCTGGCAAATGGCTCCGAAGGAACCGTCCCGGCACGGCGACAGTCACTGAGAGGACCCGGCTGGCGATGTCAAAATCATGAGCGTTTTGCGCCTCATCCAATTCACCGATCCGCACCTCTACGGGAGCGAGACGGAAACACTGCGCGGGATCGCAACGCTGCCCGCGCTCAAGGCCGCGCTTGCCGACGCACAGCAATCTTCGGCATGGCCGCCTGATGTTGTACTCGTCACGGGCGATCTCGTGCAGGACGACCCGGGCGGATATGCGCACATCCGTCGCATGTTTGCGCCCCTCGGCATGCCAGTGCTATGCATACCTGGCAATCATGACGATCCTGCGGTCATGCGTCGGGAACTTCGGGCCGACCCGTTCACTGTGGGTGGTTTCCGCGACTTCGGTGCCTGGCGGATCGTGCTCCTCGACAGCTGTCTCCCGGGTTCCGCGAGCGGCCGACTCAGCGAAAAGACTCTCGCGCAACTCGATCATGCCCTCGCAACGGCGGACGGGCGTCATTGCCTCGTGACCCTGCATCATCATCCGGTCGCGATGTCGAGCCGCTGGTTGGATCGAGTAGGATTGGAAAACACCGAAGAATTTTGGAGTGTCATCGACGGGCATCACAATGTCCGGGCGATTCTCTGGGGCCACGTGCACCAGTCTTACGAAGGCCTGCGCAAAGATGTGCGCTTGCTCGCGACACCATCGACATGCGCCCAGTTTGTGCCGCATGCCGACGAGTTTGCCGTGGACCGGCGTCCGCCTGCCTACCGCACTCTCGAGCTGCAATCGGACGGCTCGTTGCTTACGGAGGTTGTGTGGGTCGAAAAACGCGTCGCTGGCTCCTCGCACTCGGTCTGCTCAGCAGCCTAACTGCCCATGCCGGGAGCCCGGTATGGGCAATCCACGGCGATCACAATACGGTCTATCTCGCTGGCTCGGTCCATCTACTGAAGGCTAACGACTCACGTCTGCCGGCCGCATTCGATCACGCCTACGGTGGCTCGAAGGCACTCGTAATGGAGCTCGACATCAGCAAGGTTGACCAGATGGAGATGGCCGGCTGGATGATGGAGCACGGCATGCTGAAGGACGGCGCCACCCTGCGTGCAACGATCGGCGAAGATCGTTACCGGCGTGTCAGCGCGGAAGCACAACGCCTGGGTGTTCCCATGGAGGCCGCGGACATGCTCCAGCCGTGGGCCCTTGGCCTGCAGTTACTTGAAATGCAATACATGCAACTGGGCTTCGACGCCCAGCAAGGTGTCGAGCAACAGTTGCAGCACCGGGCCCAGGCAGACGGCAAGCCCATCAGCGGCCTCGAAACAATGGACGAGCAGCTGGGCGTGCTGCAGGGCATGTCATACCCCGATCAGGCCCGCTTCCTCGACATGGTCGTCACAGAGATGCACGACGTCGAGAGCGAAACCCAGTCCGTCGTAACGGCATGGCGCACGGGGGATGCGGCGAAACTCGCCGCCCTTCTGAGCGACGAATACAAATCGTTCCCTGCGCTGTATCGCCTGCTCGTCACCGAGCGGAACAAACGGTGGGTGCCGCAGATAGAGAAGCTCCTGCATGGCAACCAGGATTACTTCGTCGTGGTCGGCGCTCTTCATCTGGTGGGCGACGGCGGGCTGCTCGATCTCATGCGCCGCGACGGATACAAGGCGGAATCGGTGAATTAGCCGGGTGGGCGGCCGCTACGCGCTGCCCACGCCCGCCATCTTTATGGCGCCAGCCCTTTGCTCAGCATGTACAACCCCAAGTACTTGCGGCGTACGTAGTTGGCCTCGACCAGTGCGAATACCAACCCTCGCCAGCCATCCAGGAACCCGAGCCGGATGAAATAGCCCCGCAGAAACCGCCACTGCGGATTCACCAGCACTTTCAGCAGACCACACCGCTTCCCTCGCGCATACAGAGCCTGTGCCATCAGATCGGCATAGCGCGCCATGCGCTTGTGGTGATCGGTCAGGCTCCGATAGGAGAAATGCTCGAGGTGCCCACGGAGCCGGCCCACACGCCCCGTCACCCGTGTGTTCTCGTGGATCTCATCGCCAATCCACCCGCCAAGACGCCGGTCGAAGAGCCTTATCAGACGATCGGGGTAGGCGTTGCCATGACGAAGGAATCGCCCGAAGTAGTCCGTAATACGCGGCACAGACCAGCCGGCGCAATCTGCAAGCCCACGTACACGCAGCGCCTCGATCTCACTGCGTAACTCAGCAGTCACCCGTTCGTCGGCGTCCAGGCAAAGCACCCAGTCGCTGCTCGCGGCGTCTACGGTGAATTGCTTCTGGGAGCGGTAGCCCGGCCAATCGCGCTCTATGACGCGGGCACCCAGCGAACTGGCGATCTCGCGGGTGGAATCGGTCGAATGCGAATCAACGACCAGCACCTCATCGCAGAAACTTACGGAGCGCAGGCAGGCTTCGATCCGGTCTGCCTCGTTGTAAGTGATAATGCATGCCGACAGTCGACCTGGATCCGTCACCCAAAGCACCTCGCCGTCAATGGCCTAGAATACCGTCAATGAGTTCTGTGTTGTTCTTCGATCCGTCCTGCCAGCGCCCGTACGACTCTCGTACATTGCGGCAGCAAGCCACCGGTGGAACTGAGGCTAGTGTCACCCGCATTGCGGACGCGCTCGGCGCGTTCGTCATGCAGCACAACCGCACAGAAGCCTACGGGTCGTATCTGCCGCCGAGCAAAATTGCCGGCATCGAGCACGTCGTCCTCAATCGCGACTCGCGGGCGCTCCCGCGAGTTCGCGAGCTGTATCCCAACGCAAAGGTGTACCTGTGGGTGCACGATCAGCTCAATCCGGGCTCGAAGCGCGGCCGCCGACTGGCATCTACGGCACAGCATCTACGTGATCTTGCTGTCACCGTCATCTGCGTCTCGGACACACAGCGTCGTGGTGTCGAGGCGACCTTGCGAAAAATCGGGGTCGACGACGTCGTTCGTGCACTGACCATCTACAACCCTGTGGCCGATGACTTGGTCCCCGACGGCTCGGACTTCGATGAGCGCAAGCTGGTCTTCTTCTCGTCACCCAACAAAGGATTGGCCTTCACCCTCGACGCTTTTCGAGCGCTGCGCAGACGGATGCCAGACCTTCGACTCCAAGTAGGCAATCCGGGGTACAAGATCCGCAAGTCGGCGGTGGTCGAGGGCGTGGAGTATCTGGGTCCCCAGCCTCAGGAACGCATTCATAAGGAAGTACGCTCGGCGCTGTGCACGTTCTTTCCGAACTTCGTGCTGCCAGAGACCTTCGGCCTGGTGTTTGGCGAATCCAAAGCCGTAGGCACCCCCATTCTGACCTGCGACGCCGGAGCAGCAGCCGAGATCGTTGGCGACCCGCAGCAGGTGCTACCCGTCACTTTCGCTCAAAGAGCGTACGAAACGACCTTCCACAACCTTTCTCCAAGCTGGCGAGGTGGACCGGCCCGGCTCGCCGACAGCCTCGGACTATTCGAACCCTACATCGAGCGCATCCGCGCGTGGCGCTCCGGAGGCCGCCCGGCTGCCGGTCCCGATCCCCGCTTCCACCTCACGGTGGTTGCGGATCGGTGGCGCGCGGTGCTGGGGATCCCGTGAAGCTGTTGTTGGTGGTCCGCTGCTCCGCCGTGAGAAGCCCCAGGCGCTCGAGACGCGCCTCGATCGCTCGCAGCGTGCGCCCGTGTTTCGTGGCGATGTCCGACAGCGCATCGCCCGACTGGAACGCAGTAACGAGCCCCCGCTCCTCGTCGGCCGACCAGGGCCGTCCAACATTGTCCGGTAGCTGCGCACGCCGCTGCGCACGCGCTGAAACCTGTTCGAGTGCCGTGACGCCAGCCAGTAACGCGCGCAGCACATCCGCTCGCTGCAGCACCGTCCCGGCCTCCAGCTCCACGCCCGTCGTCGGATCTACTCCCTGAACGAGAGCCTGAAGTATTTTCCGTGCCCGTTGTTCTTGCATGACCAAACCATCCATGGTGATTGACTGCAGCGCCATTGTCAGGGCGCCAAGGTCGGGCGCGATAGGCAAACAGCCTGCGTGTTTGCGGCAATATTGTTTACGGCATTATTGTTTGTGGCTCCGGGGCCTACGGCCCCGAGGTACATGCTCCCGGAGACGCCGCTGATGCGCGCATTCGCACTGTTCTTCGGCTTGATGCTCGCCGCGCTAGCCTCCGTCGCCGTGTTCACCTACCCGGCGTGGCTACTGTTGCACCCCTACTTCGAGTTCCCGTTCCACCGCCTGGGTGATCGCATCGGGCTCGTCGTCCTGGTTATCGGCTTCATCCTGGTCGCACGCCGAATCGGACTTGCAGACAAAGCGAGCCTCGGCTACGGACTGCGCCGCCCTCTTTTCATCCGCGAAATGTTGATCGGGCTCGGCATCGGCGTAGTTGGGATGCTCATCATCGTGGTCATCATGACAGGGCTCGGGCTTCTTGACTGGACCGAAGCGTTGACCGCCACGCCCGGCAAACTCGCCAAAATCTTCTTCAATCGCTTCCTCAGCGGCCTGGCCGTCGGCTTCCTCGAGGAAACCATGCTGCGGGGCTTGATGTTGACCGCCATCGCCCGGGAATCCGGCACCCGGGCGGCAATCCTGCTGACCTCCGTGATCTACTCCGCCGTCCACTTCCTCTCCAGCTATCACATCGCTACGGATCAGGTGACGTCACACAGCGGCATCGATCTTCTCTTCGGAACCTTGCTGTGGTTCTCAACGCCACTGGCGATGGCTGATGCGTTCCTATGCCTGCTCGCGGTTGGATTGTTGCTGGCAATCATTCGAGCCAAGACCGGCAACATCGCCGCGTGCATAGGCCTGCACGCGGGCTGGGTCTGGGTCATACTCTTCACGCACGAGCTGACAAAGCCCGTGCGCGACCAACCCCTGAGCTTCCTGCTGAGTCAGTTCGACGGTTTCATCGGCTGGTTGGTACTGGCCTGGACGATTTTGACGGGCGTGGTGCTCATCCGCTTCTACGCCAGACGCACCCACCTAGGCGCCCCAGACGTCCTTCGCATACCGTAGAAGGAAGGTCCGCCGGTCAATCTCGCTCGTCATCCGCCCTCCGGATCAACGGACTCAACCTGGCCAACCGCGCTACGGGATCGTCGAGCTCCAGGCAGTACTGTTTCTCCGAAAGTGCAATCGGCAGGATCTCGGCCAGGCGACAACCCACCCACGAGGCATCAGTGAAGTGTTTGGGCACGTTGGCATACAGGTCGCCGAGTTCCGGCAGCACCTTGCGCAACAACTCCCCGAGGTGGTGATACTCACCCGGTAGATCGGTCGGCTCTTCAGGAGCCGCGAGCTCGATCTCACCGACATGCAACCCATCATCCTGCTGCCAGTGCTTCGAAACGGAAAACTTACGCTCACCGATGCAGGTGATTCCCAGTAAGCCGTCCGGCAGGGCGTTGAAATCGACGATCCGCGCTGTGGTACCGACCGCACTCAATTCGCCGGCCCCAGCGGCGCCTACTTCCGACCCGGCCCGAATCAGCAGGACACCGAACGGACAATGCGCACGCATGCAATGTCGCACCATGTCAACGTAGCGCGCCTCGAAGATCCGCAGTGGCAGCGGCCCGCCCGGAAACAACACCGTATTGAGCGGAAAGAGAGGTGTCACTAGCCTACTTTGTGCGTGTCAGTTCTTGCGTTCCAATTCCGCCAGCAGCTTGCCGTGCAATCCTCCGAACCCACCGTTGCTCATGATCAACACGTGATCGCCTGGCTTTGCCGATTTTGCAAGCTCAGCGGCCAGGGCGCCAATGTCGCGACTGGCATGCCCGCGCTTGCCCAGAGACGCGACGATGGGCCCCGCATCCCAACCGAGGTCAGGGGGCGTGAAAAGCCACACTTCGTCCGCCCCCAGCAGCGAGGGGCCAAGTGTCTTCTGATGGACCCCCATTTTCATGGTATTGGACCGCGGCTCCAACACCGCAATGATCCGCGCACTGCCAACGCGCCTACGCAGCCCATCGACGGTCGTCGCGATCGCTGTCGGATGATGCGCGAAATCATCATACACGCGAACGCCATTCACCTCTCCGCGCAATTGCATCCGGCGGGCAATACCCTTGAACGATCCGAGCGCCTCGATGGCGTGCTCGACCGTAACCCCCGCATGGCGTGCCGCAGCAATGGCCGCCAGCGCGTTCTCCATGTTGTGAGCACCAATCAGCTGCCATCGGACGATCCCGCGCGGCTGCCCACCCTCCAGCACTTCAAACTGCGAGAAATCTTCTCCGCCGCCCGTTGGGCGGACATCCGGGCCGCCCGTTGGGCGCGCGGTCCACAATGCATCCGGCGCTCCGACCTCTGAGCGCGAAAATCCCTCGCACGGTGTCCAACACCCCATCGCGAGCGTCTGTTCGAGCCGCGCGTCAGAGGCATTCCAGACAATCCGGCCGCTGCCAGGAACTATCCGCACCAGGTGGTGAAACTGGCGCTGGATCGATTCGACATCGGGATAGATGTCCGCGTGGTCATATTCGAGGTTATTGAGGATCACCGTGCGCGGCCGGTAGTGCACAAACTTCGCGCGCTTGTCGAAAAACGCGGTGTCGTACTCATCGGCTTCAATCACGAAGAACGGCTCGCTGCCCAATCGCGCACTGGTGTCGAAGTTGGCAGGCACACCACCGATGAGGAATCCGGGGGCGAGCCCCGCGTCCTCGAGAATCCACGCGAGCAGAGATGAAGTGGTCGTCTTGCCGTGCGTACCCGCGACCGCCAGAACCCACCGGTCCTTGAGAACCTCGCGCGACAACCACTCGGGCCCCGACGCGTAGGGAATACCCATCTCCAGGAGAGCTTCGATGACCGGTTGACCCCGTGTCATCACATTGCCGACCACCACGACGTCGGGGGCCGGATCCAGCTGCTCAGCCTCGAAGCCCTGAATCACATCGATGCCCAGCGCTTCGAGCTGTGTGCTCATCGGCGGATAGACGTTGCGATCCGAGCCAGTCACCCGATGACCGGCCGCCCGGGCGATGGCGGCGATGCCGCCCATGAATGTGCCGCAGATTCCGAGTATGTGGACGTGCATCGTTCGATTTAAGGGGTTGTGATTGGGAAGAGTGCCAGCACCAGTAGATTGCCCGCCAACGTCTGCAGTATCACGAGCGCAACGCTGGGTGGCATAGACCACTCGAGAGCTGCCTTAACGACGTGGCTGTTGGCAGCAATGATCCAGATGAGCAAGGCGAGGCTCAACAGTGTCGCAGGAAACTGCCAGACGGAGTCCTGCTCGAAACGGCGCGTCAACCAGACCGCGGCGACCAACAACGGGGACAGAACCGCCTGAAACCCGTAAACCGCGGTGGTTGTCTGCAGAAAGCGCTCGGGCCGCCTTACGAGATTGAGCAGCAGCGCGTACCAGACGAACATGAACACCACATCGACGCATAGATGCGCGGCCCACGGACCGGAGGTTGGCGGAAGGACTGTGCTCACTGCGAAATTGATGAGGAAGTAGCCCCCGATTGTCAATGTGAGCAGCAACGGAGATGCGGGCACGTCCTGGGGACCTCGGCGCAACAGAGCAATCTGGGCAAAGAGCCGGATCAGCTGGCCCATCTGGGGTCCTTCATGGCTTTTTATACCGGCGTTGGACTCGCATAATGTGCATCATCGGATTGTACAGCCAATGGGTCAGCCCAAAGTGGGCCAGGTCACTCTCGAAGCCGTTGCAAACCATAGTCACGACATCCCCCGCCCTCGTTGATCTCGTCACGCACCTCGAATCGTGCGAGCACATAGGCCTCGATACCGAGTTCTTGCGAGAGCGTACGTATCGCGCCGAACTATGCCTCGTGCAGTTGTCGTCGCGTAGCGACGCCGCGTGCGTTGATCCTATAGCCCTTCCGGATCTCACACCGCTCGCGCGCGTCCTTACGTCGCCGGGTATTACGAAGGTCATGCATGCGTCGCGGCAGGACGTCGAGGTGCTGTTTCCGATTGCGGGCCTCGTACGGCCTGTATTCGATACACAGATCGCTGCTGCTCTAACAGGGCTACCTGCACAAATAGGGTATGGCGAACTGGTCCGCCGGCTGCTGGGAAAGGAACTTGCAAAATCGCACACGCGGACTGATTGGTCACGGCGGCCACTCTCTCCAGAGCAGATCGAGTACGCGCTCGACGACGTTCGGTATCTCCTGCCCTTGAAGACGCATCTTGAAGAGCAGCTCGAGCGTAGCGGACGGCTGAAGTGGCTCACCGAAGAACTGCACGAATTAGAGGACGCTCGCAACATAGCGGTGGATCCCGAGGACGCTTGGCTACGAATCAAGGGCCTACGTTCGCTTGATCCTGCGCGCGAGCGGCTTGCGCAGTCGCTCGCGGCCTGGCGTGAGCGACGCGCTATGGAACGTAACCGTCCCCGAGGCTGGATTCTCGATGACGCAGCGCTCCGTGACATCGTCGTGCAGGTGCCTCGCTCCGTGGAAGCGCTTGCCGCAATTCCCGAGTTTCCCGCCGGCGTACTCAAGCATTGCGGTGCCGAACTGCTTGAATGTATTCGGGCAGCGGAGATACCGCACCCCGCACCGCCGATCAACACACGCACGCGGCCCGATCCCGCGAAGACGGCTCTCGTGAAGAAACTTGCCGCACTGAACCAGGTCATTGCTGCGGAACTTAGCCTCAGTCCGGAAGTGTTGGCGACGCGGCGTGACCTCGAGCTGCTCGCTGACGGCCAGCGAGACGTCGGCGTGCTGCGCGGCTGGCGCCGCGATGTTGTCGGCGAGCGCATGCTAGCCGCGTTGTGAACCAATGAATGGTAAAGTGCGTCAGAAAGTCTACGTTCCCACCGGTGCTGCTCCCCCATGAATGAGTCCATCGATGAGTTGCGGGCCCTGCTCGAATTCGAGCGCACCGCGCGCATCGAGGCCGAACGCTCCGGAAGATTGAAGGACGAATTTCTCGAGGCGCTCGGCCACGAGCTGCGCCCGCCGCTCAATTCGATTCTCGGCTGGTCGCGCTTGATGGAGCTCGGGCGCCTCGATGCGACCGAGACGCAATCCGCGGGCCAGACCATCTCTCGCAACGCCCGCCACCTTGCCCATCTGGTGGACGACTTGCTGGACCTGAGCGCAGTCACGAGCGGTAAGATCCGTGTCGACCCCGAAGAGACCGACATCTGTGAAATCGTCGAGGCGGCACTGGACATACTGCAGCCCGTGGCCACGGCCAAGGGCGTGCAACTTCGCAAGGAATTCTCCAAGCCCGACTGCCTGGTCTTCGGCGACCCGCATCGTCTGCAGCAGGTCATCTGGCATCTTGTCAGCAACGCCATCAAGTTCACGCCGCGCGGCGGGCTGGCACTCGTGACATTGCGCTCCGAGGGCTCCGACTGCGAGATTTCCGTCACCGACACGGGTACGGGCATTGCAAGCGACATGCTGCCGTTTGTATTCGATCGTTTCTGGCGCGCCGACACGTCACCTGGGCAGCGCTTTTCCGGACTAGGGTTGGGCCTGGCGCTCGCTAAACGGCTCGTCGAGCTGCATGGTGGCACTGTCACCGCGACCAGCGCAGGACCGAATCAGGGATCGACGTTCACGGTGATCCTGCCGCGGGTAGCGCCGCGCGCCAGCGCGCCTGACCAACACTCCGACTCGCGACACAGCGCGGATACGCAGCAATACGACTCGCACGTCAATGTGAACGAGTTGCAGGGCGATTGAGCTGCTCCGCGCCCGACCCTAACGCCGCGCTCGGCGCGCCACCGTCTTTCCGCCGGCCACGCGCTTCGCCACCGGGCGGCGACCTCCCCGCTTCGCAGCTTTTTTGGCAGCTTTCTTAGCGGGTGCGCGACGCACGGCAGTTCGCTTAGGCTTGTTGGCCGACTTCACCTTGCGAGCGGCGCCAGCAGCAGCACTGCGGCCCTTCGCGGACTTCTTTGCAACCGTGGCGCGCTTCTTCGCAGCCGCCTTCTTTTTCACCGCTGGCTTGTCAGCCAAGCGCCTTTTGGATGGCGCCTTGGACGCTGCCCGCAACGCGCCTTCCAGCCGCTGCGTAACTTCATCAACATCACCTTCGGCGTTGATGGACTGCAGCACCCCTTTGCGACGGAAGAACTCGATCAGCGGCTTGGTCTTCTCTTCGTATACCTTGAGGCGGTTGGCAACCGTCTCCTCGGTGTCATCCGGCCGTTGCACCCACTTATGCGGCGCGCCCGTCTTCGGGCATTTTTCATTTTCGATCTGCTGCGCGGGTGTGCTGAATGTATTGAACACACGACCGCAATCGGCGCACGTACGCCGACCGGAGATGCGACGCATCAGCTCGCCGTAGTCCACGTCCATCTGCACGACCGCATCCAGGGGCTGTCCCAACTCGCTCAACAGCGAATCAAGCGCATGTGCCTGTGCGAGATTGCGCGGGAAGCCATCCAGGATGAAGCCGTTTTCGACATCGGGCTCCGCAAGCCGCTCGCGGATCATGCCGAGCACGATGTCATCGTCCACGAGCCTTCCCTGGTCCATGGCCTCTTTGGCTTTCAGACCCAGTGGCGTGCCTTTGGCGACGGCGGCGCGCAGCAGATCGCCCGTGGAGATCTGTGGAATGCCATGCTGCGCCACCAAACGCTGAGATTGCGTTCCCTTGCCCGATCCGGGCGCCCCCAACAGAACGATGCGCATGATGTGCTTGTATTGACCGGTTCGTGACCCGCGAAAGGCCCGCCACGTTACCGGCCGTTTCCCGCAAGGTCAAACGCACTGTCCGGACGCAAAACCCACCGTTGCGCGTTATTCTTGGGCTTCCACACTGGCAAGCTTTCAACATGGCCACCAAAAAACCCGTTAAGAAGAACGCGTTCTATGCTCAATCCGGTGGTGTCTCCGCTGTCATCAATGCCTCGGCAGCCGGGGTCATCGAGACCGCCCGGAAGTATCCGCGGCAGATCGGCCGGCTCTATGCCGGGCGGCACGGCATCATCGGGGCGCTGACCGAGGACCTCATCGACGTTTACCGCGAAAGTCCCGCGGTACTGCGGGGGCTCAAGCACACCCCGTCGGGTGCCTTCGGCTCCGCTCGCTTCAAGCTCAAGGGCCTGGATCAAAACCGCGCCGAATACGAACGGCTGATCGAGGTCTTCCGTGCTCACGACATTGGGTATTTCTTCTACAACGGCGGTAACGATTCCATGGACACCGCCCTGAAGGTCTCGCAGATCGGGGAATCCCTGGGATACCCGATCACCTGTGTCGGTGTACCGAAAACGGTCGACAACGATCTGCCGCACACAGACTGCTGCCCGGGCTTTGGCTCGGTGGCGAAATACATCGCGGTGTCCACGCGGGAAGCAGGTCTCGACGTCGCCTCAATGGCGCGAACGTCTACCAAGGTCTTCGTGCTCGAGGTGATGGGCCGTCACGCAGGCTGGATTGCCGCCGCAGGCGGTTTGGCGGGGCGCAAGCCCCATGAGCCGCCGCACATCATTCTTTTCCCGGAAGTCCCGTTCGAGAAAGAGAAATTCCTCGCCAAGGTAAAGCAGTGCGTCAGCGACTACGGTTTCTGCGTGATTGTCGTCTCGGAGGGCTCTGCCACTGCCGACGGCAAATTCCTCGCTGACGCCGGCACCACTGACGCATTCGGCCACACGCAGCTGGGCGGCGTGGGACCACTCGTTGCCAACATGGTTCGCGAGGCACACGGTTACAAATATCACTGGGCTGTAGCCGACTACCTCCAGCGTGCCGCACGACATATTGCGTCGAAAGTTGACGTAGACCAGGCCTACGCCGTGGGCAAAGCGGCCGTGGACCTGGCAGTGAAAGGCGTGAACGCGGTAATGCCTACGATCGTTCGCAAGGCCTCAAAGCCGTATAAGTGGACCATTGGCCATGTCCCGCTGGGCGAAGTGGCCAACAAGGAAAAGAAGCTGCCGCCCGACTACATTACGCCCGACGGCTTCGGAATCACGGAAGCCTGCCGGCGCTACCTGGAACCCCTCATTGGCGGCGAAGCGTATCCGCCGTACAAGGACGGGCTGCCGGAGTACGTGCGCATCAAGGGAGTGCCTGTGCGGCGCAAACTCAAAACGGAGTACAAGGCTTAAGGCGGCCGCGGCGGGCCAACCGCGCATGAACACCACCGTTGTGGATTACCACGCTGGAGCGGGCCCTAAGCCCGCTAGCGGGCGTCAGTCCGGGCCGTGTTATAGTGCCCGACCTTTTTTGGCTGCCGACGAGTTGTCAAAAACACCGCTCGCGGTCGCTAACCGAACTTACACCGTTGACTTGGGGGAGGAAGCCTGATGGATGCCGCTTCTTGGCTGTGGGTTGCGATTGGTGCTGGTGTGCTCGCCGTTGTCTACGGCGTCTTCTCGATGATGTCCATCTTGCGTCTACCGGCGGGTAACGCCCGAATGCAGGAAATCGCGGCGGCTATTCAGGCCGGCGCCCAGGCGTACTTGAACCGGCAATACACCACGATCTTCATCGTCGGGGTCGTGCTCTTCATTGCGCTCGGCGTGGCGATCGGTTGGGCAACCGCTGGCGGGTTCGCAGTCGGAGCCATTCTCTCCGGGCTCACGGGTTACATCGGCATGAACATCTCCGTACGCGCGAACGTTCGCACGGCGGAAGCGGCAACTCGGGGCTTGAACGCGGCACTGACTGTCGCCTTTCGGGGTGGTGCGATCACGGGAATGCTGGTGGTTGGCCTGGGCCTGATAGGCGTTGCAGGCTATTTTGCGGTCCTCCGTCCCAGCATTGGCGATGACGGCGCACTCCACGCCCTCATCGGCTTGGCGTTCGGTGGCTCACTCATCTCGATCTTCGCCCGACTCGGCGGCGGCATCTTCACGAAGGGTGCTGACGTCGGTGCCGACCTCGTAGGTAAAGTTGAAGCGGGCATCCCTGAAGATGACCCGCGCAACCCCGCGGTCATTGCCGACAACGTTGGCGACAACGTCGGCGACTGCGCGGGCATGGCGGCTGACCTTTTCGAGACTTACGCGGTAACACTGGTCGCCACCATGTTGCTCGGCGGACTGCTGTTCGCCGGTAACGAGGCCGCGAAGATCAACGCGTTGATCTATCCGCTGGCGCTCGGCGCAGCCTCCATCGTTGCCTCGATCATCGGAACGTTCTTCGTTTCCGCCAAAGAGGGCGGAAAGATCATGAACGCCCTGTACAAGGGTGTGATCGTATCCGGCATCGTCTCGGCGATCGCCTTCTACTTCATCACTCACAAGCTGATGGCGGGCAATGCCAACGCTCTGTACGGCTGCGCCCTGGTCGGCCTCGGTCTGACAGCAGCGCTCATCATCATCACGGAGTACTACACCGCGACTGAATATAGCCCGGTGCAACGCGTGGCGGCCGCTTCCCAGACGGGCCACGCTACCAACATCATCGCGGGACTCGGCGTCTCGATGAAGTCAACCGCGCTGCCGGTGATCGCGGTGTGCCTGGCAATCTGGGGCTCCTTCCAGCTCGGCGAAGCCTACGAACCCAACATGGGCCTGTATGGCATTGCCATTGCAGCAACCGCGATGCTTTCGATGACCGGCATGATCGTCGCCCTGGACGCTTACGGCCCCATCACCGATAACGCGGGCGGTATCGCAGAAATGGCAGGCCTCCCGAAAGCGGTCCGCGACATCACAGATCCGCTGGACGCAGTGGGCAATACCACCAAAGCCGTGACGAAAGGGTACGCAATCGGCTCCGCCGGCCTCGCCGCGCTCGTGCTGTTTGCCGACTACACCCACAACCTCGCGGCTTCGGGGAAATACCCGCACGAGACGTTTTCGCTGTTCGACCCTGCAGTGGTCATCGGCCTGTTCATCGGCGGGTTGGTTCCCTATCTGTTCGGCGCCATGGCCATGGAAGCCGTAGGCCGCGCCGCAGGCTCGGTGGTTGTCGAAGTGCGCCGCCAGTTTCGCGAGATCAAAGGGATCATGGAAGGCACCGCCAAGCCGGATTACTCGCGCGCCGTAGACCTGCTCACCAAGGCAGCGATTCGCGAGATGATCATCCCTTCCCTGTTGCCCATCCTGGTTCCCATCATCCTGGTGTACGCAATGAAGTTCCTGATGGGAGGGGACGCAGGCATCAGAGCTCTAGGCGGCCTCCTCATCGGCACGATCGTCACAGGCCTGTTCGTAGCCATCTCCATGACGACCGGCGGTGGCGCCTGGGACAACGCCAAGAAATACATTGAAGAAGGCAATTTCGGCGGGAAGGGCTCAGATGCCCACAAAGCCGCCGTCACTGGCGACACGGTCGGCGACCCCTACAAAGACACCGCTGGCCCCGCCATCAACCCCCTGATCAAAATCATCAACATCGTAGCCCTGCTACTGGTGTCGGTGCTCTAACCGCTAACACCCCCGGCCGCCGTCTGCACCCACCAGCGGCGGCCGACTCCCCCTTACGGGCCCTGGTGCCTTCCAGCCCCGCGCCTTCCGGCCTCGGTGCCTCCCAGCACTCAGGCCTCTTCCCAACTTCGGCCTTCCTCCGACTCAGCCGGCACCGCGCACCCCGATTCGCGCTCAAGAGGCGCGTCGGTGCTACGACATACCGAATGTGCCGACATGCCAGTCGGAACATCGGTATGCCGTAGCAACGGCGTGGGCGTGAAAGCGCGATAACAGCAGGCGTTGACGGCACCCCCTCTGCAGGGAACGTCCAAGCCACCTCCCCGGCGGCTAAGTCCCAACGGCCCCGGAGACTCGAGGCTCAGGATGAATGGCGCTCAAAAGCCGATGCAGCGTCGCCGGCGAAGCCGGCTTCACCAAATGATGGTCAATGCTGGCCTCGCGTGACCGCCTACGATCCTGCTCATGCCCCAACCCCGTCAGGGCAATAATCGTCGTAGACGTCCCCTCCGGCAGCGACCGGATCCGTGCCGCCGCCTCCAACCCACTGAGCTCCGGCATGCTGATATCCATGAAAACAACGCTAGGCTGAATCTCCCTGAAGAGCTCCAGGGCCTCCCGAGGCCCATAAGCCGTATGCACGTCATGCCCCATCAGCGACAGCATGAACGCCACAGCATCCGCCGAATCGGCCTGATCATCGACGACCAGCACCTTGAGCGGAACCTCAGCATGAGGCATGTCTTCCATCGTACCCGGCCCTCTCCTACGCGAACTTCAGGTTCGGACGCATTGAAGTCGAGGCACGTAGCAAGAAATAACCCCGACCTTCGGCTAGGGTCCTCCGCCCCAAGCCTGCATTCAGCCAGCCGGATTAAGTCATATTCCCTGCCCACCGAAGCGGTGAAGCGCCCCGCCGGTAATCTAACCAGTCTTTGCGTTCCCGCGCGACCCCGTCGGCGGCGACCCGAGGGCCTACGCCCGCCCCGACTGCGACTCCACCAGAACCGCACTCACCAGCTCATTCAAACGCGCGTAGTAAGCCGCTGCTGCCGGCTCATCGGTGTCCGCCTGCCCGTAACGGGCCAGCTTATCCGCCAAGGCTGTTCTGATCTCGGTCAGGCGCCGCTCCATGCGGCTGTCAACGGTCATCTTCCGGCAGATCAACGCACTGGCGCAGGATGTGATTTCCGCATCCAGAGCACGTGCATCGCTACCAGCGATTTCCACTCCCGCAAGCTCGGTAGGGCAGCCGGCCGCCATGTGCTCACGCCACAGTCGTGCAAGTTGCATAAGGGCGCGTCCGTTAGTCGTTGTGATGTTAGGACGGGGCCCTTTCTTACCATGGCCCTTGACGCGACGCCAGAAGACGGCAGCGGGTCGCTAAGCCGCCAGCAATAGCAGCTGCGGCCGGCCCACCGCATAACCCTGGATGTAGTCCACACCCATCCGGCGCGCCGCCTCGAGGCCCGCTTCGTCCTCGACCTGCTCCGCGATGACTTTGAAGTTGAGCGTGCGGGCGAGCTTGATCATTGCCGTGACCATTGCCTGGTTGACCGAGTCACGCGCCAGGTTGCGCATGAACGAGCCGTCGATCTTCAAATAGTCCATGGGCAGGTTCTTCAGGTTCGAGAACGAGCCCACGCCCGAGCCGAAATCGTCCAGGGCGAACTGGCAGCCCATGCCATGCAGCACGCCGACGAAACGGCGCGCGTGGTCGAGGTTCGCCACCACAGCCGTTTCGGTAATTTCGAAACACACCTGTGAGGGCGTGACGCCGGTGCTGTCAAGACACTCGACGACGAACTCCAGGAACTGAACATCCCCGAGCGTCTGACCTGAGACGTTAATGGCAACGCTGCGGTTGGCAGGAATGGGTATCGCACCCCGTCCCAGCGCCGCAAGCGTCGTCTGTACCACCCATCGGTCCACCAGACTCATTAACCTGTAACGCTCTGCGGCCCGCACAAATTCCGAAGGCGGCACTTCGTGACCCGCCTCGTCCTGCAACCGCACGAAAACCTCCATCGCCGGTCCGCCGCCATTCTGTCCGTACGCGGGCACGATGGGCTGGTGATACAGCTGGAAGCGATTGTCCTTCAGCGCGTTCTGCAACTTCTGCAGCCACTGGATCTCACCGGTGTGGCGCGCCAGTGCCTCGTCGCGAGCTGAGTAGACAGCGACCCGGCCGGAGCCCTGTTTCTTCGCAACGTAACACGCAGAATCGGCGGCCGCGAACAACTCCTCGAGCGTCCCGCTCTCGCGAGAGATCTCGACGAGGCCGATGGATACGCCAATGTTGAAAATCTTGTCCTTCCAGACAAAACGGTAGTCGCCCACGGCACGGCACACGTCATCGGCAATCTGCCGCGCTTTCTCCAGAGGGCAGCCGATGAGCAGCATCCCAAACTCATCACCGCCGAGGCGCGCAACCGTATCGCTGTCGCGCACGGCATCGCGAAGCACCTTCGCAACCTCGCGCAGCATGCTGTCGCCCGCGAGATGCCCGCTCGTGTCATTGACGACCTTGAACCGGTCGAGGTCGAGATAACACAACACGTGCTGGCCGTCGCCACGATGGCCGCTCTCGATTGCCTCTTCCAGCCGACCCTCGAACTCGCGTCGGTTGACGAGCCCCGTAAGGGCGTCGTGCGTTGCCTGATAGGACATCTGGCGCGCGAGTCCGCGCAATTCCGTCACGTCGTGCAGAAGCACGACCGCTCCAATCAATTCCCTCGCATCGTTGCGGATCGGCGAAGCCGACAGTTCAATCGAACGCTCGCTGCCATTCGCGCGCGACAGCAGCAGTGCCCGCCGGCTCAGGTTTACGGGCGCGCCGCTCGTCAAGGCCTGACGTACCGGGTCGGAGAGCAGCCGGCGGTCCGTCTCGTCGACGAATCCAACAATGTCTTCGAGCGTCTTGCCGATAGCGGCTCCAGCCGAGCTGCCCGTCAGGCGCTCCGCCGCAGGATTTATGTACGTGATGAGCCCCGCGGGATCCGTCGCAATGATCGCTTCGGCAAGCGAATCGAGGGCCAGCGAGTGCATGGACACAGCTGCGGCGGCTGCGACGTCGCCGGCCAGGCGCAGCGTCTGGACGGTCTGCGTCGGGATGATCTCAACACCGGTCACGAGGAGCGCAGGCGAACCCTCGTAGTCAACTACTGCCGTCGTAATCTCGAGGCGGCTCACCTGTCCCTGCAGCCCGACCATCTCGATCTCGTAGCGCTCCGCTGCGTGCTCGCCCGCGAAGCGGCGCCGGATGTTTTCATTCACCAACTCGGCGTACTCGGGCGGGACGAGGTCCCCGAGCTTGCGCCCGACGAGCTCAACCCTATCAACACCGACGAAGGTCGCAAACTGCCGATTGGCATACAGAATGACATCACGGTGCACGAGCACCGCTTCGTGAATCCGGTCACCGAGCTCTGCAAACAGCTTCGGTGTTGCGCGGCTGCTATCGCGTTCGTTGGAAGCGGATACCCGCGTCAGCAAGTGATTGACCGCGGTGGTCAGCGCGGAAATCTCGGGTTGGTCGCTGTGCAGATCGACGCGGCCATCCAGGCGCCCGCCGATCGCTATCCGCTGAACTTGCTGCGACAACTGCTCGACGCTGCGGATTTCGCGTCGCTGCACCCAATAGAGCACGAGCAGCAAGCTCGCAACGAGCGCAAACAGAAGGCACAAAAGCCCGACGATGGACATCTAATATTCTCAGTGCCTCAGTTGGCAATGCCTCGCGGAGGGCTCCCCCGGATCATTTTCGATTGATTGTCATGCCGGGGGAAACGTACTTTCGCAGCATATAGTAAGCCAGACTTCACCCCAGCCGGATTTCACTATATATCCTTCTATTCGCCATGCGGCTCTGTCTTCCTATTCACCCTACGCTGCCGTCTTCTATTGGCCTTACGGCTCGGTGCTCCAATAGCCGTCAGCGTGGGGCTCGCCTCATCGGCCCCGGAGCGTGGCTCGTCGCAACGCTGCTTGGCAGAACGGGTGAAAACCCTTAACGTCTCCCGCGCTTTCATTGACGCGCAATAAGTCCAATTGGAGTGCCACGAATGCTGACTGCCGACGCCCGCGAACAGATGATTGAGCAGCAGGTGCGCGCGTGGGACGTGCTCGACGAGCGCGTGCTCGGAATATTCCGCAAAATCCCGCGCGACCACTTCGTGCCGGCACAGCAGCGTTACATGGCATACGCCGATCTCGAAGTCCCTCTGCCGAAAGGCCAACACATGCTGCGGCCGAGTGTTGCGGGCCGTCTCCTGCAGGCGCTGGAGCTCACAGGCACCGAACGCGTGCTCGAGATTGGTGCCGGATCCGGATTCCTCACGGCGTGTCTGGCGGCCGTCAGCGCTCATGTCGAGTCCATCGAATTTTTTCCCGAGCTCGCAGAGCTCGCCAAGAGCAACCTTGCAACCCTCAGCATCGGTAACACGCGCATCGTCACCGGCGACGCCCTGGCAACCGCGGCTGATGGCCGCAAACGCTACGGCGCCATTGCCGTCACGGGCTCCGTGCCCACCCAGGATGAGCGCTTCCAGCGCCAACTGGAAATCGGCGGCCGGCTGTTCATCATCGTGGGTGAGGCGCCGGTCATGACTGCGCGGCTGATCCGCCGCACAGCCGAGGATGCGTGGACCTCGGAGAGCCTTTTCGAAACCGTCGTGGACCCACTGATGAACGCACGACGGCCGCCGGAGTTCACGTTCTAAGGCGACGAATCGCCTCTTCCGCTGTCCATGCTCAAAGGGAATGCCATGAATCGCCGGTTGGCCTGTGTTTTTGTCGCGCTCACCCTGACGAGCGCAGCCGCCGCCAGGGACCTGGTGGGCGTCTACGAGGACGCACTGAAGAGCGACCCCCAGATACGCCAGGCGGATGCCACCCGGCTGGCCTCGCGCGAGGCCCGGCCGCAGGCCTGGGCCGCCCTGCTGCCCCAGATCTCCGGCGCCCTCACCAGGGAACAGGACAAGTCGGACGGCAGCCAGGGGAATACCGATCCGATTACCGGGGCGCCGGCAGCCGGCAGCGAGGCCTTCGGACTGAACTCGACCTCCAAGTCCTGGAGCCTCAACCTGCGGGAGAGCCTGTTTTCCTGGTCGAACTATGGCCGTGAAACAGGCCGACATCCAGGTGGTCCAGGCCGAGGCCACCTACCAGGCCGCGCAGCAGAACCTCATCCTTCGCGTCGCCCAGGCGTACTTCAACGTCCTGTCCGCCCTGGACGGCCTGGAAGCGAACCAGGCCTCGCTGGAGGCCATTTCCCGCCAGCTGGATCAGGCCAACAAGCGCTTCGAGGTCGGGCTCATCGCCATCACCGACGTTCAGGAAGCGAAGGCGGCCCGCGACACGGCCGCCGCAGCCGTCATTGCAGCCAAGCGGACTCTGGCCACCGCCGGCGACCAGCTCAGCGAGATCACGGGGCAAAAATACGATGCCCTGAACAAGCCCGGCGATGACATGCCGCTGAATACCCCGCAACCTGCGAATGAGGACGAGTGGGTAACGGTGTCGCTGGACCAGAACGTGTCACTGCTGTCGAGCCGCCTGGCCGCCGACATTGCGCGTGAGAACGTCAAGATCGCCTTCGGCGGGCATCTGCCGACACTCGATGTCATCGCGAGTAAATCGCGCACCACGACGGACAAGGAGTTATCGCTCCCCCCCGGCCCTCCTTTCGCCCAGGACACGGCCATCAACGACCGTCAGTACACGCTTCAGCTCACCGTGCCGCTGTTCAGCGGCGGACTGACGCAATCGAGGGTTCGGCAAAGCCAGTACCTGTGGATTGCAGCCAAAGAGCAGGTAGTACAAACATCCCGGGCGACCGAACGGCAGGCCCGGGATGCTTACCTTGGCGTGATCAGCGGCATTGCGCGCGTGCGGGCACTGCGGCAGGCGCTCGAATCCAGTCAGACCGCATTGAAGGCGACGGAAGCGGGCTACGAAGTCGGAACGCGCACCGCGGTCGATGTCCTCAATTCACGCCGTATACTCGTCCAGGCGCAAACTGACTACGCGGTCAGCCGGTACGACTATATCGTCAGCGTGATTCAACTCCGGCTCGCGTCGGGCAACCTGTCACGGACCGACGTCACGGAGGTCAACAAGTGGCTGGCGCTCTCGGCGCCCACCGTGCCTGCGCAACCGATCGAGGCTCCGGCCGTGGGGTCACCCCCGCAATAACGGCTCGATCAACCCCAGCAGCTTGCCCAATGCGCCCCGGTTGCTATCCACCGAGTCTCGTCCAAGCGCCCCGATACGATCCCGCTCGTCGGGATCCGACAGCAACATCGACACCCGGTCACCTAACTCGTCAGCGTTGTGCACAACCTCGGCTGCGCCGCGCGCAACGAGCAACCTTGCGATGTCCGCGCTGTTGGCAGTGTACGGACCCGTCAGAATAGGCAACCCCAGGGCCGCTGGCTCGAGGAGATTGTGGCCGCCGATCGGTACCAGGCTGCCACCGACGAACGCCACATCCGCCGCCGCATAGAACTCCAACAACTCGCCCAGCGTGTCGACGAGCAGCACCTCGGCAAAACCAGCCGCCGCTCCGGCCTTCTCGCCCAGTCGCTGCGAGCGCCGTACGAACCGGATTCCAGCCCGCTGCAGCCCATAGGCCACTTCATCGAATCTGGGCGGATGACGCGGCGCCAGGACCAGCAGCGCCCGGGGATGAGCGCCCCTGACAATTCGCTGCGCCTCGAGGACGATGTCCTCCTCACCGCCGTGCGTACTGCCCGCCACCCACATGGGACGTGTTGACGCGTAAAATTCGCGCAGCTGCCGGCCCCGCTCGCCCATATCCAACGGAACACTGAAATCGAATTTGATGTTGCCCGTCACATGGGTGCGATCGGGATCGGCCCCCAGCGATTTGAACCGGTCCGCGTCACCCTCGCCCTGGGCAGCAACGACCACTCCCCGGGACAGGGCGTCGCGAAATAGCGAGCCCAACCGCCGGTAGCGGCTCACCGAGCGGGAGGAAATGCGCGCACTGGCCAACACCAGCGGAATCCGTCGACGGCCGCACTGGTGATACAGGTTCGGCCACAGCTCAGTCTCGAAAATAACGGCCGCGCGAGGCTGGACCCTGTTGAAGAACCGCCGCACCGAACCCGGCAAATCAAACGGTATGTAGCGCACCTGCGCGAGGTCCTTGAACAAGGTTTTCGCGCGCGTGGCGCCCGTAGGGGTCAGTGTCGTGACTACAACCGGAATTGCCGGATAGCGCTCGCGCAATGTAGTCACCAGAGCAGCCGAGGCCTGCACCTCACCCACTGACACAGCGTGGATCCAGACGCTGCCTGGCGGCAGCTGCTCGCCAAATCCAAACCGCTCCGCAAAATTCGCCCAATAGCTGCGGTCGCCAAACCCACGCCAGAACATCACCAGGCTGATGAGCGGCGCCGCGAGGTAAACAGCAAGTATGTACAGGTAGCGCACGCCCGGTGAGCCGGCGCCTCAGCTTCCCGAGGCCAGGGGCTGGTCGCCCGAGGTCTGCCGATATCCATCCAGCAGCCCATGCCAGTCGGCTTCGCCGAAACGGTCGCGCGGCAGACTATAGGTGACCTTCTCGAGAGAGCGGCGCAGCCTCACGAGATTGCCATCGCGCCACAGCCCGGCCTTGCGCAGCTGGCATTGGTCGAAGTCGATCATATAGACCTTGGCGTCCTCGTTGAGAAGCAGGTTATGGGCGTTGAGATCCGCATGACATACACCGAGGTCATGGAATCGCCGTATGCAACGGCCGATGGAGATCCACGTGAGAATGGAAAGCGCACCGGTAGCCAGGCACTCGGCGAGCGAGCCGACGGTGTTGAGACGCTCAGTGATGATATCGCCCGTGTAGGTCATGCCCGCGTGTTGGTAACGCGCCGCCAGCGGCGCCGGTACGGGCAAGCCCGCACGATGCAACCGGTAAGTGAGCTGCCATTCCGCAAAGGGGCGCGTCTCCTCCGCGCCGTGCCAGAAATACCGGTCGCTCGAAAGACGCGCCGCCAGGCCGCCGCGCCGGTAGTGCCGCAGCACGAACCTCTTGCCGTCGGTCTTGATGTAGTGCGCCGAGCCCCTGCCCCGCGCGGTGCCCTCGACCTCGCCGCGCGCCGCCCAATGCTGCGGATCGAACCACGCAGCGCCCAAATTGCTCAGCCGGGAGCCGTCATATAGCATTGCGCCGCCGGGCAAGGCGCTGTGCTTGACCTCAGAACCGAGCGACCACCGGGGCGTCATGTCATGCGCTGCGCCGTGAAGAAAACTCCGTTCATTCCCTTAACCTCCCGCGCGTAATGTTACCTCTCGCCGAACCGCCTCGAAGCGTTTGCATCCTGAGACTGTCGGCAATCGGCGATACGTGCCACGTCGTGCCGATCATCCGTACGTTACAGCATGTATGGCCCGCCACACAGCTGACCTGGATCATCGGCAAGACTGAAGCTCGCCTCATGAAACTCGTCGAAGGTGTCGAGCTTATCACCGTCGATAAGCGCGCCGGGTTGTCGGGATTGCGCAATTTGCGCGAACAGCTGCGCAGCCGACAGTTCGACGTGCTGCTTCACATGCAGCTTGCGATTCGCGCAAGTGTGATGGCGCATCAGGTGTCTGCACCCATCAAGGTCGGTTTCGACCGTGCACGTGCCCGAGAGCTGCAGTGGCTGTTTACCAATGCGCGGATCGCTGCACATTCCCGGGAGCACGTGCTCGACAGCTTCTTTGGATTCCTCGCCGCTCTTGGCATACAGGAGCGCGTCCTGCGGTGGGACGTGCCGCTGCCTGCCGATGCTCTCGAGTACGCGGAATCACTGATACCTGATTCTCGGCCCACACTCGTCATCAGTCCGTGCTCGAGTCACCCAATGCGCAACTGGCCGGCGAATGCGTATGCAGCGGTCGCAGACTACGCCCATCGCAAGCACGGCATGCGCATCATTCTCGCGGGAGGTCCGACGCGGCTGGAACGTGAAACCGGTATAGCGATCGAGGGCCTGCTCGATACAAAAACGCAGGTCATCAACCAGGTTGGAAAAGACACCCTGCCCCAACTGCTGGCACTGCTGGGCCGCGCAAGAGTGCTGCTCGCGCCGGACTCGGGGCCGGTTCACATGGCCACCATGGTTGGCACACCGGTAATCGGACTTTACGCGGCGACGAACCCGGCGCGCAGCGGCCCGTACCTGTCGCGGCAATGGTGTGTCGATGCTTACGCCCAGGCTGCCGTGCGGTTCTGCGGGAAGACCCCCGGCGGCTTGCCGTGGACGCGCAAGATCGAGGAGCCCGGCGTAATGGACCTCATAACCGTCCCGCAAGTCACCGCAAAGATCGACGAGTTGTTACGATAGGGCCATGAACGACGTGCTGGTCCCCGTGTCGCCCGGCGAACTGCTGGACAAGATCACCATCCTGCGAATCAAGTCCGCGCGGATCACCGATCCGGCCAAAGCCGGCAACGTCCGGCTGGAACTGGGGCTCCTCGAGAAAACATGGCGCGACAGCGGTTGCGCGGCGGGCAACATCGCCACCGAGGAGCGTGCCCTGCACGATGTCAACGAGCGCCTGTGGGACGTCGAGGACCGGATCCGCGAGAAAGAAGCCGTGCAAACGTTCGACCGCGATTTCATCGAGCTGGCCCGCGCGGTCTACGTGTACAACGACGAGCGCGCAGCCATCAAAAAGCGCGTAAATCTCGCGCTCGGCTCACGAATCGTCGAAGAGAAATCATACAAGCCCTACCGGGTGGGAAGCCCTCAAAAGCCCGTCTGACGGGCTCGCTGGATTCGCCCTAGGACTTGAGCGTGTACTCCGCCCCGCAGTAGGGGCATTTCGCCCACCCGGTCTGCTGGATCGGCAGGTACACCCGGGGATGTGAGTTCCACAGATACATCTGTGGCATCGGGCACGACAGCGGCAGGTCCTCTTCCGTGACATCGTACTGGTTCTGGGCATTCGGCTGGATCAGCGGCTTGGTCGTCGCGGCCATGGGTGGTCTTTCGGCAAAGGGTGGGACGGATTATACGGTGGGATCGTCGGCCATGGCCCGATTCCAGATCCGGGTCACGGCCATCCGCTCGGTGACGAATTCGGTAGCCGGCACCAGGGGTGCCTCGTTCATGAGCGACAGGTGGTGCGTACGCGCCCGGTAGGCCTGATAGGCAACAATGAGCAGGTCTACGGTCACCTGGGGCACGAGATTGGCCGAGGCGACCGATTCGAGCTGGCGGATCGTGTCCGAGAACATCACCACCGGCGAATAGTCCTTCGCCCACCGCAGCGCCCAGTATTGCGCCAGGAACTCGATATCAGCCACACCCCCGGCATCCTGCTTGATGTCGAACTGCGCCTCCGAGGCTCGAGACAGCTCCTTGCGCATGCGCTCGCGCATCGTTCGCACTTCCGTCCGCAGTGTGTCTCGGCGGACGTGATTTGAAAGGACGTCGAGCCGTACTCTCTCGAACTCGGCACGCAACTCAGGCGCGCCCGCCACCGACCGCGCATGCAGCAGCGCCTGATGCTCCCAAGTCCACGCCTCCTTGCGCTGATACTCCGCGAACGCGCGGATACTCGTCACGAGCATCCCTCCCTTGCCGCTGGGCCGGAGTCGAACATCAACTTCATAGAGCCGCCCAGCCGCGGAATGCATCGTCAGCAAATGGACGATCCGCTGCGCAAGCCGCACGAAAAACACCTGGTTGTCGATCACTCGCGCGCCCTGCGTCTCCTGCCGCTCACCCTGCGAATCGTGCAGAAACACGAGGTCCAGATCCGACGAATACCCCAGCTCCATGCCACCCAGCTTGCCGTAGCCGGCCGCCGCGATCCTGACCGGGCGGCGACCCGCGCCGTCATCGCACATCGGCACTCCGAATTGCGCCGTGATCTGCTGCCAGCTCAGTTGCATCGCCCGCTCCACGATCAGCTCGGCGACGTCGGTCAACCGGTCGCTCACCTGCATCACCGGCAGGCGGCCGGTGAGATCGGCGACACCCACCCGAAAAGTCGCGGCCCGTTGAAAGTGGCGCAGTGCTTCGACCTGGTGCTCGGGCTCGTCGTCCTGGACGAGCTGCGTGCGCAAAGCCAGCTCGCCCGCCAGCGCCGCGCGGCTGATCACCTCCGACAGCAGGCGCTCGTCAATCAACTCATCGAGCAACAGCGGATAGGACGCGATCTGTTGTGCCAGGAAATCGCCGTGTCCGCACAACTCAACCAGGCGCGCCCGCGCGACGGAGCTCTCCTGCAACAGCGCGAAATACGCGGAGCGTTGCCCGATGGCCTCGATGATCCTCAGAACGCGGCGCAGGACCGCGAGCTGCGCCCCGCTGGCGGCAACATCAGCGAGCAGCGCTGGCAGCAGACTTTGCAACCGCTTGCGCCCGGGCTCATCGAGCTTGCGGACGAGCGCGGAGGAGCGCAGCTCCAGCAGGATGCGTGACGCCTCTTCGGCTTCGGCAAAGCCGGCGCGCGACAACGATTCAACCAGCGCAGCCGTTTCGGCTTGCGAGTCCCAGAAGCGCCCGAGGTCGATCCTGACCGAGCCGCGATCCGCATCACCCCTGCCAAACACCACGAAACGAAAGTGACTGCTCACGCGCGCACGATGTTGATCCAACTCCGCCACCAGGGTGGGCCAGTCGGGAGCGCCCATCGCAACGGCAATCCGCCCTCTGGAGACGGCATCTTCCGGAAGCTGATGCACCTGGGCATCACCAAGCATCTGCAGCCGGTTTTCCAACCGGCGAAGATAGATGTAGGCAGCGCGAAGCTCCGCCACTACATTCAACGGCAGCAGGCGTGTATCGCCAAGAGTCGCGAGCGCCTGCAATAGCGAGGTCGTCTGCAGGCGTCTATCGCGGCCGCCGCGTATGAGTTGGAACGACTGAACGATGAACTCGATTTCGCGAATGCCGCCCGGGCCGAGTTTCACATGGTCGGCAAGCTCGCGCCGCTCGACCTCGCGCGCGATCAGCGCCTTCATCTCCCTCAGGCTTTCGAAAACACCAAAGTCCAGGTAGCGTCGATAGACAAACGGCCTCACCGCGGCTGCATTGATTTCCTCATACCGCTCCCGTGCCGTGACTGCTCGTGCCTTGACGTATGCGTAGCGCTCCCAGTCGCGACCATGTCGGGGCAGGTAGTCTTCGAACGATGCGAAGCTCGCAACCAGCGGCCCACTGTCTCCGAAAGGACGTAGCCGCATATCCATGCGCAACACGATGCCGTCCTGCGTAGGTGTTTCCAACATCCGAACGAGCCCCTGCCCCAGGCGGGTGAAGAACTCCTCGTTGGCAATCGGCCGCGGACCATTCGTCTCGCCGTGTTCCGGAAAGAGCAGAACCAAATCAACGTCGGATGAGAAATTGAGCTCGCCACCCCCCAGCTTGCCCATCGCAACGATGACCAGAGGTTGTATCACCCCGCCGCTTGTGGACGGCTCGCCGTAACGCGCAACGAGTGGGCGGCGCGCGAACTCGCAGGCTGTACGGATGGCTTCGTCAGCAAAGGCCGTCAGATCGGCGAGTGTCTCTTCGAGGTGCGCCCACCCGGCAAGATCCCGCCATGCGATCCGGACCATCTCGCGACGGCGCCACTTGCGCAGCTCCAAGAGAAGCTGCGCTTCCGGAACCGCTGAATCACCCGTAAGCCTTGGAGCTCGCGCGGCAAATTCGGCGGCGGAGAGCCTTCGCTGCAGGTCGTGTTGGCCGATCAGGTCGGCTAATAACCGATCGTCACGGACACAGGACTGAGCGACAAAATCGCTCGCCGCAAAAACGAGCGGCAGCGATTCGCGAATCGAGTCAGGGGCCGACTCAACAGCGGCGAGGGCGTCCCCCGTCAGTTCCAGACATTGCCACCCAGATCGTGAAATGCGGAGCTCTCCAGACGCCGTGTCAAACCCTTGAAGCGGGAAGACTCGGCATACACCTGTGCCCCGTCGGAGGCATCGACAGCACCCGAGTCGCCGTCGATCTCGCTGTTCTTGATGTGCACATTCGCCGCACGAGCCAGAACCCCTATTCCCTTCGCGCTGATATGTGTATTGGTGATGTGAATTTCGCAGCCGTCTTCGGCCGTAATGGCGTCACCATCGAATTCCAGATTGCGATTGTCAATATGTAAAAGGCGCGAGCCCTGGCAAATGATGGGATCGTGCAGACGCTCAGGTACGCCCCGCGCTGCCGTTACCGGCGAGGTGTGCGTCGGGCCAGCCTTTGAGCCGCTGGCCTTGATGCTGTAGCCGGGGCCGGAGGCCAAAACGCTGCCGGCCCTTGCATTGGCCGCTGATTCGGAATGAGGGCCCTTTGCATCGGCGGGCGGGGTTGCTTCATCCGAGCCCACGGACTGCCCATTGGACTCGCCCGAGGCCGCCTGGCGGCCGGTAGAGTGAGCCGCCTCCCCGGTCGAAGCCACGGTAGAGCTCCCGGTAGCCTGTTCCGTGGGCGTGGGAGCCGGTGAACCGGCCGGCGAGGATGCCGGCTCTGAGGCCGGCGACGGCGCCGCTGGCGCCTCGGCGGGGGCCTCGGCAGGCGCTACGGCCGCCTGCTTGGCGGGCGCCTCCATACTTGCGGCAGGTCCCGCAACAATCTGATCAACCGGGATGACAACCAGTTGGCCCGAATCCTTCATGCGCACTGTGAAGGTCTTCGCCTGGTTGTCGGAGGCCACGACCTGCACCCGATCGTTGCGATCGAGGGCCTCGCGCGCCCAGGCCATCTCATCCTGGCCCATTCCGAGTTTGGAGCACGCACTCAGCGCAAGTACCAACGCTGCGACGTAGACCGGTTTAACAATAGTTGGCATGACATTCTCCCGCTCCGTGTCGCCCCGCGTGATACGGGGCGACACAGATGTTCAAGCACTAGCGGCAGAACATATCATGCCCGCTCAATCGTTGATCAGCACCGCAATTCGGTTCGCAGTGAACGTGTTTGCCGCGCTGTCATATTGTCCGGTCGCCGCGAGACCGGCGACTGTCGCGGTCGGCGTCAGGTCCGCAAACAGCGCCGTCACGAAGGCCGCGAAAGTATTGAAGTTCTCGGTCTTGTATTTGCCGCGATGACCGATCGTGAAGGTCTCGTTCGCCGCCATCGTGTCCGGTGCGATCGTGGGGGCGGTAGCCAGTGTTGTCAGATCAACCTGCTGGGGCCCGATCTGGATGAAATGCAGATTGCCCACGCCCGTGAGGCTGAGTTGCAATGACGTGCTGGTCGCAGTAAGGCCTGTGAACGCCATGGCCGATCCCGGCGCCGCCCAGTCAACCACCAGAGCTTGCGGAACGCCGGAGAAATTAACGAGCGTCTGCGCTGTGAAATTCGGCGGCGCCTTGCCGAAGGGTGTCACAAAGCCAATCACGCGAGCCGGCGCGTTCATCGTCAATCCGGCCTGACTGAGCATGCCTGTGTCGATGACGTAGGCTGCAGCAGTCGCATCGGTGGCGGTGCTCGTTCCGGTGCCCGCGAAGTTGAATGCGCTCACCGGCAGACCGTCGAGCGACTGCAGCTTGACGGTCGCACTGCCAGTCGCGAGGCTGCTGACGACACCCCAGGCAGGAGTCAATTCAAGGCGCACAGCGCCGGCAGTGGCATCAAGAGTCTTGTTGCCGCTGCTCGTGCCAGTAGCGGTGCTCGCCATGCCGAAGGCATCGATGTGCTGACCCACCGAGATGTCGGCAATCGTGAAGGCCCCCATCGCGCCCTCTTTCGTGACCGCAGTGCCGTCTGCCACAGTCACTGTCACGTCGTGGTTCTCGGACTCGAAATCACCACCGCCGTGCCACCAGACAGTGGCGCGACGCAGAGTCAGCGTGTTAGCAGTGCGCGCGATGACGGTGCCGGAGACCAGGTCCTTCGCAGGATTCTCGAGGCTGGTACCGGCCAACACCGCTGCCGCCGTGAACGTCTGCGTGTCCTTCTGCAGCGTACCAAACGCCGCCACCATGGTGTCCGCAGGCAGCGCGGCGATTGCCGCGAGACCAGCAGCCCCAACGTACGCCTTCCCGTTGACCTGATAAGTCGTCGAGGTGGCGACGCCAACAGTCACCTGTCCGGTGGTCTTGCTCTGGTCGTGGAACGGCTGCACATTCAACACGAAGTCGTTGGCAGTCGTGCTGGAGCTGACGAGGCTGCCACGCACGCGAATCTGTTTGTTGTCGGCGGGCACGACACTCGCCACCAGTGTGGGTGACACAGTAACGGTCGCCGCCGCCAGGTCCACAGTGTTGGAGGCTGCCAGGTTGAAATCAAAGGCGAGCCGGCCGGTACGGCCCGGCGTGATCAGCAGGTGGTTGGCGTTATCCAGCTTGATGGACACTGTAACAGCGCCGGTCAGCGCCGCACCGTTGGCGTCAACGGGCTTCAGTGCAACCGCGGTTCCGGTGCCGTCATCGGCCGTGATATTCGCCCCGGCATAATCCAAAGTCAGGGTCGCACTGACATATTCCGCTGCGGGAATCTGCCCTGCGCTGATGACCTCGGTGAGATCGACGAGCTGCGCAAAGTCGACCTTGGTCACCGCCGGCATCGTTTCGACCGACGCTCCCGCCGCGGTCTGCAGCTTCAATGATGTCAGGTTGACTGTATAGCTGAGGAAGTCTCCCTTGGCGTCGGTCAACGTGACCATGGAGGCGCCGCAGCTCGAGGAGCTGCACGAGGCGGCGGCGGAGGTGCCCCCCATTCCGCTACTCATACCGCCACCGCAACCGGCCAGCAGCAGCATGCCGCACGCGGCGAGGCCGGCCAGCGAGCCGCGCATTGTTTTCGATCCGAGCATGATAATGATCTCCGAACGAGGGTTTCCCGTGCGCCAACGGTAAGCCCAGTCGGGGGTTGACAACGGAGGAAAATGCGTCTCCCAACACCGACAAAACAGAGTCAGGAACGCAATCGGCCGATAAAGTTGGTTTGCGCGAGACTGGATGTTGGCAGACGGCGACAGGAAATATTAACCGCCGCTTAACGGCGTGAAGCGCGCCGGGGAACGGAAATTTCGCGCCCCGCCATACGCGCGACAAAAAAAAACCCGGCCAGAGGCCGGGTTTCAAGAATGCGCGGAATAGGGGGTCTTGTTCCGCGTCTTTCGGGGTTGCGCCGCACTTAGGGGGCGCGGCAGCAACCCTTAACCGTCATGAGTATCTTATCGATGTTGTGTTACAGATTCGATATCCCTTTAGAGGGGTGATTACATGTCCATTCCGCCCATGCCGCCCGGCGGCATGCCGCCATGGCTGTGCTCCTCATCCTTCGGAGCCTCGGCAATCATCACCTCTGTCGTCAGCAACAGACCGGCAACGGATGCCGCGTTCTGCAACGCGAGGCGCGTGACCTTGGTCGGATCCAGGATGCCCGCTTCGAGCATGTCCCCGAACTCTCCCGTGGCCGCGTTGTAGCCGAAGGAGCCCTTGCCTTCCTTCACGCGGTTGAGGATCACAGCCGGGTCGTCGCCAGCGTTGTCCACGATCTGACGCAGCGGCTCCTCGATGGAGCGCGACAGGATACGAATGCCGACCTGCTGGTCCTCATTCGAGCCTTCGAGCTTGTCGAGACTCTTCTGCGCACGGATCAGGGCAACACCGCCGCCCGGTACCACGCCTTCTTCGACAGCCGCACGGGTTGCGTGCAGAGCGTCTTCGACGCGGGCCTTCTTTTCCTTCATTTCGATCTCGGTGGCAGCGCCAACCTTGATCACGGCAACACCACCGGAGAGCTTGGCAACGCGCTCCTGCAGCTTCTCCTTGTCGTAGTCCGAAGTGGCCTCCTCGGCCTGCTGACGGATCGACTCGATACGTGCCTTGATGTCGGACGCCTTGCCGGCGCCGTCGATGATGGTGGTGTTTTCTTTCTCAACCACAATCTTCTTCGCATCGCCCAGGTCGTTGAGCGTCGCCTTCTCGAGCGACAGCCCCACTTCGTCCGAGATCACCGTGCCGCCCGTGAGGACAGCGATGTCCTGCAACATGGCCTTGCGGCGGTCACCGAAGCCCGGAGCCTTCACCGCCGACACCTTCAGGATGCCGCGGATGTTGTTCACGACGAGAGTCGCGAGCGCTTCGCCTTCGACATCTTCCGCAATGACCAGCAGCGGACGGCCGGCCTTGGCCACGCCCTCGAGGAGGGGCAGCATTTCGCGGATATTGGAGATCTTCTTGTCGGCCAGCAGGATCAGCGGCTTCTCGAGCTCGGCCGTCTGGTTCTGCGGGTTGTTGATGAAGTACGGCGACAGGTAGCCGCGGTCGAACTGCATGCCCTCGACCACTTCCAGCTCGTTGTCGAGACCGGAACCTTCCTCAACGGTGATTACGCCTTCCTTGCCGACCTTCTCCATCGCATCGGCGATGGTCTTGCCGATCGACTCGTCGGAGTTCGCGGAGATCGTTCCGACCTGCGCGATGGCCTTCGAGTCCTTGCACGGCTTGGAGAGCTTCTTCAGCTCCTCGACGGCACTCTGCACTGCCTTGTCGATACCGCGCTTGACGTCCATCGGGTTACGGCCAGAAGCGACGGCCTTCAGGCCCTCGCGGATGATGGCCTGAGCGAGCACGGTTGCGGTGGTCGTACCGTCACCAGCCTCATCAGACGTGTTGGAAGCGACTTCCTTCACCATCTGCGCGCCCATGTTCTCGAACTTGTCCTTCAGCTCGATTTCCTTCGCTACCGACACACCATCCTTCGTGATGGTGGGGGCGCCGAAGCTCTTCTCGAGCACCGCGTTGCGGCCTTTCGGACCTAGTGTTGCCTTGACGGCATTAGCGAGGACATTCACGCCCCTGAACATGCGCTGGCGTGCGTCGTCGCTGAATCGGACTTCTTTTGCTGCCATTGTCGTGATCCTTCAATTACTTGGATTCAATCACGGCCATAACATCTTCCTCTCTCATCACAACGAGCTCTTCGCCTTCCACGCGAACTTCAGTGCCGCTGTACTTTCCAAAGAGGATCTTGTCGCCGATCTTGACGTCGAGGGGACGGACTTGGCCGTCTTCGAGAATCTTGCCTTTGCCGACCGCTACGATCTTTCCCTGTACTGGCTTTTCGGCCGCGGTATCGGGAATGACGATGCCGCCCGGAGAGGTTCGTTCCTCCTCCAGGCGCTTCACGATGACGCGGTCATGAAGAGGACGTATCTTCATGGATGTCGCTCCTATGTAAGCTGCTGAATTGGTTTAATATCTTGCAACCCAGGAGTCTGTTAGCACTCACCCCCGGTGGCTGCTAATGATAGTGAGCCACCTTTTAAATTCAAGCGCGACGGCCAAGTTTTTTCATCGTTATGAGGTCAAACCGCTGGCGGCGCCGGCGGCCACCTACGAAAATCAGCTCATGAGCATCACCCCCATGACATCGATCCACCCTCGCATGCCGTTGTTTCTCGCAGGTTTTCTGCTGCTGGCGGGACCCGTGCTGGCCGGCACGGCCCCAGGCAAGGCGGCGACGGGGATCGAAACGGCGCTCGGAAGCGGCAAGGGTCTGTCGTCAAACGAGCCGGATTTCCTGCCTCCGGATGAGGCGTTCCATTTCAGTGCGCTGGCGGACGGCCCGGACAAGATACGGCTCATCTGGGGAATCACTGACGGCTACTACCTGTACCGCGCGCGTATCAAAGCCTCGAGCGACGGCGACTCGGCAAAGTTGGGCGAGCTGGTGCTGCCCACCGGCGAAACGAAGGTTGATGAGTACTTCGGCAAGCAGGAGGTCTATCACCACGACATCGTCGGCTCGATTTCAGTCGCGCGATCGGGTGGCGGTCAGCTCGCGGTCCCTATCAAGGTGACCTACCAGGGCTGCGCCACCGCAGGTTTGTGCTATCCGCCGATCACGAAGACGGTCAGCGTCATGCTGCCGGGCACGGGCGGCGCGGCCGGATCAGGATCGTCGGCTACCGCCGGCAGTAGCGCGGCGTCTTCACCAGCAACACCCGGCGGCGCAGGTGCCTTGGGCACCAGCGCGATGTCGTCCGAAGCCGCATCCAGCGGCTCCGGGTCCACCGCCTCCTCCGCGGCCACGGCCAACGTTGGCGCATTCATGTCCGAGCAGGACCAACTCGCCATCCTTATCCGCGACGGCAACCTGGCCGCCGTGCTCGCCACCTTCTTCGGCATCGGCTTGCTGCTATCGCTGACACCGTGCGTGCTACCCATGATCCCGATCCTGTCGGGCATCATCGTCGGCCAGGGTGACAAGGTGACCGCCACGCGCGGTTTCTCCCTCGCATTCACCTACGTGCAGGGAATGGCCCTGACCTACGCCGCTGCGGGTGCGGCTTTCGTCCTCGCCTTCAAGCAGGCGCCGCAGGCGTTTTTCCAACAGCCCTGGATCATCATGCTTTTCGTTGCTCTGTTCGTGGCATTGGCATTCGCCATGTTCGGGGCGTACACGCTGCAAATGCCCAGCGCATTGCAAACCCGCCTGACAGATGTCAGCAACCGGCAGAAGTCCGGCAGCTACGTCGGGTGCTTCGTCATGGGTGCACTGTCTGCCCTCGTCGTCACGGCCTGCGTCGCGCCTGCACTGATTGCCGCCCTGTCAGTCATCAGCCAAACAGGCAAGATCGTCCGCGGAGCCGCCGCGCTCTATGCCACCGGGCTGGGAATGGGCGTCCCCCTGCTCATCGTGGGAGCCTCGGCCGGATCGCTGTTGCCCAAGGTCGGCCCTTGGATGGACACCGTGAAATCCCTCTTTGGCGTCCTGTTTCTGGGCGTTGCCATCTACTTCCTGCAGCCGCTGATCCCGGGCTCGGTCGGAATGCTGTTATGGTCCGCGCTGGCCGTCATTGCAGGATTTTGGGTATTTGCGCTCAAGGCTCGTGATGGCGGGCCCGCGCCAGCCGCGGTGCGCGCGGCCGGGCTTCTGGCACTCGTATACGGCATCATCCTTCTTATAGGCGTTGCCGCCGGCAGCAATGACCCGTTGCAACCACTGAGCACTCTGCGAGCCAGCAATACTGGCGGCGGCAGTGCGATTGCCGCGAAAGAATCGGCGCTTGCCTTCGAAACCATCAAGTCAGTAGATGAACTGACCCAGCGGGTAGCCGCGGCCACTGCAGCAGGCCGCCCCGTCATGCTCGATTTCTATGCCGACTGGTGTACGTCCTGCAAAGAGATGGAGCGCTACACTTTCAGCGACAAGACCGTCCAGGCTGCCCTGTCCAATGCAGTGCTGCTGCATGCGGATGTCACCCGGAACGACCCTGCAGATCAGCAGCTGCTGCAGCATTTCGGCATCTTCGGCCCTCCAACCATAGCGTTCTACGGCCCCGATGGTGAGGAACGGCGCAATTTCCGAGTCGTCGGTTACATGAAGGCCGCCGAATTCGCCGCTCTGGCCCGCCGCGCGTTCAGCCCGAATCTGAGCGCTTCCAGCACCGTCCCCGGCACAACGTGAGAGATGGCCTCCGCGTCTCACTCGCCGCCGCGATTATCTGCATAGGAGGCGCGTCGGGATTCTTCGTTGCGCACCTGGCCCGTATGGCACGCACGCAAGGCGTTGTCGACACGGCTCCGACGCCCCCACCGGCTGCCGTTACGGAACAATCACAGCAAGAGAGCACCGACGAAGGTCGATCATCGCCCCCGCGCACCATTCCCACGGACCTGCCAAACATCTCCCTCGCTGATCGCGATGGAGTGAAGCGTGCATTGTCCGAGTGGAAGGGACGCCCCCTGCTGGTTAACTTCTGGGCCACCTGGTGTGGCCCATGCCGGCGCGAAATCCCGCTGCTCAAGACGTTGCGGCACGAGCGCGCTGCGGATGGAGTCGAAATCGTCGGCATCGCCGTAGACTTCCGCGATGCCGTGCAGCAGTACGCACGCGAGATGGGCATCGATTATCCTGTGCTGATCGGCGAACAGGATGGACTGGATGCGATTGCTGCCTTCGGCATGGACACGGTATTCCCGTTCACCGTTTTTGCTGACCGCCAGGGACGCATCGTGACTCTCAAGATCGGCGAGCTGCATGCGGATGAGGCGCACTTCATTCTCGATGAGGTGAAGGCCATCGACCAGGGACGCACCGGGCTGGCGGTCGCCAAAAAAGAGATTGCCGACGGCGTCGCCGCCTTGTCAGCCAAGCGGGCCCGGCAGGAAGAAGAAACGCACCAGTAACCCAAGGCTGCCGGAGAGTCCGCGGCCGTTCTTCGCAAATAGCATCATTAAGTACCCCAATCCCTGAGAATTGGGGTACATTCGCCGACTTTCATGGGCGAGCGCCCAAGTGACCTGGCCGCAATGGCGCGAGTGCTTCTTTTAAACGGACCCAACTTGAACCTGCTCGGCAGTCGGGAGCCCGGGGTCTACGGAGCGGACACGCTCGAGGCTATTGAAAAGCGCGCGGCCGAGCTGGCCCGCGAAGCGGGCCACGAGCTCGTCGCCTTTCAGAGCAACGCGGAAGCCGAGCTCATCGGCCAGATTCACGGCGCCGCGGCCGCCGGTATCAGTTTCCTGATATTCAATCCGGCCGCGTTTACCCATACCAGTATTGCGCTGCGCGACGCGCTGCTTGCCGTACGCCTGCCGTTCGTGGAAGTACATCTCTCGAACACCCACGCGCGCGAGCCGTTTCGCCACCATTCCTACTTCTCCGACATAGCGGCCGGTGTCATTTCCGGCCTGGGTGCGTTTGGTTACGAGCTGGCAGTGCGCGCCGCGGTGCGGCACCTCGCCAGGCCCTCCTGACCTCAAGCCGCCCGACAACCCACGAACACTTGAGAAATTGCACTTAGGGAGCATTCCCGAGCATGGACATCCGAAAGATCAAGAAACTGATCGAGCTGCTGGAGGAATCCGGTATCGCCGAGATCGAAATCAAGGAAGGCGAGGAAGCGCTGCGGATCAGCCGCATGCCTACCGGAACGGCCGCGGCCCATCAGATACCCCAGATGGCCAGCCTGCCGCTCGCCGCTCCCCTGGCGGCGCCACCCAAAGTGGCAGCGCCCACGGCGGCCGAAACCGCCATGGCGAAGGCCAAAGCCAACGAGCACGTCATCACCGCACCGATGGTCGGCACGTTCTACGGCGCGCCGTCTCCGGGTGCGAAGCCGTTCATCGAGATCGGCGACGAGATCAAGGTAGGACAGGTGCTGTGCATCATCGAAGCCATGAAGATGATGAACCAGATCGAGTCCGATAAAGCCGGCCGGGTCACCTCCATCATGGCGCGCAATGGCGACCCAGTTGAATTCGGTCAGCCCCTGTTCGTAGTCGAATAGCGTGGCCATGCTGGAGAAGGTCGTCATCGCCAACCGTGGCGAGATCGCGCTGCGAATTCTGCGCGCCTGCCGCGAGTTGGGTATCAAGACAGTCGCCGTGCATTCCACGGCGGATTACAGCCTGAAGCACGTGTTGCTCGCTGACGAGTCGGTGTGCATCGGCCCGCCGCCGTCCGCGGGAAGTTATCTCAACATGCCGGCGATCATCAGCGCCGCCGAGGTAACCGACTCCGTGGCAATCCATCCCGGCTACGGATTTCTGTCCGAGAACGCCGATTTCGCCGAGCGGGTGGAAAAGAGCGGTTTCGTATTCATTGGCCCGAAAGCCGAAACCATCCGCACCATGGGCGACAAGGTTTCCGCGATCCGTGTCATGAAGTCGCACGGCGTGCCCTGCGTGCCCGGCTCCGACGGGCCGCTCGGCGAAGACCCGGACGAGAACCTGCGGGTCGCGCGCGATATCGGCTATCCCGTCATCATCAAAGCATCCGGCGGTGGTGGCGGCCGCGGCATGCGAGTGGTGCACAGCGAAGCCTCGTTGTTGAATGCCATTGGGATCACGAAGGCCGAGGCGCGCGCGGCCTTCGGCAACGACCAGGTCTACATGGAGAAGTTCCTGGAGCGGCCCCGTCACATCGAGTTCCAGGTGCTCGCAGACGGGCACGGCAACGTGATTCATCTCGGCGAGCGCGACTGCTCCATGCAGCGCCGCCACCAGAAAGTCATCGAAGAGGCCCCGGCGCCGGGAATCACTGCGCGCCAGCGGCGGATCATGGGCGATCGGTGTGTCGAGGCGTGCAAGGCGGTCGGTTACAGAAGCGCCGGCACGCTGGAATTCCTGTTCGAGGATGGCGAGTTCTACTTCATCGAGATGAACACGCGCATCCAGGTGGAGCACCCGGTGACGGAGCTGATCACCGGCATCGACCTCGTGAAGGCCCAGTTGCTGATTGCCGCGGGCGAGCGGCTGCCGTACGTTCAGAGCGATATCCAGATCCGGGGCCACGCCATCGAGTGCCGCATCAATGCCGAAGATGCCAAGACTTTCATGCCGTCTCCCGGACCGATTCGACTCTGGCACGCACCGGGCGGTCCGGGTGTGCGGGTCGATAGTCATATCTATTCGGGATATAACGTGCCACCCAACTATGACTCGCTCGTCGGCAAGATCATCGCATACGGAGAGAGCCGCGAAGCGGCGATCGCGCGGATGAAGAATGCGCTGGCGGAAATGGTGATCGAGGGAATCAAGACCAACGTGGCGCTCCACCAGGAAATCTTCAACCACGCGGCCTTTCAGAAGGGGGGCACTGACATTCACTACCTCGAGCGGCGGCTGGGGCTGCGATAAAGACGCACGCGCGCAATGAGCTTCTGGCAGCTGTCGTTCGACCTGGGTCCAGTGGATCCGAACCGGGCCGAGGCAAGCTGTTTTAGTCTCGGCGCGGCATCAGTAACGTTTGTCGACGCTCGCGATGATCCGGTACTCGAGCCGCTGCCGGGTGAATTTCGGCTTTGGCCAACCACCCGCTTGCGGGCATTGTTTGCTGATGACCGCGAGCCGCAGGACATTGCTCATGCGCTGGGCCAGGCGCTCGATATTCCCGCTGGCAGCGTGCAGGCCGAGCGTATCGAAGACCGTGTTTGGGAGCGCGAGTGGCTGCGGGATTTCCATGCAATGCGCTTTGGGCGTCGATTGTGGATCTGCCCGCATCACGAGGAAGTGGCCGAAGCAGGCGCAATCGTCGTGCGAATGGACCCGGGGCTGGCGTTCGGAACCGGGACTCATCCCACCACGGCGCTGTGCCTCGAATGGCTGGACCGCCACATTGTTGACGCTGCGCGCGTCATTGATTTTGGCTGCGGATCAGGAGTGCTGGCCATAGCGGCTGTCAGGTTGGGGGCCGGTGAAGCGCATTGCTTCGATATCGACCCGCAGGCACTCACGGCTACCCGCCAGAATGCCGAAGCAAACGACGTGCGCGCGCGTGTTTTCGTGTACGAAACTGCCGCTGCACTACCGCAGGGCATAGATGTGCTGGTAGCGAATATTCTCTCGGGCCCGCTGTGCGAACTGGCTTCGACCTTTGGAACACTCGTGCGCGGCGGCGGCTCGATTGTCCTTGCGGGACTGCTGGAACACGAGGCTGCCGACGTGACACAGGCTTACAGTGCGTGGTTTGATATACACCCCTTCGAAGTTCGGGAGGGTTGGGCCGGTCTGGCGGGGAAGCGGAACACTCATGCGCTGTGCGACTAGCGGCGCCTGGCGCCGGTAAAAGATGTTTACAGTCTGTCCGAAGTGCGCACTGACGCTCGTCGTGACCGCCGCAGATTTGCGCGTCGCGCAGGGCTACGTCCGCTGCGGACGATGTTCGAACGTATTCAACGCGCTTGCACGTCTCTCAGAGGATCGGCAAGCCGCAGCGGCAGCCGCCCAGGCTCAGGCATCGCAGGAGGCTCCGGGGCAGGAGGCCCGTGCATCTCCTGCGATGCAGCCACCCGCATCGAAACCTTCTCCCACTTCCCCGCAGCGACCCGATACGTCCGGCACGTTCCGCACACGTGCCACAGACCCGTCTGCTAGCGGTAGGACACGGATCCAGGACCTGTCGGCATCCGGGGTGCGCAAGGCCGCGCAGCCGGCGCCACCGCCGCACGCGACGCAACCGTCTGAACCCAAGCGCTACGACGACGATTCGATTCCAGAAGAGGATCTCGAATTCAACCCCGACGCGACCGACCTCAACAAGGTCTTCGTCGAACAGCCGCCCAGCCCACAGTTCACCGCCGCCACCGGCACGTTTAAAGCGATCCGCCTCGAAGCAGAGGACTCGTCGCGCGCCGACGAACAGCTCGCTCGCACCGACGAGCGCGAGGCGCCTGCGGGTGAGCACTTCGATCCCACTGACACCCAGGTGGATGTGGAGATCGATCCTGATCTGCTTGCCACCATGGCGCAGCTCACCAGCAACCGCCTGGAGCGCCTGAATCCAACACCACCCGAATCCACCACCCCCTCCTTCAGTGCCTTCGGAGAGCCGCGGCCCGCCCCTGCTCCGACACCCCCGGCTGCAAGCCCGCCGAGATCGGCGAAGCCGCCCGCGCCTCCAGGGCAGGATGCCCGAGCATCGCGTGCGATGCAGCCAGCGCCGGCAAAGCCAACTCAGCCGGCAAAACAACCTCTGCTGTTGCAGCCGCCGATGGAGCAACCGCCGCAGCCACCTGCGCCCATGCGTCTCGCAGAGCGCGCCAAGGCGCGAGCAGCCGACTCAAAGGTGAAAGCGGACGCGCCACAGGCGGCACTCGAGACAACTCAAGCGATTCGCGCGGCGCTCGCTCCAAGGAAGCGCCCGGCCCTGTCCGACCTGGGCCCAACAGGGCGCGAAGCTTCACGCGCGGACGAGCAACCAACATCATTCTTCGCCACCACGTGGACAGCGGGAAGCGCGTTGTTGCTCCTGGTGCTGACGATTCAAATCGTGCACCACTACAGGCACGATCTGGCCACCAATGCGACCCTCAACGGACCGTTGACGTCGATATACGCGGTTCTCGGCATACCCCTCGTGCCGCGTTGGGATCTCAACGTCTATGAAGTGCGCCAACTGGGTGCTTCTACAGCCGCGGATGCCCCGGGCCAGATCACAGTCCGCGCGAGCGTCAAGAATAATGCCCACCAGGCGCAGCCGCTGCCGCTCCTGCGTGTCACGCTCCAAGACCGCTTTGGAAATCGTATTGCCTCTCGAGACGTGTCTCCACAGTCTTACCTGCCGCGCGCGATACCTCCTTCCTCGCTTTTGTCTGCGGGACAGCGTATTGATGCGGAAATGACGTTCGTGGACCCTGGCTCAAACGCAGTCGGATTCGAGATCGACGCGTGCCTGCCGGCACCCGGCGGTGGCATTGCCTGCGCGAACGATTCCGCGCGCTAATTTTCACGGCCGTTACATCATGCAGATCGGTTCATACGTATTGCCATCGGCCGTTGTTCTTGCGCCAATGGCGGGCGTGACAGACCGGCCCTTTCGCATCTTATGCCGCAAACTCGGAGCGGGCTTGGCCGCATCGGAAATGCTGACCTCCGACACGCGGCTGTGGAGCACGCCTAAATCTCGCCTGCGCATGAGTCATGAAGGCGAGCCCGAGCCGCGCGTCGTGCAGCTCGCTGGCTCCGACGGTCAAGCATTAGCGGAAGCCGCCCGGCTCAACGTCGATCTGGGTGCCCAGATCATCGATCTGAACATGGGTTGCCCGGCGAAAAAAGTCTGCGGCAAGCTGTGCGGCTCCGCGCTGCTGCAGGACGAGCCACTCGTCGCCAGAATTCTCGAGGCGGTCGTCAACGCGGTGAGCGTGCCGGTCACGCTGAAGATCCGCACCGGATGGGATCGTAACAATCGTAACGGAGTGCAGATCGCGCGCATTGCCGAGGCCAGCGGCATCAAGGCACTCGCAGTCCACGGGCGCACGCGTGCGGACTTTTATACGGGCGAGGCCGAATACGAGACGATCCGCAATATAAAATCCGTGGTTGGCATTCCAATATTCGCCAACGGTGATATCGAGACGCCGCAAAAGGCGCGCGAGGTGCTTGATTTCACGGGCGCCGACGGAGTAATGCTGGGACGCGCGAGTCATGGCGCGCCATGGATATTCCGATCTGTCAACACGTATGTCGAAGCAGGAATTACGGCTCCGGCGCTATCGCGCGCAGAGGTGCGTGATATTATTCTTGGACATCTCGGCTCCCTGTACGCCTTCTACGGCGAGGACAGCGGAGTCCGGATCGCGCGCAAACATCTCGGCTGGTATTGCGAACAGTTGCTGGCAGATTCGGCGGCTCCGGTACGCCGCAGTCTGATGGCTGCTTCGACGACCTCCGCGCAGTTCGCGCTCGCGCACGACCACCTGGAGGACTGGGTGGAGGAGAGGGGCCTGCACGGCCCGGCTGGCACGCTTGCAGCCTGATTCGAGACGATTGAGCCTGAGTTGAAGACGATTGTGGGGACCTTACATGACAGCAAAAAAGAAGAGTCGAGCTCGGGGGGATTCCAGTGTCCGGTTGAGCGGTCGAGAATTGCCTCTGCGCAATCACGCCGAACGAGCACTGAGCGACTACTTCACCAGTCTGAATGGTCACAGGCCGTCGCATCTGTACGATCTCGTGCTGCGCGAGGTCGAAGAACCGTTGTTTCGCGTAGTGCTGGACTATGCGGAAGGCAACCAGAGCCGCGCCGCGGGCATTCTGGGAATCAATCGCGGCACCTTGCGCAAGAAGTTGAAGGAGCTGGGCCTGTCCGGAAGCGCTTGACGCCAGCGGCGCAGCCCTCTTGGATTTGACCGGCGCGTAGCGCCGCTGCATTGTGTGCCCATGAGGATCCAGGCTGATGTTGTTGCCCGTTCGCCGCGCGCTTCTTTCCGTATCCGATAAAACCGGTCTCGTAGAGCTCGCGCGCGCGCTGGCAAAGCGCAACATCGAGATACTCTCCACCGGCGGCACGGCGAAGCTGCTCGCCAGCAGCGGCGTGCCTGCACGCGAAGTTTCGACCTACACGGGATTTCCCGAGATCATGGGCGGCCGCGTGAAAACGCTGCATCCAAAGATCCATGGAGGACTGCTCGGCCGCCGCGGAGTTGACGAGGCGGTCATGGCGCTCCACGAGATCGAGCCCATCGACCTGCTCGTCGTGAATCTCTATCCATTCGCCGAGACGGTGGCCCGGCCGGGCTGCGGTTATCCGGAAGCGATCGAGAACATCGACATTGGCGGGCCCGCGATGCTGCGCGCAGCGGCCAAGAACCACGAAGCTGTTGCGGTTGCGGTTGATCCGGCCGACTACCAGGCGGTTCTCGACGAGTTGGAAGCGCACGCGGGCACCACCCTGGCCACGCGATCCCGCTTGGCCGCGAAGGCCTTCGCGCATACGGCACGCTACGACACAATGGTCGCAAGCTACCTTGGTGCAATCCACAATGTGCCTGCAGATCGGTTTCCGGGCACACTGCCATTGGTCTTCGACAAGGCGCAGGACCTGCGCTATGGCGAAAACCCGCATCAGCAGGCCGCGTTCTATCGGGCTCCCGTGCCGCGGGGCGCGAGCATCTGCACCGCGAAGATGTTGCAGGGAAAGGACCTGTCCTTCAACAACATAGCGGATGCGGACACTGCGATCGAATGTGTGCGCCAATTCGAAGAGACGGCATGCGTGATCGTGAAGCATGCGAATCCCTGTGGAGTGTCGGTCGCTGCAACGCCGCTCGAAGCGTACGACCGCGCGTATCGCACCGATCCCACCTCCGCGTTTGGCGGGATCATTGCCTTCAACCGCGAGCTGGATGCCACGACCGCATCCGCCATCATCGACCGGCAGTTTGTCGAAGTGCTTGCCGCTCCCTCCGTCTCGGCGGAGGCGGCGCGTGTGCTGGCTGGCAGACCCAATGTGCGAGTGTTGGAACTGGGCGATCTCGGACGCACACCGAGCGGCGAGTTGGAGTACCGCAGCGTGACGGGTGGCCTGCTCGTGCAGACTCGAGACACCGGCAGCGTTGCCGAATCCGATCTCAAGGTCGTCACGCGCCGCAAGCCCACCCAGGCTGAGCTCGTTGATCTGCAGTTTGCCTGGCGGGTCTGCAAGTTCGTGAAATCGAACGCCATCATTTTTGCGCGGCACCGCATGACCATCGGCGTGGGTGCCGGCCAGATGAGCCGCGTCTACTCGACCCGCATTGCCGCAATGAAGGCCGCCGACGAGCAGCTGGAGGTCTCAGGCTCTGTTATGGCCTCCGATGCATTCTTTCCCTTCCGTGATGGCCTCGACGTGGCGGCTGAGTACGGCATAGCCGCGGTCATCCAGCCAGGTGGCTCGAAAAAGGATTCCGAAGTCATCGCTGCGGCCGACGAGCATGGAATAGCCATGGTCTTCACCGGCATGCGCCACTTCCGCCACTGAATGAAAGTACTCATCATCGGTGGAGGTGGCCGCGAGCACGCGCTGGCCTGGAAGTGTGCTTCGTCCGCGCGAGTAACCGAAGTTCTCGTTGCCCCGGGCAACGCAGGCACCGCCACTGAGCCCAAGGTGCGTAACGTCAGCATCGGCGCGGAGGATATTGCCGGACTGGTCGCACTCGCGCGCTCCGAGCGCGTCGATCTTACAATCGTCGGGCCTGAAGGCCCGCTCGTTGCCGGCGTCGTCGATGCATTCATCAAAGCCGGCCTGAAGTGCTTCGGGCCGCAGCGCGCAGCAGCACAGCTCGAAGGCTCGAAAGCGTTCACCAAGGAGTTTCTGCGGCGCCATGGCATTCCGACGGCGAGCTATGCCACGTTCACTCGCGAGACATTCGATCCGGAGTACGTCCGCCGCCAGCGCACACCGATTGTCATCAAGGCAAGTGGGCTCGCTGCTGGAAAGGGCGTGGTCATAGCCGACACCGCCGAGAGCGCAATCGCGGCCGCTCAAAACATGTTTGCCGGACAGTTTGGCGTGTCCGGGCATGTGGTGGTCGTCGAGGAATTCCTGCCGGGCGAGGAAGCCAGCTTCATCGTCATGGCGGACGGAAAACACCTACTGCCATTGGCAACCTCGCAGGATCACAAGCGCTTGCGCGATGCAGATCAGGGGCCCAACACGGGCGGCATGGGTGCGTATTCGCCCGCGCCGGTTGTCACTGACGCGATGCACACACGCATCATGAAAGAAGTGATGGAGCCGGCGATTCGCGGCCTCGCCGCCGACGGCATGCCGTACACCGGATTCCTCTACGCCGGCATCATGATTGCACCAGACGGCACACCGAACGTGCTCGAATTTAACTGCCGGTTTGGCGATCCCGAGGCGCAGCCGATCATAATGCGGCTGCGCTCTGACCTCACGGCGTTGTGCGAAGCAGCGCTCGAAGGTCGCCTGGACAGTGTGTCTGCAGAGTGGGATCCGCAGGCAGCACTGGGTGTCGTGATGGCCGTCGCCGGCTATCCCGAAGAGGTGGGCAAGGGCGACGTCATCGAGGGCCTCGATCGCGCCGCGACACTTCCGGGTAAGGTCTTTCACGCCGGAACACTGGCCCATTCAGGGCGGGTCGTGACCAACGGGGGCCGCATCCTGTGTGCCGTGGGACTTGGATCGACGGTCAGCGCGGCCCAGGCACAGGCCTATGGACTGGTCAATGCGATTACCTGGCCCGGCGTTCAATTCCGTCGCGATGTTGGTTACAGAGCCATAGCCCGTGAGCATGCGGGTAGCTGACTGGGATTTCCCCAATCCGCATGTCGTGACGCTCGAGGTGGTCGCATCTGACATTGACGCGTACGACCACGTCAACAACGCCGTCTACCTGTCCTGGTTCGACCGGGTCGCATGGTCACATTCCGCAACCTTGGGTGTCTCTCTCGAAGAATGCGTCCGCATCCGCCGCGGCATGGCCGCTCATAGAACGGAAATTGACTACCAACGCGCCGCTGTACAGGGCGACCGGGTGTTGGTTGGTACATGGATAGTGAGCACGGACGCGAAATTGCGGGTCGAACGCCGCTTCCAGGTCAGGCGCGCGCCTGCCGGAGACACGCTGGCGCGCGCCCGAACCGACTATGTGTGCATCAATCTCGACTCAGGCCGCGCTGTACGCATGCCGCAGTCTTTCTCACGTGCGTACGTTACAACCGAGTGCGGCCCGTCCGGAACAGGTTGACGATGGCCAACAGGATGATCGCTCCCAACAGCGATACTCCCAACCCAGCCAGACTGATGTCCCCTTGATTGATGGTTGCCGCGCCCACCAGCGGGCTGATGAGCCAGCCGCCGACCAAGGCGCCCACGATACCCACAACGATGTTCAGAAGGATGCCTTCCTGGGTACGCATGATCACGCTGGCCAGCCATCCGATGACGCCACCCAAAATCAGCCAGATGAGAATATTCATTGCACGCCTCGTCGGTTACGGCGGATGCCGCGCAAGCTGAACTCCCCACCCCGAGGAAGGTTCCCGGCGGATTCTTACAGCTAAGCTTCGGGGGTCGCGCGAAGCGCGATCCCCCAGGAAAGTTGCGCGCAGCGCATGAGGAGAGTTCTAGAAGCTTGTCTTGAAGAATAGTTCGGGGCCCCGGACGTTCTGCCGGAACAGGCCCGGGAAGTGGGCGTCGTCTACCTGGAGGAACGACCTCAGGACGCTGTAACCGGCGCCCACCGAGAAATTCGGCGTCCAGCGATATTGGAAATCGCCGTGATAGTCGCCCATGGAGCCTTCGAAATTGTTGACCGAGGCGCGCAGATACTGTGCCCGCGCCACCATTGCAAAACGACGCGAGATACGCCAGGTGAAGTCCAGGGGAATGGTGGGGAAGGCACCGGCCCCCGAGACCTCCTGCCGCAACCCCTTGGCCTCCACGGAGCCACGGGCCTCTGCCTCCACGAAGTAGATCCCCAGCCCCATTCCGAGCTCGAGCCGATCGGTGCGCAGCACCGAATAGGTATAAGTGAGCCCGAACTGACGCCACTGGACCGAGCTGGTCACCTGGTCATTGACGGCGAATGTCTCATTGCCAAACAGGATCTGCCGCGCAATGGCGTGGTCGCCCCTGCGGTTGGTTTCGAAGTAGTCGACCCGCAGGCGGTTGCGCTCTCGCAGGCGGAACATGATTTCTATGCGGCCCATCGGATTACGGTCGTCGAGTCCGAGGTCCTTCTCACCACTGACCGGTGTCCCAGGCGTACCCAGGAGGCCACCGCCGGGACTCGCTCCGTCGATCCGCAGCGTGGTACTGACGGCCGGATTGAAGAACGTCCCGCGTACGTAGAAGCGATCTGTGATGGGGCTCGGAGTCTTGTGACTCTTGTCCGGCTTGAGGGGAGCCCCCGACCAGCGATCCCGCTCGGCGGGTGGTGGCTCACGCTCCGCGTGTGCTGCATGCGGACCGAAGACATGTGCACAGCCTTGCAGGGCCTGCAGAGCGAGCAACGCCGACGCTAGATAGAGCAGGTTTCGCATATACGCGAATCATGCCATCGTCGGCGTCACTACAGGCAAACCCACCCCACATTTTATCGCGGAGGTGGGCTTGCGGATGTCGTCAGATGACGACATCACCAACTGTTACCGCTTCATCGCCTCGAAGAATTCCCCGTTCGACTTGGTGTCTTTCATCTTGTCGAGCAGGAACTCGATGGCGGCGAGCTCGTCCATCGGGTGCAGCAGCTTGCGCAGGATCCACATCTTGGCGAGCTCACCCTGGTCGGTGATCAACTCCTCCTTACGCGTGCCGGAGCGGTTGATGTTGACCGCCGGGAAAACACGCTTCTCGGAGATGCGCCGGTCGAGGTGGATTTCGCTGTTGCCGGTGCCCTTGAACTCTTCAAAGATCACGTCGTCCATCTTGGACCCGGTGTCAACGAGAGCCGTGGCCAGAATCGTGAGGCTGCCGCCTTCCTCGATGTTGCGCGCCGCGCCGAAGAATCGCTTCGGGCGCTGCAACGCATTCGCATCAACACCACCTGTCAGCACTTTGCCCGATGAGGGCACGACAGTGTTGTAGGCGCGTGCGAGACGAGTGATGGAGTCGAGCAGAATGACGACGTCCTTCTTGTGCTCGACCAGCCGTTTCGCCTTCTCGATGACCATTTCGGCCACCTGGACGTGGCGAGCCGCGGGCTCGTCGAACGTGCTCGAGACTACCTCGCCCTTCACGGTGCGCTGCATCTCGGTGACTTCCTCCGGTCGCTCATCGATGAGCAACACGATCAGGATGACCTCTGGATGGTTGGAAGTGATGGCGGTAGCGATGTTCTGCAGCAGCATCGTCTTGCCGGCCTTTGGCGGGGAGACGATGAGACCGCGTTGACCCTTGCCGATCGGCGCCACCAGGTCAATCGTACGCGCCGTCAGGTCCTCGGTGGAACCATTGCCGCGCTCGAGCTTCAGGCGCTTGGTCGGATGGAACGGTGTCAGGTTCTCGAACAATACCTTGTTGCGCGAGCTTTCAGGGGAGTCGAGATTGATCTCGCCGACCTTGAGCAGCGCGAAGTAGCGCTCGCCGTCCTTCGGTGGACGGATGAGCCCGGAAATCGTATCGCCGGTGCGCAGATTGAAGCGGCGGATCTGGCTGGGACTGACGTAGATGTCGTCCGGTCCCGCGAGATACGAGCCGTCGGCCGAGCGCAGGAAGCCGAAACCGTCCTGCAGGATCTCGAGGACGCCGTCGCCGTAGATATTCTCGCCGTTCCTCGCGTGTGCCTTGAGGATGGAGAAAATGATGTCCTGTTTGCGAGAGCGGGCGACGCTCTCCAAGCCCATCGACTCGGCGAGCTTGACCAGTTCGTGAATCGGCCGGGACTTGAGCTCCGTCAGATTCATCGAAGCGCGCGACTGCGTGAGCTCCGCCGGACTGATGATCTCCGCGTCGTCCGCGTCGAACGTCTCCGGCTCGTGCATCATGTCATCGGGCCGGCCCCCGCCATTTCCGTTGCCGTTGCTATTGCCGCGGTTACCGTCACGATTGCCGTGGCGCGGGCCTTTGTTGGGCCGGTTACGGCCCTGATTGCCAAGATAGCCTCTCACAGGTTGGTGTCCAGAAATGCGGAAAGTTGGGATTTGGACACCGCGCCGACCTTCTGGGCTTCCACGGTGCCGTTCTTGAACAGAATCAGCGTCGGGATGCCGCGAATGCCGAACTTGGGCGGTGTCTGCGGGTTTTCATCGATGTTCAGCTTGGCGATCTTGATGCGATCCTGATATTCGGTCGCGATCTCATCGAGAATCGGGGCGATCATCTTGCATGGGCCACACCATTCGGCCCAGAAATCCAGCAGCACGGGCTTTTCGGATTTCAGGACGTCCTGGGAAAATGTGGCATCGGTGGTGTGCACTATGTGCGGGCTACTCACGCGGTTCAACCTCCGTCGAATGCAGAGTGTGAGAATTGGAATGGTTAATTTGGATAAAGAAGCTTGGAGCGCTTGAGAATTTGGCCCGGTTGGGCTTACCTGGGACAGGCCGACCGACGCTGTAAGCGAAAGCCGTGCCAGAAACGCCCGTCAAACGGTTACACTGACTCGCGAGGTGAGTACGGAACTTAAGCTTTCAGGGAATCGGATTGACTGGCAGGTTCGGACCCCGAGGGGTTGCCAGAAGGTCCGCTGTCTTGAGAGCTTTGTAGCGCTTCCGAGCCCCTTTTGCAAGACCCGACCCTCTAACCCCTTCACGGTATAGAACTATTTGATGACTGATCCACACTCCGGTTCCCCTACATTTGAATCCTTTGGCCTGGCCCCGCCCCTCATGCAGGGTATCCGCGAGGCCGGCTTTACGTACTGCACCCCAATCCAGGCTCAGACACTGCCCATAGCCCTGTCCGGCCGCGATGTTGCCGGCCAGGCACAGACCGGTACCGGCAAGACGGCCGCTTTCCTGGTTGCGATGTATCAGGCACTGCTGACGCGCCCCGCACCTGCCAACCGCAACCGCACCTCCATCCTGGCCCTGATCGTGGCACCGACGCGCGAGCTTGCGGTGCAAATACACCACGATGCCGAGATCCTGGGACGGCATACCGGGTTCAGGCAGGCGGTGGTTTACGGCGGCGTTGACTACGACAAACAGCGACGGCAGCTCGAGGACGGCATCGATGTGCTCATCGGCACGCCGGGACGCCTGATCGACTACTTCAAGCAGCACTGCTTCGACATGCGTCATGCGCAGATACTGGTGCTCGATGAAGCCGACCGGATGTTCGACCTGGGCTTCATTGCCGACATCCGCTACCTGCTGCGGCGCTTGCCGCACCCGGAAAAGCGGCAATCCATGCTGTTTTCCGCGACGCTGTCACATCGTGTTCTGGAACTCGCCTACGAGCACATGAACAATCCAGAGCTCGTACGCATCGAGCCGGACAAGATGACCGTCGATCTGGTACGCCAGATCATGTATTACCCCGCGATGGAGGAAAAGCTGCCGCTACTGGTCGGTTTGCTGCGCCTGTACGAAGCGCGCCGCACGATGATCTTCGTCAACACCAAGCGTGTGGCAGAGCGGCTGGAAAGCACTCTCAAGGCCAATGGGTTCCATGCACAGGCGCTGTCAGGCGATGTGCCACAGAACAAGCGACTGAAGTTCCTCCGCGACTTCCACAACGGCGATCTCGCCGTGCTGATTGCTACCGATGTCGCATCGCGTGGATTGCACATCCCGGATGTCAGTCACGTGTTCAACTTCGACCTGCCGCAGGACGCGCCGGACTACGTGCATCGCATTGGACGTACGGCTCGTGCCGGCACGGATGGTGATGCCATCAGCTTCGCCTGCGAGGAATTCGCGGTCTCGTTACCGGAAATTGAAAGCTACATCGGTCACAAGATACCGTCGCTGCCCATCCCGCCAGAGCTGTTGGCAACCGAAGTTACCGCCGCGCCTCCGGGCGAACATGGCTATCGTCCGCGCCCTCCACGCTCGGGAGGACACTCGGGGCAGGGTGGCCGGCGCCCTCCGCCGGGCCGCCGTGGCGCCCCTCAATCCAAGGGAGCCCGGGGTCGAGGTCGCTGACCGACTCGACCGCTGGAATGTCCCCATAATCACGCGCGGGGCGCGCCTGCCCGCCGCGTGCCGCGGATATACGCCGCACTCCACGAATCCACCGTATTCCGGCCGCTCGTGCCGCACGCAAGACCGGCGGACTGTCGTCAACGAACAGGCTCCTGCGCGGGTCGAAAGGCTCCACTTCCCGGACCGCCTTCCAAAACAGCTCACTCTCCTTGGGAGCCTGGAACACGTGCGAGCTGATGGCGGCATCCAGGTACCCGGTGACTCCCGTCTGTTCGTCCTTGATCTTCAGAACCTGGGGATGCGAGTTTGTCAGCAATACGAGCCGCTTTCCGAGAGCCCGCAGGCGTTTGAGGAAGACCTGGGCGCCCGGCAGCCAGGCGATCCGCTCAGCCTGGGTACGCTTGAGCGCTTCCACGTTCAAGCCCAGCTCGCGACTCCAATAGTCGATGCAGTACCAGCTCATCGTCCCCTCGCAGGCTCGAAACCGGGGTGTCAGGTCAGCCTTGGCCTGCTCCAGGGTCATCGCCTGCGATGCCGCATAGACGGAAGGGATGAAGTCGAGCCAAAAGTCGTTGTCGAACCCGAGGTCGAGCAACGTGCCATCGAGGTCGAGGAGGACCGTATCGATACGGTCCCAATCAAGCTTTTCAAGTGCGCAGGAGGACATCGGCGTATCATAGCGGCCATTGAGCTACCCCACGATGGGAGACCGCGGGCTGCCCGGCCTATGGCGGAAATCGAAGACAATGTCGACCGTGAGCTGTTCCGCAACATCGAGAAGTTGCGTCAGCTACGCATTGAGCATCGTGATCTCGACGAGGTCATCGATCGTCTCACCATGGACATCCACACCAACGAGCTGCAGTTGAAACGCCTGAAGAAGCGCAAGCTCATGCTCAAGGATCAGATCACGCGAATGGAAAGCCAGTTGATTCCCGATTTGAACGCGTGAACCACGTGGACAGCGCCGATAGCGGCGTCATGGGCGTTTTCATGCGCCTCACATCGCCGCAGATCCTCACCGAGGTCATTGCGATCGCGTGTGCCGGCCTGATTGCGCTGGCCGGTGCGCAGGTCGTCAAGGCGTGGCACAGGCGACACGCAGGCTCCGGCCGGCCGGAGGGATGGCAGGCGGATGTGCAGGAAGGCAGCGTCATTGTTGCGCCTTACCTCGTTGCCCTGATCGTGTTGCTCATCGTGCGCGGGATTCTCGGCTCCCTCCACGGGCACACGGCTGCCATCGATACTGCCCTGCAGCTGACAACTGCACTCGTATTGGTCCGCCTCGGTGTGTACCTGCTGCGCGTGATGATGGGATCGGACTCGTGGATCCGAACCTGGGAGAATCGGATCACGCTCGCCCTGTGGCTGACGATGTCCTTCTCGTTGGTCGGTTGGTTGGATGTTGTCGAGGGCACGCTCAGTCACATCAACCTCATACCCGGAAAGGCGTTCAGTCTGTGGGCGCTCCTGAAGGGACTGGTCGTCGTCACCACCTTCGTGGTGGTCACGAGCCTGATCGCCCGCGCCCTTGAGAAACGCGTCATGCGGGCGCAGCAGCTTGCTGTCTCTACCCGCATCGGCATCTCGAAGTTCGCGTACTTCATCCTCGTCAGCATCGGCGCGATGCTGGGCATCAACCAAGCCGGCGTGGACGTCACGACACTCAACGTCCTGACAGGCGCCATAGGCCTGGGCCTGGGATTTGGTCTGCAGGCCATCGCGAGCAACTTTGTCAGCGGGTTCGTGCTGCTGATCGACAAGTCCATCAAGCCGGGAGATGTCATCAGCTTCACCGGGCACACCGGAACCAGCACCGAGAACTTCGGTTGGGTCCAGGAGCTGCGTGGGCGCTATGTCGTCGTTCGTGACCGCGACGGGGTGGAGACCCTCGTTCCAAACCAGAATCTGATCACCAACTCGGTCATCAACTGGAGTTATTCGGATCAGCGGGTACGTATCCGTCTACCAGTCGTGATCAGTTACGACGATGACCCTGAGTTCGCTCTCAAGCTCCTGTTCGACGCCGTGGCCCACCATCCGCGCATTCTGCACGACCCTCCCCCGGTGACCCGCCTGATGGCCTTCGAGGACTACGGCATGCGCATCGAAGTGCGCTTCTGGATTGCCGATCCCATGAACGGCGTGAACAACGTTCGCTCGGACGTCAATCGCGCGATCTGGAGGTTGTTCCGGGATAATGGCGTCAAGATACCGGTCGCGCAGCGCGAACTACGAATGCTCGAGCCCGCTCCTCGGTTCACCAAGCCCCCGCAACAGCCATCGGTTGACCAGGATGCCGATTGAGGTCACCCCACACATCGTGATTCCCGACGGCGATATTTCGCTGTCGTTCGTCCGTGGATCTGGGCCAGGTGGCCAGAACGTCAACAAGGTCGCCTCGGCGGTCCAATTGCGCTTCGACCTTGCAGGCACTGTCGTGCTTGCTGACCCGGTGAAAGCGCGCCTGCGCGCGCTCGCTGGTCGACGACTGACAGACGACGGCGCGATTCTCATCATCGCCAGAAATCACCGCACGCAGGAACAGAACCGGCGTGAAGCCGGGGAACGCCTGACGGAACTCATTCGAAGCGCCATGGTGCCACCCAAGCCGCGCAAAAAGACTAAACCGACGCGTGCCTCGCGCGAGCGTCGCCTCGAAACCAAGACCCGCCAGCAAAGAACCAAGGGGCTGCGGGGCAAAATCAGGTGGGACGGCTAACACGCTCCCGGAGGCCCCGTGTATACATCCGCGCTAATGGCTTTCCTACATCACCTGGCGGCGTTCACCGTGGTCGGCGCGCTGGCAGTCGAAGTCGCGCTGTTCAAACTGCCGTTGACGGTCGTCCAGGCGCGTAGGGTTCAACGTGCGGACCAGATTTTCGGGGCCGCGGCCACGGTGCTGCTCGTCGTCGGATTATTGCGCGTCGCCTATTTCGAAAAGGGCGCCGGGTATTACTTCGCCAACGCATTCTTCCTGACGAAGCTCACGCTCTTCATTCTGGCGGCACTGATCTCCATCTACCCGACGGTGCTGTTTATCTCATGGAACAAGGCCCTCAAGCAGGGTGAGGTCCCGGCCATCACGCCCCAAGCTGCGACTCGCGCACGCATGTGCATGATGTTGGAGCTGACGGCTATCCTGGGGATCTTATTTTGCGCGCCCTTCATGGCGCGCGGGATTTAGTTGACCTCCAGCCGTGTCTAGCGCCGCGCTTCGGTTTGCATGAGATCCCACAACTCAGCCACATGACGCTGCTGCGTTGCTTCGCCGCCGAACGCGACTCTAACCATCCAGCGGCCGTCCAGGGTCGCCGATGTGAGGTACGCTTTTCCGGACTCATTGATCCTCTTCACCCACCCAAGCGTGTGCGCATCGAGCGCTTCACCACTCAAACCAGGGGGCTCGTGGCGGACACAAACAGTCTGCAGGGGCACCGGCGCCACACGCTTCCATTCCGGCGTCGCATCCACACGCGCCGCCAGCCACTGCGCGTACCCAATGTCCCGTCGCAACCGCGCTTGCAGCCCGCTGACACCCTGCTCCCGAATCAGGAACCACAGCTTCAGCGCCCTGAATCGGCGCCCGAGCGGAATACCCCAGTCCCGGAAGTTCTTCACCTGCGAGTCGGCCGCGGTGCGCAGGAAACTCGGATTGGTCGACATCACGCGAACCAGGTGGTCTGGATCACGGACGAAGTAGGTTGAGCAATCAAACGACGCACCCAGCCACTTGTGCGGATTGGTGACGAGCGAATCCGCTGCCTCGATACCGTCCCACAGCTTACGGCACTCGGGGAGGACCATAGCTGAGCCCGCCAATGCTGCGTCGACATGCATCCACAAGCCACGCTCCTGCGCGACTTTCGCGATGTCAGCGAGCGGGTCACATGCGGTAGTCGCGGTTGATCCAGTGGTCGCCACCACCGCGCACGGGAGCAACCCATTGTCTGCATCGCTCCTCACCATCTGCGCAAGCGCATCAGCCCGCATCGAGAAGCGCTCGTCCACCGGAACAACCCGCACGTAGGCGCGGCCGAAACCGGCCAGCAGAGCCGCCTTGTCCACCGAGCTGTGACTTTGGCTCGATGCATAGACGACCAGCGGTTTCTCGGCGCTCTGCAACCCGCCGCGAGTAGCGCCATGAGAGGTCGTCCGTTCGCGAGCACAGATCAGGGCCACGAGCGCACCAGTTGATGCCGTGTCTTGAATCACCCCACTCCATGCATCAGACAGTCCCATCATCTGGCGCAACCAATCGATCGTGACTTCTTCGAGCTCGGTCAGCGCTGGGCTTGACTGCCAATTGAGCCCCAGTTGGGCAAGTCCGGTGCTGACATAGTCCCCAAGTACCGCGGCCAACGAGCTGTTGGAGGGGAAGTAGCCGAAGAACCGTGGATCGAGCCACTGCGAGCATGCAGGCAAGATCACGTTGTTCAGATCGGTCAGTACCGCATCAAACTGCTCGGGCTCGGTGGGTGGTGCGGCGCTCAGCGCGCGCTTGACTGTTCCCGGAGCCACATTGCGCATCACTGGGAAGTCCCCGCGATAAGCCTTCTCGCGATAGTCAGCAATCCAGTCGATGAGCTCGTGCCCTCGCCGGCGAAATTCTTCGATATCCATAGTTCCCGTGGGCTGCGCCCTAGAGCACTACGCGCGTGCCGATTCCGTCTCGCACGGCGCGCTCATAAATTACATGTGCTGCCGCCAGATCCTGCGCAGCGACCCCCAGCGATTTGTAGACGGTGATGTCGTCGTCGCCAGTTCGACCGACGACACTCCCGCTCAAAACATCGCCGATCTCACCAAGAACATGGCTTTCGCTCACCAGCCCGGCATCCATCGCATGCTTCAGCTCGCCCGCCTCGGCACGCGCCGAAGTCCGCGAGTCAACAAAGAAGCGCGACCTGGTAACGACATCGTCGTCAGCCTCACGCGCACCAAGCAGACTGGCCCCAACCAGATTCACATGCGCACCGCGCTCGAGCCACGCTCCATTCAAAACGGGCTCACGCGATGCAGTAACCGTACAAACAATATCCGCTCCCTTCACCGCGTCCTCGGCCGTCTTGCTGACCTGAACGCGCACGGATAGCCTCGGACCTTGCTCTTGAGCAAAGCGCTCGGCCTTCTCGATCGAGCGACCCCACACGCGTACCAAACGCAGAGCGCGCACCTTCGCAATCGCCTCAAGATGGGTTACGGCTTGCTCGCCCGTGCCCAGGATCGCCAGATGGTCCGCATCTTTCCGTGCAAGGGCACGGGTAGCAACCGCACTCGCGGCCGCGGTGCGAATGGCAGTAACTTCCGCTGCGTCCATGACAGCCAGCGGAAACCCTATCTGCGCATCAAAAAGCAGCACGAGACCCAGGTGCGATGGCAGTCCGCGCTTCGCATTGTCGGGATACACGGTAATGATCTTCGCACCGAGACCTCGAGGGTCGTCAAGGTATCCAGGCATCACGCCGAAGAAGTTGCGACTGCTGGGGATCTGCATCACCGTGCGCAATGGCACCTCCGCACCGCCGGTAGAAAGCGCACGCATAGCGCGAGCCACTGCTTCGATGCAATCCGACATGGGCAATGCGCGCCGTACATCAGCACCGCTGACGATCAAAAGCCCCTTCGGGGCAGTACCCTCTGAGCTCATAAGCCTCTCTCAGGCGCGTCTGACCGGTACCGGGCCCCGGACTAACCAGGCGGCCAGCGCGGGCAGCAGAATGATGGCAGCAAGCATGTTCACGAGGAACATGAACGTCAGCATGATGCCAATGTCCGCCTGAAATTTCAGCGGCGAGAATACCCACGTCACCACACCAATAGCGAGCGTGATACCCGTGAAAATGATGCTCGCACCGGTGACGCGCAGCGTTCGCTCGTAAGCGTCGTGCACCGACAGTCCCTCACGCAGGTATTCCTGCATCCGGCTGTACAGATAGATCCCGTAGTCCACCCCGATTCCAGCGCCCAGCGCAACCATGGGTAGCGTACATACCTTCAGTCCAATTCCTACGAGAGCCATCACCGCGTACACCAGGAGCGAGACGAGCGCCAGCGGGAGCACTACCAGCACCGTACCAAGTACGGAGCGGAACGTGAGCAGGCACATGAGGATCACCGTCGCGAACACGCCCGACAGGATCCAAAGCTCCTTGGCTTTCACGGTCTCATTGGTCGCGGCCATCGCGCCGACGTTCCCCGT